>Ga0134126_10001176_pt1 | contig 33209 bp, 28 predicted proteins | sample KB31752_FD_96881 | JGI IMG/M metagenome (GOLD analysis project Ga0134126, IMG submission 96881) | Terrestrial soil microbial communities with excess Nitrogen fertilizer from Kellogg Biological Station, Michigan, USA - KB3-175-2 | ecosystem: Environmental > Terrestrial > Soil > Unclassified ...
CGGATCAGTTCGGGTTTGTTTACGTAATGGGAACTTCTGAAGGTAATATGAAAGTAATTGATCCGCCTACTATTAAGGCTTATTTTAATCCAACCGGGAAGCAATTTATTTCTAAATTGAAACCGGATTTATCTGCCTTCGTTTATTCAACTGTTTTTGGGTCTCCTAATTCGCAGGTTCCAAATATATCCCCCACCGCGTTTTTGGTAGACCGTTGCCAAAATGTATATGTTTCGGGTTGGGGCGGAAAATCAAATGGAGGTTTTTCTTCCGGAAATACAAAAGGCCTCCCTGTTACCGCTGATGCTATTAAACCAAGGACAGATGCGACCGGAAGTGATTTCTATTTTATAGTTTTAAAGAAAAATGTTGATTCATTATTATATGGTACTTTTTTTGGACAGGAAGACCCACCCGGGCAAATAACTTTTGGCGACCATGTTGATGGTGGCACAAGCCGGTTTGACCGCAACGGAGTTATTTACCAGGCTATTTGTGCAAATTGTTTTAAAAGCGAAGCTTTTCCCGGTACACCCAATGCCTGGGCAAGAACGAATGGGTCAATAGGTGAAGGAGGGGCTTGTAACCTTGGCATGCTAAAAATTGAAATGGATTTTTCTGGCGTGCGTTCAGGGTTACACACTTCAATTAACGGCATTTCAAATGATACATCTGGTTGTGTGCCTTTGCAGGTTGACTTTTCGGATACATTAAAAAAGGGAAAACTTTATTATTGGTATTTTGGCGACGGAACCGGTGATACAACTAAAATTCCTGCAACAACTCATGTGTATGAAAAGGTCGGCACATATCCTGTGATGTTGGTAACAATAGATAGTACCACCTGTAATATTGCCGATACCTCTTATAAAACAATCAAGGCAGGAAATGATAAAATCGAACTGGATTTTGTTTCTCAAAAATTGCAGCCTTGTACCAACCTCAGCTATAATTTTACGAATATTTCTACGGCTACAAGAGGTACTTTCAGCCCAGGGCTTTTTACATGGGATTTTGGAGATAATTCACCTTTGCTAACACAGACTCAAAATCCTGTTAATCATGTTTATGCTGGCCCGGGGACGTATAAGGTTACGCTCTCCATTGACGATTCTACCTATTGCAATTCCCCTGTGGATACTATGAAAACCATACGTTTGTCGCCAGAGGTAAAGGCTTCGTTCTCTACACCTGCGAACGGTTGTGTGCCTTATAATGCCGTGTTCACTAATAATTCACTTGGTGGAATTAATTTTGTTTGGGATTTCGGAGATGGTACTTCTTCTACAGATGATAGCCCTACTCACCTTTATACTCAAATTGGGTCGTATAAAGTCAAACTAACCGCTTACGACTCTTCATCCTGTAATAAAATTGACGATTCCACATTTATTATTTCGGTAAGCCCAATTCCAATAGCATCATTTACCTATAATCCTCTTCAACCAAAGGAAAATACTTTTACTAATTTTGTAAATCAATCCGTAGGGGCTACTCATTATACGTGGAATTTTGGAGATGGAGATACATCAACTCTTAAAAACCCTTCCCATATCTATGATATCACGGATACTTACCACGTTTGCCTTAATGCCGCCAATGATGTAGGTTGTAGCGCTGACACCTGTGAAGATGTAAAGGCAATTATAAAGCCTCTTCTTGATGTACCATCCGCATTTACACCGGGTAAATTTGGTGCCAACGCAATTATCAAGGTAGTTGGTTTTGGAATTAAAGAAATGGATTGGGTTATTTATAACCGTTGGGGCCAAAAGGTATATGAAGGAAAAAGCCTGAAAAGTGGCTGGGATGGCACTTTTAATGGTAAATTACAGCCGATGGACGTATATAGTTATACATTAGGAGTTACTTTTTATAGTGGGCAGAAAGTAAAAAAGACGGGCGATATTACTTTATTACGATAATCAATGAAGAAGGGAATTAAAATATTATTTCAGTTTACATTATTATTACTTATAGGAATACAATATTCTTTTGGCCAGGATTTGCACTTTTCTCAATTTTTTAATAATCCTCTGCTTACCAATCCGGCAAACACTGGTTTTATTCCTGACGCAGATTATAGGTTAGGCGCTTCTTACCGCAATCAATATTCTAACATCATGCAAGTTCCCTATAAAACAATGAGCATCTTTGGAGATGCACAGGTTTTCAGGGATAAGATTGAAAATGGCTGGATGGGGCTTGGTGGCGCAATTCTGCGGGATGTTGCCGGAAGTGGAAGCCTCACGTCTACTAAAATTTATGGCTCTGTTGCTTACCACCAGCTCCTTGGTGCCAGCAGTTTACTTACTGCCGGATTTAACCTGGGATGGGCTAATAAAAGAATTGACCAAAGCAAACTTACTTTTCCTGACCAGTTTGATGGCAAGTTTTTTGACGCTACTTTGCCAACCGCTGTTCAATTACTTAATAATAGTGTGAGCTATTTTGATATGCAGGTAGGAGTCAATTACGCTTATTTTCCTACAACGGATATTTATATCAATGCCGGCTATTCCATTCACCATGTAAACCGGCCCAAAGAAACTTTTTTTGAAGATGATGAAGCAAGCCGCCTTTCTATGCGCCATATCGGGTTTATAAACGCCATCATTAAATTAAATGAGCAGGTTATCATTAATCCGTCCGCCTATTACACCAATATGGCAAGTGCCAGTGAACTTATGGCTGGGATTAGCGCTGCTTATAATCTTTCAGGCCATGGAGATAAACAAATAATTGGTGGATTATTTTACCGGTATGGCGATGCAGTTATTCCTATGGTTGGGCTCGAAGTTAATCATGTCCGTTTTACATTTAGCTATGATGTAACTACTTCTTCTTTAAAAACCTATAATAATTCTTTCGGTGCTGACGAATTTAATGTTTTGTATAAAGGATATTATAGCACCTTTGCCGGCGACCGCCAGCAAACGCTTTGCCCTGTGTTCTAAAATCAGATAGCTATTATTTGATTAAGTAATAAATTGCTAACGGCAATGCTTATACGAATATTGTGAAGTATAGTATTTCTAAATATTACCTTTCTTATTTGAAATATAGATTCGTTTGTGAAACAAAAAAATTCGTGTTCTAAAATCAATACTTCATCTTTGTAAAAAAGTATAAAAATCTTATTGAAAAAGAAAAATCATGAATAAAAAAATTTCCATTATAGGAGGTGGCAATCTCGGCTCGGCAATTGCAGAAGGGTTATTAAAAAGTAAATTTTGCAAGCCCTCTGAATTGATTGTTACCAAAAGAAACACAGAAACACTTCAAAGATTAAAAGATAAAGGTGTAAAAATAATTTCTGATAATGCAGAAGCAGCAGCCTCTTCTAATTTAATAATTTTAGCTGTAAAGCCTTACCAGGTAACCGATGTATTAAATAGCTTTAACCTGAAGCTTACGAAAAATCATATTTTGGTTTCGGTGGTAACCGGTGTATTAATTTCTGAATTACAGGAAATTATTAAAAGGGATATTCCGGTTTTCCGGGCAATGCCAAACACCGCAATTTCTATTGAACAAAGCATGACTTGTATTAGCTATACCAGGGCTACTGAAGAACAGAGAATTTTTGTTGAGAAAATATTTTCGCCTCTCGGCAAAGTAACTGTAATAGATGAAAAATTGATGGAAGCTGCTACCATTCTTGGCGCTTGTGGCACTGCGTATGCCATGCGCTTCATACGTGCCAGTATTCAGGGTGGTATTGAAATTGGTTTTGATGTTGCCACTGCCAGCCTGATTGTTGAACAAACTGTAAAAGGAGCTGCAGAATTATTATTGCAAAAAGGGACACACCCGGAACAGGAAATTGATAAAGTTACTACTCCAAAAGGTTGTACCATTGCTGGTTTGAACGAAATGGAGCACCAGGGTTTTAGTTCTTCATTAATAAAAGGGATATCGTTAAGTTATAAAAAGATTGCAAAAAATTAAGTTTTATTTCGGTTAAAATAGAAATCACAGTTAAATGTTTGTTTACTGTAAAAACATAAAATTTTACCGAAAAAATAGCCATATAAAAATCCGGTTCATGAAGAATATTAAAGTCGCTTTCAATAAGAACATTTCAGTCATTCTTATTTTTTTTTCTGCATTGTTTTTTGTTTGTTGGGTAAATAAACCAATCGAATTAAAAAATGGAATGTGGAGGGCAACCATTCAAAGAAAAGATGGCCAACAAATTGTTTTTAATTTTCTATCAAAAGACAGCGCTGGTAAAAAGATTATTTATGTGATAAACGGCGCAGAGCGTTTATTAGTTGACAGCATTGAAACCCGTGCCGATTCTGTTTTTATTCAAATGCCTTTTTTTGAATCAGGCTTTGCTGCAAAAATAACTTCTGAAGGAAACCTAAAAGGCGAATGGATAAAACATTACGGTTTAAGAATTCTCAGATTGCCTTTTGAAGCTGAATATAATATTGAAAGTAGATTTAAAATTTCATCGCCACCAATTGCAAATATCTCCGGCAGATGGGTTTCAACTTTTAAAGACAATGATAGAACTTTTACGTTTGTGACAGAATTTAAACAACATGGCTCTCATTTGTCAGGGACGGTTCTTGACCCAACGGGTGACTTTCGCTTTTTGGATGGAGTAGTGAGTGGTGATAGTTTAAAACTGTCCACTTTTGATGGGGGAAACGCTTATTTGTTAACTGCAAAAATTGATAATAGAGATTCGATTTCGGGCGGTAGGTTTTATGCAGGAGCCACCGGAACCCAGGATTGGAGCGCAGTTAGAAATGAAAATGCCAGGATAGAAGATAGCCTGTCGGGCTCTAAATTAAATGCGAATGAAGGAAAATTAAATTTTACTTTCCCGGATAGCAAAGACGGAAAAATGATTTCTATAAACGACAAAAGATTTAAAAATAAAGTAATCGTTATTCAAATTCTAGGTTCGTGGTGCCCGAATTGTATGGACGAAACCAAATTTTTAAGTGATTACTATAATAAGAACCATCAAAGAGGATTTGAAGTAATTGGGCTTGCTTATGAGCGCACAACTGATTATCAAAGCTCTCAAAAAGCACTGTTGCCTTTCAAGAAAAGATTTGATGTACATTACCCGATACTAATTACCGGTGTATCTGTTAGTGACCCTAATCTTACACAAAAAACTTTGCCGCAGATAAAATCTATCAATGCTTTCCCTACCAGCATTTTTATTGATAAAAAAGGGAATATAAGGAAGATTGATAGCGGGTTTAACGGACCGGCTACAGGTGAACATTACACAGAATTTAAAACCGAATTTAACCAGGTTATTAACAAATTACTTGAAGAAAAATAAACTTCAACTAACCAACTTCTTTTCTCTTTTTTTTATCCAATTATATTTCAAGTTCCTTTGCGGGGTCCCAGAATAATTTTTCAAAATCTACAACGGTATCATTTTTTACTTCTACCTTCTCTTTCGCTAATAATTCTTCCATTTTTGTAGGTGTAGAAAAATGCGCTTTACCAGTTAGCATTCCATTTCTGTTTACTACCCTTTGAGCGGGCACAGGCGGGTTTGCCTGGTGCGCTCCATTCATCGCCCAACCTACCATTCGCGCCGAAAGTTTAGTACCCAGGTAATTGGCTATGGCACCAAATGAAGTAACCCGTCCTTTTGGAATTTGCCGGGCTACATCAAAAACATCTTCAAAAAAGCTATATTCTTTTCCGATTGCCCGAGGGCTTTCTTTTTTTTTTAAGATTTCTTTTTTTTTCTTTGGCTTCATTTTCTTATTCAATATTTAGTATTTGCAATTTAATAATAATGAAAATTAAAATTAAAATCTGTTCCTTCTTACAATCGTAATTATTGATTTAATTTAGCATCCTTTTAATTCTATCGTCATTGTATAAATTAGAATTTTTTTTATGTTATTTTTTTTCTTTATAAGAAAAATCTCTAACTTACTTCTTTAAACCATTTTTAACTCTTAAAAAAAATTGAATGGAAACAAAACCAATGTTACCTAATGCAACTGCTGTTCTTGTATTAGGTATCTGCTCAATTGTATTTGCCTGCTTTTTTGTTGGGTTTATTCTTGGTATAATAGGAATTGTCCTGTCCTCCAAACCAAGAAAAATGTCTAAAGCTAATCCTGAATTATACGATGGGGCCGGGCAAGTAAATGCTGGGTTCATTTGCTCAATTATTGGAACTTGCCTCGGGGTAGTTTACGTTATTTATTGGATTGTGGTTGTGGCTATACTTGGCGGCACTGCGTTTTCGCTTTCTCACATGAATTATTAAATTTTTGCAGGCATAAAAATTTATGCCTGTTTTTTTACTATGATACATTGGTTACAAAACCATATGATGCCTTGCGCTTTAAAATCTATTTTCGGGATAGATTGCCCTATTTGCGGCTTTCAGCGGTCGCTTGTATTTTTGCTGCAAGGAAATTTTATTGAAAGTTTTAAAATTTACCCTCCACTTATTTTCGCACTGTTACTTATTGCTTATGCCGTTGCCACACTATGTTTCCCCCGTATTATCAACCGAAAATATTTGCCTTCCTATTCACTGATTGTTTTAATTATTATCGCCCTCAATTATTCAGTAAAAATTGTCACAGGAAATTTATCTTAAAAAACTATTTACACCATTTTCGTTTATGCTTTGGCGTTATACATTTTTGAAAAATTTAAATCTGTGTTATTTGCAGGTTTACTGCAAGATTCTATAATCAAATTATTTCCATAAAATTATCTTTTAGCAAAAAATTGCAAACTTAAGACAGGAATAGGGCTTATTTATTGGTTTACTGCCTTTATTAATGTTAAATGCCAAGATAAAATTCTATATTCAAAAAAAAGCGATTGGTAAATTAAAAGCACAACAAAAGTTTACCGTGTTACCTAAAAATTTAAAGAACACTATTTAAAGACTAATCATTCTCAGGCTGTGCGTATACCTGCCATCCATTTTCTTTTCTTTCCAAATAAATATACCTGCTGATCGGGCTTTCATTATTAGTTTTGGTAAGTGCAGTTGCTGCAATAATAATTTTATTTTGAGAATCAGGAACATCAAAAATAAAATGGTAAAAATTATTACCGGATAAAATGATCTCCTTAATATTTTTGGGGCTGTCTACATCGATACTATCCAGGCTGTCAAATTGATAAATTATATACCGGTTTAGCAAGTCATTTTTAACGGTGTCCCGGAAATAAAGGTCAACGGATGTTGTAAAAAAGGTAGATTTTGTACTGTCATAAGATAAAACAGGGGCTTCTGGTTTTGTAGAATCTATCCAATTCATCGGTGGAGGAATCGCCGGGTATTTATAATAATTGTTTCTCAAACTATCACTCCATCCATTGGGGTTGCTTTGAAAAGTACTGCTGCTGAAAAAAACACTTCCTTTAATTTGGGGGTATTGCCTTAAAAACTGAATTTGATCCGGTAATTCATTTTTATGATGCCAGGCATAAGAATGTGGCTCCAGCGCGCGGTAAATCCCTTGCCCAATGTACAATTGCCGCCCATAAGTATGGCGTGCCCACCAATCTGCAAGCACTTTAAAGCCTACTACTTTTTGGGTTACTTCCCAATACAGTTGAGGCGCCACATAATCAATCCATTTATTTTTTAACCACAATAATATGTCCGCATAAAGGCCATCATAATTCGTAACGCCGGCTTTGGTATTACTTCCTTCTGAATCATCAGCAATATTTCTCCAAACTCCAAAAGGGCTGATACCAAATTGGCAATATTTATTTTCTTCTTTTATGGCTTTGCTTAAATGCAAAATAATCGAATCGACATTGCTTCTTCTCCAATCTGCTAATGGCATACCGCTTCCATATTTTCTGTAAGAAGCGGTATCCATAAATTCTTTTCCTGAAATGCGGTAAGGATAAAAATAATCGTCGAAATGAATTGCATCAATATCATATCTTTTTACAACGTCCTTTACTACATTTACCACAAAATTTTGTGCGTCTTTATTACCCGGGTCGAAATATTTAGTGTTACCATAAGTAATAAACCAATCAGGGTGCAGCCTGGTAATATGAGTTGGCGAAATTGATGAATTGTAAATATTAAAAACGGCCCGGTAAGGATTCATCCAGGCGTGAAATTCCATTCCACGTTTATGCGTCTCCGTTATCATAAACTTTAAGGGGTCATAATAAGGATTTGGCGGAGTGCCCTGCTTACCAGTTAGAAACTCGCTCCACGGCTCATATTCAGAAGGGTAAAATGCGTCAGATGCTGGCCTTATCTGCACCACCAGTGCATTCATCCCATTTCTTTTATTCATTTCTACCAACTTGATAAATTCATCTTTCTGTGCCTGGGTACTTAAAAATTTGGAGGAAGGGAAATCAATATTACCAACCGTTGCCACCCAAACACCACGAAATTCATATTTTGGCTGGCTGAATGATTTTTGGAAAAAAGAAAGAATAATATAAAGTAAAAGCAGGGGTATTTTCTTCATAGGAAAAATCAATTTTTAAAAACGCAAATGTAAGACGATATACTTTATCTATCAGCCGAAGAAATGTATGCATAGAGAAAAGAATTAAAGGCGGTTCCAATTAATTGTTCCATCCTTTTCATCTTTCATTTCTATACCAAGGCCTGCCAATTGCTTTCTTATTTTATCAGAAGTAAAAAAATCTTTTTTTGATTTGGCTTCCTTCCTGATATCTACCAAAAGATCCATAATGCCATTAAGTTGATCTGAACTTTCAGAAGGGCCTTTCAATCCCAAAATTTGCTCAAGAAAAAGTGTAAAATTTTCTTTTAATTTTTTAAGAGTTTGAGTTGATAATGCATTATGATTTATTAAACCATCTTTTATCGAATTAATTACCGGAACAATTTCAAACATGTTGGCCAGGACTTTTGCAGTATTAAAATCGTCATTGATAAATTCTTCAAATTCATCTATCAATCTATTTATTTTTGTATCCAGTTCTTTTTCGGCAGATTCCTTAACGTCTGTAATTTCCATTTTTTTTAAAACTTCATAGGCTTCAAATAATCTTTTCATTCCTTTTTCTGCGGCTGTTAATGCTTCACTGCTAAAGTCAAGCGTACTTCGGTAATGAGTTTGTAATATAAAAAACCGGATTACCATTGGCGAAAAAGGCTGTGAAAGAAGGGGATGGTTGCCACTGAACATCTGTGTTAGCGTGATCTGGTTGTTGTAGCTTTTGCCCATTTTTTTACCATTCACAGTGATCATATTATTATGCATCCAGTATTTTGCCGGGGATGTACCATTGCAAATAGTACTTTGCGCTATTTCACTTTCATGATGTGGAAACATCAAGTCCATTCCACCACCATGAATATCAAATCTTGGCCCCAGATACTTAGTTGCCATCGCAGAACATTCCATATGCCATCCAGGAAAACCTTCGCCCCATGGGCTTTTCCAGCGCATAATATGTTGCGGCGGAGCGAGTTTCCATAAAGCAAAATCCGCCTTATCCCTTTTTTCATCCTGCCCTTCCAGGTCGCGCGTCGTTTCCAAAAGATCATCTATTACCCTTCCACTTAATTTTCCATAGTCATGGCCGGCGGCGTATTTTTTTACATCAAAATAAACAGAACCATTTATTTCATACGCATAGCCTGCTTCAATCAGTTTTTCAATCATGCCTATTTGTTCAACGATATGCCCCGTGGCGGTCGGTTCTATATTTGGCTCAAGGGTATTAAATTGCCTGAACGCCCAGTGAAAAAGGTTTGTATATTTTTGGGCCAATTCCATTGGTTCTACTTTTTCCAGTAAGGCTTTGGTAGAAATTTTGTCTTCAGGTTTCCTGCCCTCTTCTTCAAAGTGGCCCGCGTCTGTAATGTTTCGGACATAACGGACTTTGTAACCAAGATATAACAGGTACCTGTACACGACATCAAAAGTAATATAAGGCCTCGCATGCCCAAGATGGCTCTCACCACTCACTGTTGGGCCGCAAACATACATGCCAACATGAGGTGGATTTATCGGAATAAATTCTTCTTTTTGTTTGGTTAATGAATTATAAACTTTAAGCGCCATACTTTTTTATCTTTTATGATTACCTTCTTTCGAAATAAAAAATGAAAATATTTTTAAGTGTGTAAAGATATTCTACCTTTTACAATCTTACCTTTTTTAAAAATTAACGATTGTAATTTAAATCGGCAATTATGGGAAAATGATCGCTTAAGTTTTTTACCAATCTTGTGTACTGTGTAATCTCAAATTTTTTATCAGTAAAAATATTATCAATACGTAGCGTAGGCGATATGGAACTAAAAGTTCGTGAAATGCCAGAACCCTTTTCTACGAAAGCGTTCTGAAGCCCTTTGCCAATAGTTTCATAAGCATACGAAACAGGCACGTCATTAAAATCGCCACAAACAATGACAGGGTATGGGCTATGGGTTATTTCATCTTTTATAAAATTTGCCTGTGATGCCCTTTTTAAAACTCCCAATTTTATTTTAGAAATAATACTCTTCGATTCTGAAATAGTTCCTTGTGAAGGAACGGTTCCGTTATCCAGGTAATTTAAATTGGTTTGTGAAAATTTTAAGGATTGAAGGTGAATATTAAATACCCTGATTGTGTCATTAGCCCGTACAATGTCGACAAATTGAAAGGTAGAATTGTAGCTATCAGGATTATTTACCAGTGTTTGCTTTCTAATAATAGGGAATTTTGAAAAAATGACAATGCCAAAATGATGGTATTTGTCAAAATCATTTTTCACGCCGTAAGAATAAAAATAATCGGTAAATTTTAATGCTTTTAGAATGTCAGGAAAGTAATTAATTGCTTTTTTATTTTCACCCGCCACCATTTCCTGGAAGCAGGCTATATCTGGGTCATACTTATTAATAAGTCCAATGATTTCCTGTTTTTTTTCCGGATGGTCTTTATAATGGAGGATATTGAAAAGCTCAACATTCCAACTCATAACCCTGAGCTCATTGCTTTTTTTATGAATTGTAAAATCAGGTTCAAGGTGCAATGCGAAAATATTTTTTACAGCCTTTTGGGAAGAAAGAATTACGATCAATGAAAGAATACACCAAAAAGATTTCCCGAATAGCCAAATAATAAAAAATAAAACCAGGATCAACAATAAATAGGGTAATAACAAAGTGAACAAACTAAGGAACCACCATTGCTGTGGGTTAAAATATTTTACATTGGCGCCTGCAAGAAAAAAGATACTTATGATAATATTTAAAACAACAAGTGTCTTTTTTGTAAACCTTCGCAGAAAGGGCTTTTGCATTTAAGGCAATCCTTTTATTTTGGTGAATATTTAGCTAAAATATAGAATTAAAAATCTGTTTCCCTGGCTTTCTCCAGGATAGTTTTCTCCTCGTCAGATAAATGATTGTAACCTTTTTGATTGATCTTGTCGAGGATCTCATCAATTCTTTGCTGCGTAATTACCGGCCTTTTTACAAAAGGTTTTTGGCCACCTGTATTGTAAAAAACTTTTTCCTTTATCTTCTGTTTTTGAATAACCGGTTTATCAGGATTAAAAAGGTTTGACAGCCAATTGTAAATTTTGTTCATCCATAAACTCCAATCGTAACCTTTTCTTAAACTGACAATAAATAGAAATCCTACAAGGCCGCCGCCAAGGTGGGCAACGTGATTAGAAGCCTCTCCACCGCCCGTTAAATCAATTATAATATATATAATGGTGAGAATCCATAGGGGAATACCACCGTTGAGCATTCTAAACAAACGGTAATCAGGTGCTAGGGTTGTGGTGGCTAATGCTATTGCCATAATAGCCGCATTTCCGCCAAACATGAAAGAATAATCTACCCCTTGCCTCAGATTTGGGAATGCATAACTAGCGGCAACAAAAAATAAAGCTCCTGCGATGCCTCCATAAATATACACAGGGATTATTTTTGAATTTCCTGCAAGCCCCTGGAAAATAGAACCAAATACCCAGAGCCAAACCATATTGATAACAGTATAGATAAAACCTACATGAATAAACATATAACTCAAGACAGTCCACGGTTTGGAGGCGAGCGAAGAAAGCTTTGCGGGCACAATAAACCATCTTAAAATTTCATATTGAAAAGCGGAAGAAGTAGATTGGGAAATGTAATAAATAACCTGGATAAGCCCGAAAGAAACAAACATTATGGCATTGATGGCGATAAGCGCCATTATCGAATTATTGTCGTCTCCAAGGCGGATTTTCCGCAATTGGCGATCCATATATCTTTCTGATTCCCCCATTTTCTGTTTAGTAAATTTATAGGGTAAAATTACCAAATTACCCGGATTTTAAAACAAGTAAATTTTAATTTCCATAATTTCCTTTGCCTGTTTTTTTCCAAATGACACACAAAATTAAACCCATCGCGAGGCCGCCTAAATGGGCAAAGTGAGCTACGTTTCCCCCAAATCCTGAGAACTGTCCAAAAAGATCAAAGGCTGCGTAGCCAATCGCTAAATATTTTGCTTTAATTGGAAATGGAATTGGCAAAATATAAAATTGAATGTTTGGAAAAGTGTAAGCAAAAGCTCCTAAAAGCCCCATGATGGCTCCGGATGCACCAATAGCAAAACCAATCGGAACCAGGAACATTTCTGCCACTCCGGCAACTAAGCCACAAAGAAGATAAAATATGAGAAATTTCTTTGGCCCCCACATTCTTTCTAAAGAGGCACCGAATAACCAAAGAGCATACATATTAAAAAGTATATGAAAAATTCCTCCATGCGCAAACATGTGCGTTACTAATTGATAAGGCTTAAATAATCCTGTGTCAATGGACCAAAGCCCGATTCTGCTGGTGAGCCATCCAAAGCTATTTCCCCCGGTAACATCTAATCCTGTTTTATCAAAAACCTGTTGCGCCACAAAAACAATCACATTGATGATGATTAAATTTAAAACGACCGGTGTGGAAGATTGGGACGGCCTGTAACTGTTAAACGCCATTGTTAAATTTTTTAGGATGCAATTTCGGAAATTGTTAGCGGAAATTAAGTTTTAAAGGTTTTACTTAACAAAATAAAGAAATATTAAAAACAAAAAAGTGTCAACAGTAAACGAACAAATAATGATGATTTTTATTCTGTTTTTAAGATAACATCGCCGGCCTCATCTTTATCTGTACTCCCAATTACGGAATGAGCATCTCTTGAGAATAATTTAATTGCGACATCCTTTGGGACATTTGGCATTGAAGAAATTATTTCTTTATATGAAAGGCTGCCTTCACAAAAAATGATTTCATTTGCATCGCAATATGAGAAAACATTTTTAAGATTGCGAATTGAGCCTATTGTGTTACTATTTAAAATATTATCTGTTTCTATTCTCCCAATTACCAGTGTATTTCTTCCTGCTTTCTTTAATAAATCTTTTACCGCCTCAAATTCATTTTCGTTTCCTGCGATAATTACCTGGCTATTTTTACCGGCTTCAACTTCTTTTGTTTTTATAGCTTTTTTGGTTACCCGTGAAATGCCTGCGACTGTGCCTCTAAAAATTATAGCGCCGTGAAGGCATAAACTAAAAATACCAGATTGGCTTCTTCCATAATGTTTTTTTACAAAAATCCCCATGGCATTGTAAAAAGTTTTAACATAATTGAGGCTTTCTTTTTGAGTGCTCTCGCCTTTAAAATGAATGATAGGGCATTTGGCAAAAAAATAGTTTTTAAAACCTACCTGCTGAATGCGGTAGCTCAAGTCAATGTCTTCACCATACATAAAAAACTGCTCGTCAAACCCACCGGTTTTTTCCAAAATTTTTTTCGGAATCATCATGAAGGCTCCCGCCAGTACATCCACTTGCTGATTTTTATTTTTACTTAAATTTCCCAGATAATATTTTGCAAAAATTTTCGAATGGGGAAATGTTTTTGTTAATCCTGATAATTTATAAAATGAAGTGATTGGCGAAGGGAATGCTCTTTTACTTTCTTTTAAAAAACGCCCTGAACCGTCAAGCATCTTTATTCCCAACGCGCAATTATTGTGGTAAGATTGAATAAAAGAGATGCTTTTTTCCAAACAATCTTCAGGGATAATTGTGTCGGGGTTTAAAAATAAAATGTATTCGCCTTTGGCCATTTCCAAACCCTGGTTATTGGCTTTTGCAAACCCTGAATTTTTTTTGTTCCAAATAAATTGAATTTCCTCAAACTTATTTTGAAAAAATTCAAAACTTCCGTCGGTAGAGGCATTGTCGATTACAATTATTTCTGCATCTATATTTTTTACCGCCTTTCTCACAGATAAAAGGCAATACTCAAGAAAATATTTTACGTTGTAATTTATTATAATGACAGAGAGTTGCAAATTGAATATCAGAGTTAATTGGCAAATAGAAATTCCACTTATTTGTTCGTTTACTATAGTTTCTTATTTAAAAAATAGCAATTTACCAATAAAACAATACAACCTTTTATTTGATAAAATGAATTTGCCAGTGTGGATAAATAATCTGAAGGCCGCGATTTCAACAAATTATTTAATATTTGCAAAATGTACAAACAAACATTAATAGACGCAGCGAACGCTGGCGCACATGAATTAAAAAAATTTTTTCAGGGAAAATTCGCCATCAGCCACAAAGAAGGAATCAATAATCTGGTAACAGAAGCAGATTTTGCTGCTGATAAAGCAATTCGTTCTGTAATTAAATCTGTGTTTCCCGATCATGGAATTGTGAGCGAAGAAAGCGATGAGAAGATTACGGATAGCGATTACAGGTGGATCATTGACCCAATCGACGGTACCGTAAATTTTGCAAATGGAATTCCAATTCGTTGCGTAAGCATCGGGGTAGAATACAAATGCGAAATGTTGTTGGGAGCGGTTTACAATCCTAACCTGGAGGAATTTTATTTAGCTGAAAAAGGAAAAGGCGCGACATTGAATGGTGAAAAAATTTCAGTAAGCGCAAAAACAAAAGTGATAACAAGTTGCCTCGTTACAGGGTTTCCTTACAATTATTTAGACCAGCAAAATGGCCCGCTGGAAGTATTTTCAAAACTGATAAAAAAAGGAATTCCGGTTAGAAGGTTAGGAAGCGCAGCAATCGACCTTTGTTGGGTAGCGGCCGGCCGTTTTGATGGGTTTTATGAACACGAGCTTCATGCGTGGGACAGCGCGGCGGGATATTTAATGGTGGAAGAAGCAGGTGGAAAAGTAACGAATTTAAAAGGAGAGAAATATGATCCGTTTCAGCCGGGGATTATTGCTACCAACGGAAAAATACATGATGAACTGCAAAAAATTGTTGCAGGCGGATTAGTGAATGATAAGTAACGATTTAGTAAAATTTCATTTTTATATTAACTTATCAATCCCTTCGATTTTCTCCTAAATTTGCAATTCTTTCAAAACAAATTATGAAGAACACGCCTTTTACTGAAAAGCATATTGCGCTGGGCGCTAAGATGGCAGAGTTTGCCGGGTATAATATGCCGATCAGTTATTCCGGAATTAATGACGAGCATCTTACTGTAAGAAAAAATGCCGGTGTTTTTGATGTGAGCCACATGGGTGAATTTATGTTGAAAGGTGATAAAGCATTGGACCTTATACAGCGTGTAACCAGCAATGATGCTTCCAAGCTGGTTGCCGGAAAAGCCCAATATAGTTGCCTTCCCAATGAAAATGGTGGTATTGTAGATGACCTTATTGTGTACTGTATTGAAGAAAATAAAGTATACATGCTGGTGGTAAATGCTTCAAATATTCAAAAAGATTGGGATTGGATTTCAAATCATAATATTGAAAATGTAGAAATGCATAACATTTCTGAAAAAACATGTTTGCTGGCGATTCAAGGCCCTGAGGCTACAAAAATTTTGGAACCGCTTACCGAGGTTGATATTCTGAACATGAAATATTATACATTTCAGAAAGGCAAATTTGCGGGTGTAGATAATGTTTTGATCAGCGCTACAGGATATACCGGGTCTGGCGGAATTGAAATTTATTTTGAAGATAAAGGCGATAACGCCGATGTTATCTGGAATAAAATTTTTGAAGAAGGAAGCCCAAAAGGATTGAAGCCAATCGGCCTCGCCGCCCGCGATACACTAAGGCTGGAAATGGGGTATTGCCTTTATGGAAATGATATTGATGATACTACCTCTCCCTTAGAAGCAGGCCTGGGCTGGATTACAAAGCTGGATAAAGATTTTGTAGCAAAAGGTTTTTTGGCAAAACAAAAAGCAGAAGGCATCAAACGAAAACTGGTAGGTGTGGAATTGATGGAAAAAGGAATACCGCGCCATGGGTATGAAATTCAAAATAAAGAAGGTGAAATAATCGGTAATGTAACAAGCGGGACTCAGGCTCCCTCACTGCAAAAACCAATAGCTATGGCTTATGTAAAAATGAGCTATTCAAAAATTGACACGGAAATTTTTATTAAAATAAGAGATAAATTATTATTGGCCAAAGTGGTAAAAATGCCATTTGAGTGAGTATAAAACCAGGAATGTAAAATGAGAACTGCTAAAAATGAAACGCCTACCTTAAACACGGTTTTATCACCGTCACTTTTAAATTTGTACGATGTAAGCGATTGCACTGTGGTAATTATTGATATACTCAGAGCTACCTCTACTATCGCCGCCGCACTTTTTAATGGCGCAAAATCAGTAATCCCTGTTGATAGCGTTGCGGGTTGTATTAAACTCGGAAAGCAAATGGAAGTAATTACCGCCGGGGAAAGAGATGGTAAAATTGCTGAAGGTTTGCAATATGGAAATACGCCGTTGCAATACACAGAAGATTTTATTAAAGGAAAAACGCTTGTACTCACCACAACAAACGGCACCAAACTTTTACATAAAGCCCTGGCTGCAAATGCCGCCACAATTATAACCGGGTCATTTTGCAATATTTCTTCTGTCTGTGATTTCCTGGTGAAAAAAAAATCTAACATAATTCTTGCCTGTGCCGCCTGGAAAAATCGTATCAATATTGAAGACACACTTTTTGCAGGCGCTGTTATTAACCGGATTAAAAAGAATTTTGATGTGAATTGCGATGCATCTCAAATAGCTGAAAGCCTTTATTTACAGGCAAATGGCAACTTATTAGATTTTATGAAAGAAAAAAATGCGTCCCATTACCACAGGTTAATGAATTTTGGTTTGGAAGAAGATATTCAATTTTGTTTGACAGAAGACAATGCAAACATTCTAAGCATATATTCAGGTGGCCGGCTGGTTCGCGGGTAAAAAATATCTTAATTTTTTATCAATTCAGCAGATAAGTTTAAAACGTGCTCCCCCCTCTTTTAATTTTTGTTTATTTTTGCAAATTGCTTTTTTCACAGTCGGCTGGTGCAAAAAAGTATGTATTAAATTATAAACTTTATTTTTTTGGCTTTACCCTATTTTATTAAATACATTTATAACTCCGGTACCGATGAAGTGATTCGCCGGGGAAAGAAAATTTATTCACAACGATTTGTTGAACTTTTGGGGCATGATGAACTCATGCATACAGTGGATTTTAGGGTCCGGGATGATAGTTACACGACTTTTTATAAAGTGCAGGTCCAGAAATATGATGACCCTAAAACTTTTTCTGTAAGGTGCACCTGCCCTTATAATATCAGTGATATCTGTCGACACGAAGCTGCCGCATTAATGCAGTTGCAGGATTTGATCGATAAAAATTTACTGGATTCCTCCAACGGCGTACCGGCCTACAATCAAAAACACACCGTAATTAAAATAAGGTTTATTGACCTGAAAATGATCAGAATGCTGACCGGTATGGAAAATTATACGGCAGCTGAGGAAGTTTTACGGAAAAATAAATGCAATATTATTGAAGCGGCAAATGAAAAAGTAGAAGCAACCCTTGATATAAATGATAAAACTTACCATATCATTTTACAAAAAAACGAGGAAAGGAATTTTGACACTTCCTGTAACTGTGACGAAGGTGGCCATCTTCTGTGCAAGCATAAAACTGCATTATTTCTTCAGTTGCTTAACAATTGGGGGCCGCATTATTTTGACAGCATCAGGAATTGGGATAAAGAAAAAAACAAATTATTGGAAGGATATGGTTACAGCCTAGACGATGACCTTTCAGGAAAATTTGAATTTATTTATAAAGAAGGAAAACCTTTTTTGAAAGTAATTGATTCTTCAATAAGAAGAGTTTCTGCACCTGTGAATTTTCGCGCGCAGCCACAATCAGAAATAGAAACAGAAATAGAAACGGTTGCAGAAGAGCCAAAGTTTTCAAAAGCAGTAAACAAACAAATAACGCTGGTTTTTAATGCGAATGAAAAATTATTTCCTTTTATTTCAATTGATGTGGTGCAGGGTGACTATGATGAAAATGAAAATAAATTTATTGGCAACCTGGAAAAACTTGACCTGACGAAATTTATCAATATAAACGATTTTAGTAACAGGGAAAAGCAACTGATTCAACATGCAAGGAAGCTTCAGCAATCGGAAATCAATAAATATTTAAACAGGAATTCCCCTTTTAGTGGTTATTGGGAAAATATTATTTATGAAGAAAAAGATGAGTTGCCACAGGAAACAAAAATGTTAATCGCTGAATTTGTTCATCCAAAACTTAAACGGGTTTTTAGTGAAAATGTGGATAATCCGGTTTTTTATTTATCAAAAGGAAAAAGGTTTACTACTCAAAATCTTGAACCAATTGATTTATCTCCGGAATATCCTGTTTTTGAATTTAGTGTTTCAGCTTCCGGTGGCGAATATCTTATGGAAACTCAAATTTTGTTAGACCAGGAAAAAGTAAAATTATCTGATAACGATTTGAACAGCGGTATGCTTTTTCTTCATGATAAGGCATTTTATTTATGGGAGAGGCCGGAACAAATTTTAATTGCTGAAAAATTCAGGAATACACTTCATATTCCCGCAAAACAATGGCCCGCTCTTTTAAAAGAAATGATTTTGCCTCTTTCGGATGAATATTTAGTTTCATTTTCGCCTTCGCTGATTAAAGAAACGAAAGAAGGGCAGCCGGAAATAAGCATTATGCTTATTGAAAAAGGAGAGTACCTGATGTTTCAACCGGTATTTACCTATAAAGGATTTAGCGTAAAAGCAAGCGATAAGGATACTATTATTGTCCCCGATGGCGATAAAGTTTTGATGGTGAAACGCAACATAGAAGCGGAACGTGGATTTATTGCAAAGTTAGGAAACCTTCATTCCCAATTTATTAACCAGCCACAAAATAAAAGCCTTGTTTTAAAAGGAGCGGATGTTTTAAAAAATAATTGGTTCTTTTTATTTGTTGACGCAATGAAGGAAATGAAAGTGCCGGTTTATGGTTTTGAGGCGCTTAAGAATTTTAGGTTTAATACTGCAAAACCTTCGACCCATATCCATCTCAGCAGCGGAATGGATTGGTTTGATGCGCGCGTGGAACTTACTTTCGGAGAGCAACAGATTGGCATTTCGGAAATTCAAAAGGCGCTCGCCAATAAACAATCGTTTGTACAATTGAACGACGGTACACTGGGAATCCTTCCGGATGAATGGATCAAAAAATACGCTTTGCTTTTTAAAGTTGGCGAAGGAAAAAGTAACAACCTCAGGCTTTCTAAATTCCATTTAAGTGTTATAGATGACCTTTATGAGCAGCGCGATGAAGAAGAGCTTTCGTTTGAGCTTGATGAAAAATATGAAAGGCTTCGGAATTTTAAAAGTATTCCGGAAGTACCAATTCGAGGGGATTTGGAAAATCGGCTGAGGCCATACCAACTTGCAGGTTTTCATTGGCTAAATTATCTGAATACGGTAGGCTGGGGTGGTATTTTAGCAGATGATATGGGATTAGGAAAAACCGTTCAGGCGTTGAGTATGATGCAGCATTATTGCGAAGAAGAAGGAGGCTTAAAAGCATTGGTTGTTTGCCCTACTACCTTAATTTATAATTGGGAAAATGAAATCAAAAAATTTACACCATCGCTTACCTGGCGGATACACCATGGAAATACACGTGCTAAAAGAAAAGAAGATTTTGGTGAAGAAAATATAATTATTACTACCTATGGCACTTTAAGAAGCGACGTACAGTTGTTGATGAAAATTCCTTTTGATTATATTATTTTAGATGAATCGCAGGCAATTAAAAATCCCGCATCAAAAGTTACAAGGGCTGCCGGCCTTTTAAAAGCAAGAAATCGTGTATGCATGAGCGGTACACCTCTTCAAAATAATACTTTTGATATTTATGCGCAGATGAATTTTTTAAATCCCGGGTTACTTGGCAGTGTTGAATTTTTCAGAAATGAATTTTCTACTCCTATTGATAAAATGGGAGAACAGGAACAAAAAGACCATTTGAAAAAGTTATTGTACCCTTTTATTTTGAGAAGAACAAAAGAACAGGTAGCAAAAGACCTTCCTGAAAAAACTGAAACGATTCTTTTTTGCGAAATGGAAAATGAGCAACGTGATATTTATGAATCTTACCGGAATGCTTACCGGAATAAAATCCTTGGCGTAATAGATGAGCAGGGCGTAGGCAGGTCCCAGCTTACTATTTTACAGGGCTTAATGAAATTACGCCAGATTTGTGACAGCCCTGCTATTTTGAATGAAGAGGAAAAATACCCCAACCATTCTATAAAGCTGGAAGAATTAACAAGGGAAATAACGGAAAATATCGGCGAGCATAAGGCTTTGATCTTTTCCCAGTTTTTAGGAATGCTTTCCCTTATAAAACAAAAACTGAAAGAGAATGAAATTGAGTTTGAGTATTTTGATGGAAGCACATCGCCGCCAGACCGGGAAAAAGCCATCCAAAATTTTCAAACAAATGAAAAGTGCCGTGTGTTTCTTATTTCTTTAAAAGCTGGCGGAGTCGGCCTTAATTTAACGGCAGCCGATTATGTTTATATTGTAGATCCATGGTGGAATCCCGCTGTAGAGCAGCAGGCAATTGACCGGACACATAGGATAGGGCAGACAAAAAATATTTTTGCTTACCGAATGATTTGCAAGGATACGATCGAGGATAAAATTTTACAATTACAGGACCGCAAACGTATCCTTGCAAAAGAATTAATTTCGGATGATCAAACCTTTGTAAAAAGCCTGACCAAAGAAGATGTAGAATATCTATTCAGCTAAAAGATTTATGAAGTGATGAATTCTTTTAACCTTTGAAATTCTTTCTTATTTCCAGATTCAAATAACGCTGCAAAGTTTTTTGCCAGGTTCTTAAAAAAAACAGAAAATAGAGATTTGTTTTCGTGGGTTTCGTTTTTCATGATTATTGAATTTTAATTGTTTTTCGGAGTATAAAGTAAAAACATAAATTTTTATTTTAAAATAGCAGAACCACTTTTTTATGTGCTGCGTAATTTCCGTAAAGCTTTACCACCTGATTTCATTATTGCGGTTTTTACGCCTTATTTTACTATTATAATGTTTAATAGAATAATATTCGGGGTTCTGAATTAATTTTGAAAATAATGTTTTCATTTTCTCTCCAATAAAATGGGCTGGTATAAAGTTGCTTTTTAGGTTCATAACATAGGAATTGGATACAGATAACGTACAAGGATTATGATTTATTGTGTTATATAGTAAAACAACAAATAACTTAGATTCCTATTTTATAAAAGTTGGTATTTATATTTTCTTTAAAATCATTTTTTTTCTAAAAACGGAGAAAATGATAAAAAAACTATATTTAAAGCATGAAAATAAAAATACTTTTATTGATAGAATTCATTTTTATTCTTTCAATATTTAATTCTGCCAAGGCGCAAACTCCATCACCAGTTCAACATATCTTTCCTGAAGGCACTATCACGTATGCCAATATTCCGTATGCCGGAGATACGCTGAAAAAACATTTGCTTGATATTTACCTTCCTCCAAATGCCAAAAAGGCCCTTCCGCTGGTTGTGTGGATACATGGCGGCGCCTGGATGCTGAACGATAAATATGCTGACATGAGCTATATGCAAAATACAGTGAAAGCCTTTATTGATAGTGGTTATGCTTTGGCTTCTATTGATTACCGTTATAGCACCACCGCTATTTTTCCGGCTCAGATCCAGGATTGCAATGAAGCGGTAGAGTTTCTTTACGAACAGGCAGCAGAATATAAAATTGATAAAAATAAAATCGCCTTAATTGGATTTTCCGCAGGTGGCCATCTCGCTTCATTAATGGCTTTGTCAAATAATAATAATGTCAAGGAATTTTATCCGGCAGGTAAAAAAATAAATTTCAAAATAAAATGCGCTTTTGATTTTTATGGCCCTTCTGACCTGGTGATGTTGGCTACCAACCCGGATACATCGGTAAACAATAAAGAAAACCCCGTTTCTATACTACTTGGTGCTATGCCGGTTGATCGGCCTGACCTGGCCAAAATTGCCAGCCCGGTAAATTATATAGATAAAAACGATCCTCCTTTTCTAATCGTTCAGGGAGAAAAAGACCAATCTGTCCCTAATACTGAATCTAAAATATTAAGTTCGTGGCTTACGCTTGCCGGAGTGCCCAATACTTTAATCATTGTACCCGGTGCGCCTCATTATGGTAAAATGTATGATGCGGAATATATCAGGAAAGATATTTTTAAATATTTGGACAAATATGTAAAATAAAAAAACCTGTGCATAGTTGCGTTGGAAAATTATCGGAAAACAAGGGGATTCAAACCGGTAAGTGGCAAATCTTAATATAAATTCACTTCTTCTTTATCCCATTCAACTTTTACTTTTTGAGAGATAATTGAATCAATTGATTTCCCGCAATAATCTGGCTGTATAGGAAGTTGGCGGCTATAACGGCGGTTAATCAAAACACAAAGCTCCACTTTTTTAGGCCGGCCATAAGATAATATGGCGTCTAACGCTGCGCGGATGGTTCTGCCGGTAAATAATACGTCATCTATCAGAATTACATTTTTATCTTCCAGAGAAAAAGATATATCAGTTTGATTAGCCTCGTGCAATTCTTTACGAATGTCATCACGGTAAAAAGTAATATCTAATTTGCCATACAAAAATTTATTTCCGGGTTTTATTTTTTTTAAATGTTCGTAAATTTTATCAGCTAAAAAAATTCCGCGCGGCTGCAGGCCAATTAAAACCACTGACGATAAATCAACATAATTCTCTACCAGCTGGCAGGCGAGCCGCTCAATAGTAATCTGAAGTTGGTATTTATTTAAAATGGTATTCATCGGTGAAAGATAATTCTATTCGTTTAGGCATTGGCGATATAAAGGAAAATAGAAAATACAGTTATTTGTTCGTTTACTATCTATCCTAAATCCTCATTTCTCATTTCTCCTTCAAAAAAGGATAACGGTAATCTGTAGCCGGAACAAAAGTTTCTTTAATTGTTCTGGCACTCAGCCAACGGTAAAGATTTAAAATGCTACCTGCTTTATCGTTCGTTCCACTTCCACGTGCTCCGCCAAATGGCTGCTGGCCTACCACAGCGCCGGTTGGTTTATCGTTAATGTAAAAATTTCCCGCGCTGTTGGTTAATCTTTTTGTTGCAAGTTCTACCGCATTCCTGTCCTGAGCAATTATTGAACCGGTAAGTGCATAAGGAGAAGTTGCATCAACCAGTTTAAGGGTTTCTTCAAATTTATTTTCGTCATAAATATAAATACTAAGCACGGGCCCAAAAATTTCATTACACATTGTTACATACTTGGGATTTGTTACTTCAATCACAGTTGGTTCAATGAAATAGCCTTCACTTTTATCGCATTTTCCGCCTACAATTATTTTGGCTTCTTTGTCTTTTTTTACCTGTTTGAGATATTCTTCTATTTTATCAAAACTCTTTTCATCAATTACAGCATTTATAAAATTGCTGAAATCTTCTACAGTACCCATTTTCATCGTTTTTATTTCTGCTACCAATTTACTTTTTACTTCTTTCGCAATATTTGAAGGAATATAAGCCCTGGAAGCGGCAGAACATTTTTGGCCCTGGTATTCAAAAGCACCACGGCAAAGAGCAGTTACCAATACATCTACATCGGCGCTTTTATGGGCGATCACAAAATCTTTTCCACCAGTTTCACCAACAATTCTTGGATAAGATTTATAATTTTTTGTATTTTCTCCAATCTCTTTCCATATTGTATTAAATACGCCAGTGCTTCCTGTAAAATGTATGCCAGCGAAATCGGGATGTCTGAAACAAACATCGCCTAAAACAGGGCCATCCACAAAAACCAAATTAATAACGCCATCCGGCAACCCCGCTTCTTTTAAAATGCGCATAATCATTTGCGCGCTGTACACCTCAGTGTTTGCACATTTCCATACTACAACATTTCCACACATCGCGGGTGAAGTAGGTAAATTTCCGGCAATCGCTGTAAAATTAAACGGAGTGATGGCCAACACAAAACCTTCCAATGGCCTGTATTCCATCCTGTTTTTGATACCCATGCCGCTGATAGGTTGCTGAGAATATATTTCACTTAGAAAATGAACATTGAACCTTAAAAAATCTATAAGCTCGCAAGCGCCATCTATCTCAGCCTGGAATGCATTTTTGCTTTGTCCGAGCATGGTAGTTGCACAAATTTCAGGGCGGTATTTTGTGGCAAATAAATCAGCTGCTTTTAGAAAAATATTTGCCCGGTTTTCCCAACTCAAAGCAGCCCATTTTTCTTTGGCCTTTAAGGCTGCATTTATTGCTTTTTTTACATGTGAAGCATCGCCTTCGTTGAAAGTACCCAAAACAATTTTCCTTTCGTGCGGCGGCCGCATTTCAACTTTTTTTTGAGTGCGGATTTCTTCACTTCCGATATACATCGGAACATCTATTTTTTTGTTTTTTAAATCTTTTAAGGCTTTTTTTAAAAGTACCTTTTCATTGCTTCCGGCCGCATAATTTAACACCGGCTCATTTGATGGAAGCGGGTAAGAAAAATTTCCAATATTCATAATTGAAACATTTATATTCCGGATAAAGCCGGAATAATTAGCAATAAAATAATTAGCCGGATTTAATAACCTGGCCTGAAATTATTTTTTCAAATACATTACTTCCTTTACCAGGTTTACAGTTCTTGGAACATCTGGCAAATACTGTGCAACGAGGTTAGGCGCGTAATGCATCGGTGCGTCTAATGATGTAATTCTGCGAACTGGAGCATCAAGGTAATCAAATCCTTCCTTTTGTATGCGGTAAGCGATTTCGGACGAAACCGATGCGAACGGCCATTGTTCTTCTACTATTACCAAACGGTTTGTTTTCTTAACTGAATCTAAAATTGTATGCCAATCCAACGGGCGAATGGTTCTAAGGTCAATTACTTCTGCTTCAATATTTTCTTTTGCCAATTCGTCTGCTGCTCCCAGCGCCACTTTCATCATTTTGTTATAAGAAACGATAGTAACGTCTTTTCCTTCGCGCGCTATATTTGCTTTTCCGATCGGGATTAAATATTCTTCTTCAGGAATCATTCCTTTTTCACCATACATCACTTCACTTTCCATAAAAATTACCGGATCATTATCGCGTATGGCACTTTTTAATAAACCTTTTGCATCATAAGGATTGCTTACAGAAATTACTTTTAATCCTGGAATATTTGCATACATAGATTCGTAGGCGGTAGAATGCTGGGCGCCTAACTGGCCTGCGCTTCCATTTGGCCCGCGAAAAACAATCGGGCAACCAACTTGTCCGCCACTCATCGCCAACATTTTTGAAGCAGTATTCAAAATCTGGTCAAGGGCCAAATTTGCAAAGTTCCATGTCATATATTCCACAATCGGGCGTAGACCATTTTGTGCTGCACCGACTGCGATTCCTGTAAAACCAAGCTCTGAAATTGGAGTATCAATCACCCTTTTTTCTCCAAATTCTTCGAGCATCCCCTGGCTTACTTTATAGGCTCCCTGGTATTCAGCAACCTCTTCGCCCATCAAAAAAACCCTGTCGTCCCTTCTCATTTCTTCCTGCATCGCTTCGCGCAACGCTTCTCTGAATGCAACTTCTTTCATCAATCGAAATTTATTTTAAAATAACTTGAAAAATAATTTAATCTGTTTTCAAAAATGAGATGCAAAATTATCGGTTAAAGGGCAAATAATCAAAAGTAAATAGCGAGTGCAATGCAAAAGGCGGGAGGCATAATGCAAAAGGCATTAAAGCTTTTAGTATTAAGCTTTTGGCATTTCGCCTAATAACGTACTTTTGCGCCGATTTTAAAATTTTAAACAATGCAACTTTCATCAAATTTATCCAGGTTTAGCGAATCTGAAACCATCAAAATGTCCACACTGGCGCGTGAACTAAAAGCGCGTGGAATTAATGTAATCAACCTTAGCCTTGGCGAACCGGATTTTAATACGCCCGGCCACGTTAAAGAAGCTGGCAAAAAAGCCATCGACGAAAACTACAGTCATTATACCCCGGTTTCAGGTTATGCAGAACTGAAAGAAGCGGTTTGTAAAAAATTAAAACGTGATAACGATCTTGAATACAAACCAAACCAAATTGTAGTCAGCACTGGCGCTAAACAATGTATCGCCAATACTATGATGAGCATTTTGGACGATGATGATGAAATAATTATCCCTACTCCATATTGGGTTTCATATTCTGAAATTGCCCGTTTATGCCGCGCTAAAATCGTTTTTGTGAATGCAACGCCGGAGAACGACTGGAAAATAACTCCCGGGCAATTGGAAAATGCAATCACTCCTAAATCTAAATTGTTTATTTTTTCATCGCCCTGCAATCCTACAGGATCTGTTTATTCAAAAGATGAATTGGAAGGCCTGGCAAAAGTTTTCGAAAAGCATCCTGGCATTTTTATAATCAGCGACGAAATTTATGAATACATTAATTATTCTCACACAGAGGGAAAATACGAAAGTATTGCTCAATTTGCCAGCCTTAAAGAGCGCGTAATAATTATTAATGGATTAAGTAAAGGGTTTGCAATGACCGGATGGAGATTGGGATATACCGCTTCATCTGTAGAAATTGCAAAAGCAAATGAAAAAGTACAGGGCCAATTTACAAGCGGCCCTACTTCAATAACCCAGCGGGCAGCGATAACAGCCCTGGAAGCGCCTTTGACAGCCTCTCTTGAAATGGTTAAAGAATTTACTAAACGCAAACAGCGCGTTATGGAATTGTTGAAAGATATGCCCAATATTAAATGTACTGAACCGCAGGGAGCTTTTTATGTTTTCCCTGATGTTAGTTATTATTTTGGAAAAAGTTTTGAAGGAGAAACTATTAATAATTCTGGCGATCTTTGTATGTACCTTCTAAACCATGCACATATTTCTACCGTTTCCGGCGATGCTTTTGGGCAACCAGGCTATGTAAGGATTTCATTTGCCACCAGCATGGAAAATATTGAAGAAGGATTTAAAAAAATTAAAAGTGGTTTGGAAAAGCTTTCCTGACTTTTGGAAAAAAAATAAAAAATAATGAAAAAGATTCTGCCAATTATAATAATAGTAATCATCATTGTTGCAGGATGGTTCTTTGTTTTTAAAAAAGATAAAAAATCGACAGTTGAAGCAAAAACAGAAGCCGTAGCTGTTCAAAAACATTCAGCAGAATTTGACAGCCAGATTACAACACTTATAAATTCTTATTTGGCCATGAAAGATGCATTTATCGAAGGAGACACTTCAGCAATAAAAGCAAAAACTGCTAATTTTATTATAATAGCTGATAGCCTGGATATGAACGGGCTCCAGCAAAAAGATTCTTCTGTTTATTTGGCGGTAAAACAAAATGTAAGCGATATAAAAGCCAATGCCAGCCCAATTTTGCAAGAAACTGACCTTACCGAAATGCGCCACGATTTTAGTATGGTTTCTGAAAATTTATATCCTTTTTTAAAGACAGTTGGGTATGAAGGTGAAAAGCTTTACTGGCAAAATTGCCCTATGGCTTTTGGCGATGACAAACCTGCCAATTGGCTAAGCATTACAGCAGAAATTAATAATCCTTATCTCGGTAAAAATGACCCGACGTATAAATCAGGAATGCTGCATTGCGGAGAAAATATGGATTCTATTTATTTGAAATAAAAACAGAATAAGAATCCGGGATATTTGTTGGTTTACTTTGGTATTTTTATTTATAAATTATTTTCCCTTCAGCTAATGAGCCATTTCCCTGCAACCCTCCGGTATGAATACACAAGATATTCGAACCGGGTTCAAAATACTTCTTGCTGATAAGATCGTAGGTTCCAAACATCATTTTTGCTGTATAAACAAAATCAAGCTGGATAGAATGTTTTGAATAAAAACGGTTCATGAAAGAAATTAATTCAGGAGTTTCTTTTGCATAGCCTCCGAAATGGTAATCACCAATAAAAAAGCATTTTTTTGAACGCGGCACTTTTAGATTTGTAAATCTTTCGGCTATATCGTCGAAATTTTTTAAAACGCCCAAACCTATGATCTTCGTTTTATTATTATTTGTATCTACAATTCCGGCGAAAGTAGTGGCAGTGCCTACAGGCAAACAAACATGTGTAAAATTTTTATCAACAAAATAATTATTGATAAAAGAAGCGCCATTTTTTCCCAAAACAGAAAAACCTCCTTCAGGAATTAAAATATGTTCTTCGTATTTATTTTTTAAATTCTGTAAAAATTCTGCATCTTTATTTTTATACAAAGAACGGCTGATAAATTCCAGATGCATTCCATTTTGAAGGCAAAATTGTAAAGTATGCGAAATGGCTTTTGGCTTTTCACCGCGCGCAATTCCAACCGCTTTTATATTCAATTGTTTGCATGCAAATGCTGTGGCAGCCAGATGATTGGAATAAGCGCCTCCGAAAGTAATGATCGGTTTATTAACACATTCGATTGCTTCTTTTAGAAAATAAATCAGTTTGAATAATTTATTTCCTGAAATTACCGGGTGAATTTTATCAAGCCTCAGCATAGAAACATTGACACCGTTTTCTTCAAATATTTCGTCATGTAATTCAATTATTTCCGGTTCTTTTATATTTAATGAAGAGGTAATACCTGAAAGGTCAGAATATGGCATAAATCTTTCTTGCTTATTTTCGCAGCAATTTAATTATAAATAAAATCTATAAAAAAGCGATTTAAGATGAAACCTACACTTTTAGTTTTAGCAGCAGGAATGGGAAGCCGTTATGGAGGAATTAAACAAATGGATTCTTTTGGGCCCAATGGAGAAACGATTATTGATTATTCAATTTACGATGCCATTGCAAGCGGTTTTGGAAAAGTTGTGTTTGTTATCCGTGAATCTTTTGCAGAAGATTTTAAGAATTTATTCGAATCAAAATTAAAAGGAAAGATAAAAACTGATTACGTAATACAGGAAATGAATTCTTTTACGGAGGGGTATAATATTCCCGGAGAAAGGACAAAGCCTTGGGGAACAGCACATGCGGTTTTGTGCGCTAAAGAAGCCATTCATGAACCATTTGCTGTTATCAATGCGGATGATTTTTATGGAAGGGACGCCTTTGACAAAGCCGTGAAATTCCTGGCAAATGATGTGTCTGCCAAAAAGTATTGTATTATAGGTTACGAACTTTCTAAAACTATATCAGAAAATGGAACGGTGAGCCGTGGTGTTTGTGAAGTGGATATAGATGGCAATTTATCTAATATCCACGAGCGTACTAAAATATTTCCTGAGAATGGTAAAATCTGGTACACTGAAGAAGGGCTGAATGTTCCTTTACCTGCGAATACTGTTGTAAGTATGAATTTTTGGGGATTTGACCCTAATGTATTTGACTATATTCAAAAATTATTCTTTAGGTTTTTGCAGGAAAATGGTGATAACCCAAAAGCAGAATTCTTTATTCCAATTATTGGAGATTCCTTTATCAGTGAGGGCAAAGGAGTAATAAAAGTTATTTCTACATCGGCTCAGTGGTTCGGAGTTACTTATAAAGAAGATGCACCTGATGTGAAAAAAAATATTGAAAAACTATTGGCTGACGGGGTTTATCCTGATCATTTATTTTAAATGAAGTTATCAGAATAGGAATTCATTTTATTTGTTCATTTACTACACTTAATAAAAAAATAGCCCTGGAAATGGGGCTATTCTTCTATACAAAATTATCCTAACGGGAGAATTAATTTCCCTTTACTTTATAAATAAAGTCTTCCAATTTTTTAATTTGTTTCACCCGGTCCAAACCTTTTAATGTATTTACTGTTGGGGTTTTTATGGTGATATCTTTATCTTTTTTTATTTCTTTCAGCGCTGAATAAATGTTTTTGGATTTGATGGCAAAAACTACTCCATCTGCATTGGTTTCTTTGCTGCTGATTATACCAATCACTTCTCCGTATTGGTCTATTACAGGGCCTCCGCTATTTCCGGGATTGGCTGAAATACTTATCTGGTAAGAAGTAGTATCGCCATAATAACCTGATTGAGCACTTAAATAACCTTCTCCATATACTACTTCTTCCCGCGGGTAACCTAAAGTAAATATAGGCTCTGCAAGTTCAGCCCCTGTTTTAGTAAAGGTGTAGGGAAGGTTGGTAACTTTATTAAAAGAAGTATCTGTAATTTTCAAAATCGCAAGGTCAGTTACTGAATTTGAATAAACAATTTCCGCAGCAAACTGGTCTCCTTTTTTATTTTCTACGATCAGGTTCCTCGCATTATCTACAACATGCGCATTGGTAATTAAATACCCTTTTCCGTCTACCAAAAAGCCAGTTGCCCTAAAATTTGCCTCAAATTTGGGTTTAGCAGGAGGAACTGAATTAGCATCGTTTAACTTATGTTCAATCTGATTTAATTTATTTTCAAACTGGTGCAATTTATGGTCAACTAAAGGAGTAATAACTGCTACTTTTTTACTTTCAGAATATTTAGAAATGACTGAAGCTGTACTAAGGGATACTACACCGGCAATAGCAGCTGCTACAGCGATAGTGCGCCTGTAACGGGTCCAGAGGTAAATGATTTTAGCCTTTCCTTTTCCCTGGTTTGAAGATATAAAACCCTCATTCATCAGTTTATTTTCTACTTCATTGAGAGTATGCATGAGCCTTTTTTGTTCACTCATACTTTCAAGTTCAGCAAGAATAAAAGAGTGTTCAGCAGCTACCTGGTCAATTTCGGGATTATTCTTTTTCAACTCCTCAAAAAATAGCTTTTCATTTTCGTCCATCTGGCCATTCCGGTATCTTTCAATCGCGTCAAAAAGTAAATTATCTTCCATGCTAGTCTCTATTTTTAATTTGTGCGAAGAAAATCTTCTTCAATCTAACCAGGCATTTATATTTCTGGGTTTTTGCGTTATCTGAGTTGGTGTATCCGAAGGAAACAGCTATTTCCGGCATTGATTTTTTTTCCAGGTAAAAAGCTTCCAGCAAACTTTTGCATGGCTCCCCGATTTTTTTTAAAGCGTTTTCCATGAAAAGAAAATCGTTTGTTTTTTTTTCATGGTATTCAATTTCATCATCAACCGGCACTATTTCCTCAATAATTTCTATTGACGGATTATAGAGTTTTTGCTTTTGTAATTTTTTTAGCCAAAGCCTCCGGCAAATTGAATACAGGTAAGTTTGCAACTGGCAGCTTAATGTAAATGAACCGGATTTTGCTTTTTCAAACAAAACAATCATAGCTTCCTGGAAAACATCAAGGGCATCATCTGTATAACCATTGTTTTTTATAATAAACCCTTTGATGGTTGCAAAATTATCGCGATAAATAGTTTCAATGCATTCAGCGTCATGGGCAGCCAACCCTTTTACCAAAATCATTTCCTGTTCGATCGTTTTCACTCAACTGATAATTAATACGTATAAAATGGAAAAGTAACCCAATTAAATTTTTAAATAAAATTTTTAGTTGGGTTACCTTTTTTAAATGTGGGTATTAATAATAAATATTTAAAAATCTAAAATTAAACAAAAATGAAAAAATTATTGCTCGTTTTCACAGTTGCTGCTTTTTTAACAGCTTGTAATGGTAGTTCAACATCTTCAACAACAACAGCTACTGATACAACAACTGCGGTAACTACTGATACAACTGCAGCACCAATGGATTCTTCAAAAATGGTTACAGCAGATACAACTAGCAAAATGTCTTCTGATAGCAAAATGGCTACTGATACAACAAAAAAATAATTATATTTTATTTTTTTATTGCTGACAATTTTATTTTGGCTGGCAATCTAAGAGCCGTCTCTACAAGGAGACGGTTTTTTTATTTAGCATGATGAGGGAATGATCATTGCCTAAAGATTATTTAAAATTTACTGCATTTTATTTTTACTATTAAAAGCCAAACCTTACTTTTGCGCCGGAGAGTTGGCAGAGCGGTCTAATGCGGCGGTCTTGAAAACCGTTGAGGGTTACACCTCCTGGGGTTCGAATCCCTAACTCTCCGCTTTTTTCTTTTTCTCCCTTTACCAAAATGCTTCAGAAATAAGCTAAAGAATTTTATACCTTTTTCGTACTTACTTTTTAAAATAAAGAAAGCAATTATTTGTTTGTTTACTGTAACATTTTTATTTCTTTATCCGTCTAAACAGAAACTTTACCAGTTAAAAAGAAATAATTACCATTCATGTATCGCTATGTACTATGCAAAACATACTACTTAGGTTTGCACTGTAATATTTCAAACATAGCAATACTTTTATTATGACAAAAACATTTATTTTTTTACCAATCCTGCTGGTTTTTTCAATAGCAACCTTCGCCCAAACTCAAACTGGGTCCATATCAGGAAAAATAACTGATGGTGGTGATCAAAAAATTATTGATGCCGCTACCGTATCATTATATAAAGGTGCAGATTCCTCTTTGGTAAAAATCAATCTCACTGACAAAGAAGGAAACTTTCAATTTCAAAATGTAGTGCCCGGAAAATATTATTTATTGGCGGGTTCAATAGGGCATTTATCAACCTACAGCCCTATAATAAATGTGGGAGATAAAAATGTTTCAGTGGGTATTTTAAAATTAAATACTGAAATAAAAACACTGAAAGGAATAACCGTCACCGCAACAAAACCCTTCATAGAAAGAAAAATTGACCGGACGATTATTAACGTAGATGCTTCCATTACGAATGCCGGCACTACGGCACTTGAAGTGTTGGAAAAAGCTCCAGGCATTTCTGTAGATAAAGATGGAAATGTAAGCCTGAAAGGAAAATCCGGGGTAATGATTATGCTCGATGGAAAACCATCTTATCTAAG
>Ga0134126_10001178_pt1 | contig 33186 bp, 27 predicted proteins | sample KB31752_FD_96881 | JGI IMG/M metagenome (GOLD analysis project Ga0134126, IMG submission 96881) | Terrestrial soil microbial communities with excess Nitrogen fertilizer from Kellogg Biological Station, Michigan, USA - KB3-175-2 | ecosystem: Environmental > Terrestrial > Soil > Unclassified ...
CTCTTTTCCCAACCTTTACACCCAATAATCGCATGGCCAGGGGTAGCCACGGTGTGCCCTGCATATACTCCAGCAAAAACGGGATCGACAGCGCTTCGTAAGTGGAAGTGATGGCCTCGCTGCGCCAAACATTCCAGCTCCACATGGGGCGCTGCTCCGGTTTATATTTCCCGATAAAAAGCCATTTTAATAATACCGTGAGCAGAAACGCTGGAATACCCATGTAAAACAGGTAATAAAATGGAAAATACAGGATGATCTTCCATAACGGCTCATCGACCAGCAGATCGTGGCCATAAGCAATAAAAAGAATCGAGCAGCAGATGATGGTGCTCTCGGGAAGGATGATCCGGATAAATTCTATCAAACCGCGGGCAATCCTCCTGCGTTTTTTGGGATGTATGGTTAATTCCGAAGGGAACGGGTGGCTTTCCTGCCTGCGTGGTAAAGGTATGGCCGGCGAGCCGAACCAGTCCCTGGCATCATTAGCGGCCATTTGGGCTTGGTCGGGCGGGGTTGACAGCACGCCGATCAGCATATTGCCAAACAGGTGATATCCCTGCGGAATGAGCGCGCTGTTGCCTACGAAACTGTTGCTATCGATGGTGGTTTTGTCGAGGATAAGCTGCTGCGCGCGGATATCGGCCTCGCCCAACGTCACCGCATCGGCAACAAATGCGCCATCGCCAATTTCAAGCAGCGGATGGGTTACGCTGCTGGCGGTTGATATTTCGGTACGTTTGCCGATCTTCGCACCAAGTGCCCTGAAAAACCCAGCTACATACACGGTGGCATAGATGGGGTGCATCACGATAAGACTTAACGACATCAGTTGGTCGGCAAACCATTTACGTACATAAAATGGACTATAAATCGGATATTTTCCGGGCTTTATTCCACGCTGGAGCAAGCGGGTAAGCAGGATGGTTTCGGCTGCAAACAGCACGATATAGATCAGCGCCAGTAATGGCGCGTTTACCAGGTACGTAAAATCATAATCGCCGGCAGCATTATCAAGATTATTAATAGCAATGATGGTTGGCAGCAGCGGCAACAATATGATAAAGGGAAAAACGAGTATCGACAATATAAATACGGCCTTATATTTTCGGCGCCTGCCTGTAGTGACAGGAAGCGGCTGCGGTAAATCGGCGATATTTTTTGTTTCCTTTAACTGCGCGGGGCTACCCTGCCATACTTCGCCGGACTGGATGGTTTTGCCCGGTTGTAAAAAACTCAGGTCCTGCAGCTCGCTCCAGGCTTCCATCCGGCTATCACCAGAAATAACCGCGCTGCTGCCAATGTAGGCATGATCGCCCAGGCTAATGGGGCGCAGCTTCAGCAACCCGTCTTCTACAAACGCATTATTTAAATTGGTTTGCGAACTGATACTTACATCGCTGCCGATGGTGATCAGATCTTCGGCGCCAAAGCTAAAATCACTGATGATAGCATCGGCTGCTACTCTAACACCCAGCAGGCGCAGATAGGCCGGGTAAAGGGGTGTGCCATTTAAAAATTGTGCCGGAAGCAGGCGCTGCATGGTTTTAACCAGCCACCACCGAAAATAATAACTGCCCCAAAGCGGATAATCGCCAGCCTTCATTTTGCCGATGACAAGCCACTTGGTAGCTACCGAAATTATTGTGAACACCGGCGGGATAAGGCAAAATAGTCCAAGGGAGGTAAAAATGGAATAGAGCACGTTATTGGTTTCCTGGTCGACGTAGTAATAGCCGAGGTAGGGTATAAAAACCTGGAACGCAAACAGTCCGTAAATAACAAGCAGGGAAACAGTTTGCGCTGCCCAGCAGGCCAGATGGCGCACCCGCGGTATTTTATTGAACACGCGTTTGGGCCGTGCCTTCGTCTCCAGGCGTTCGCTCCAAACCGCGATCAGGTTACTTAGCGGGCGATGAATATATACATCTTTTAAAGAAGCGTTGGGCAGGCCGGCATCGCGCCGCAGCTGTGATACAAGGCCCGCTGCCAGCAGCGAGTGGCCACCGAGATCGGTAAAGAAATCCATCGACGGATCGATCGTCCGGTTAAGGAAAATTTTATGCAGCACGGCCATTATCCTGTCGGAAGCCGGCGCGTTGAGGTCGAGCGTTTCGGAAGGCGTGTCCGAATCGAGTATAAGCGACGCCGGCACAGGCAGCATCTTACGGTTGATCTTACCGCTCGGCATACGCGGCATTTCGGACAATACCACGATAGTGGCCGGCACCATATACGATGGCAGGCTTTTGGAGAGCTCTATCCGGAAAACGTTCTCCTCGATGCAGGCCATTCCCTCGGTTACCACATATCCCACAAGGTGTTCGTTACCCAGGTTGTCTTTTTTTACCGCGACGGCGGCAGATGCCACACCCGCTATCTCGTTCAGCTTTGTTTCTATTTCGCCCAGTTCTATCCGGTAACCGCGAAGCTTTATCTGGTCGTCGATACGGCCCTGCATGGTCACGCTGCCATTGGGGTTAACGACGGCTATATCGCCGGTGCGATAAACAACATTTCCCGGAAGCGCGGCAAGCGACGCTGGTTTCGGAATAAATTTTTCTTTTGTAAGCTGCGGCAGCTTCACATAGCCCGAGGATACGCCCGGCCCGGTGATCACCAGTTCGCCTGCTTCGCCAACGGGCACCGGGTTCATCAACTCATTCACAATCGCTAAATTGTAATTGGGCAGCGGGTCGCCGATCACGATCGGGTCGCCGGGCCCCAGCGCGGCCATCGTAGCCGTCACCGTCGTTTCGGTAGGCCCATAGCTGTTATAAAAGCGTATGCCCGGTTTACACCACTTTGCCAGCACCTGGGCCGTACATGCCTCGCCCCCTGCGTTTACCAGGCGCAACGAAGGTATGTTGTCATCCATTACCGCCAGCAGGCTGGGCACCGCATGCAGGATGGTAATGTTTTCTTTTTTTAAGATATCAGACAACTCGTCAACGGCCTTCGACGTGGTATTGTCGGCAACCCATAATGTTGCGCCGGCGAAATAGCTGATCCAAGTTTCCTCGCACCACATATCAAACGAAACTGAGAAACCCTGGTAAACTTTATCGGTGGGCAGGATTTGCAAAATAGTTTGCTCAGAACGCACGAGATGGCATATTTGCCGGTGACTTATGGGGATGCCTTTGGGTTTGCCTGTACTCCCTGATGTGTACAGCACGTACGCGCAATTGGAGCCAATGGGCGGGCCTCCCAAACCCTCCCCGGAAGGGAGCGCTTTAAAAGTTTCCGCAATTAAAGTTTCCCCTACCGGGGGAGATTTAGAGGGGGCTAATGGTACCTTCAACATCGGGCAAGCAGCATTGAGCTTTTGCAGGCTAAAGCAGGCCGCCGCGCCAACCTCTTCCAATATTACCTCCACCCTTTCGGCGGGTATTTCCCGATCGACAGGCACGTATGTTGCACCAGATTTGACAATTCCCAAAATTATTGCATGTAATTCCAGGCCACGCTGCCACCACACGCCTACGTATGCACCGCGCCCAATTCCCTTTTTTGCCAGGTACGCCGCCACCGCGTCGCTCCATCGGTCAAGTTCAGCATAAGTTAAGGATTCATCATGAAAAATGACCGCCGTACGATCAGCAAACTCCTGCGCCGACTTACAAAATAGCTCAGGCAGCGTTTCATCCCTCACCAGGTCGGGCCGGTCGGCGCCAGGCACAATACTTAATTCGTTCATAAAAATTCAACGCCATCCAGGTTTACGCATAATACAGCAGAAGTGTATTACAGCCAATAGTACGCAATGTTTGTACATGTTGGGAAAATAATCCGTATTAATGTTGTGACGGCAAGTGAACGGCTAAACAGGAGGGATATTTGTTTAAAATGACAAATAAAGAATATTAAATGATGGACTAAGTTCAAACATTCTATACCTGCCTGCGGCAGGCAGTTTCAAAATTCATTACCCGTATATGATGGTTCTTTTATTTAAAACCTTTACTTTTATCGTTGTCTAACCAGCTTTTCCCTGATGAAGAAATCCATACTTCTTTGTTGCTTATTAACCTTTTCGGCGATGGTAGCGTTTGCCGGCCCGGCCATTAACCATTTTGTGATCAGGGAAAATCCCTTTGCCAAAAATGAAGTAGCCATTGTCGCCACCGACTCGCTCGGCAATATCCAGGAGAACATTAGCGGCGTTTTTGATTTTACGATCAACGGGTTAGAAGACACCCTGAAATTTGATAAAGGCACCGCTTTTTACCGCCATAAAATATTGCGGTCGACTTTTTTGTATGCACGGCATATTAACGAGAGCGGCACACATTCCCTGCTTTACTATGTGTATAAGCACGACGACAAGCTTAGCGCCTTCCACATCAGCTGGATCGTATTGCTGGTTATACCCTGCCTGCTTGTTTTACTGGCTTACCTGTTTAAGCGGTTCATTATTATCGCCATCATCATCTTCGCCATTTTTGTGTATTTCAATTATCATAACGGCTTAAGCATTCCCACTTTTTTTGAAAGCATTATCGACGGGCTGAAAGGGATTTTTTAGGGATGGTGATGAGTCGCAGTTTGACACTAACTGCCATATAACAAAAATCCGGAAGAATATGATGCGTGAAGTTTGTTATTTTTTCAGGGCAAACCGTAAGGTTACAGAATAAAAAATCCCTATAAAAATTAACTTTAAGTAAACAATATTTTGCCAGTTGCACCTGTACCTCTCTCACAAAATGGTACAGTCAACGCGTTATAAAGATTTTGCGCTGCATACCGGCCGCAAAAGAACGCCGGGCACATCATTAATTTTTTTAGGATAAGACCCATGCGCCACTATTGCAGTTGTTAAAAGGACTTGTTATGTTTATATGATGATAAAAGCAACACGCAGCTTATTGCTATTAATAGCGCTAATGCTTATGGCCATCTATTCGTCTGTGCGGGCGCAATTAGCGGGCAGGCCTGAGCCGTTCTCGGGCCGTTATTTATTTGTGGCTGTGCCCGGCATCCGGGATTATATGGGGTACGGCGGCCATGGCTTGCTGGTGTTCGATATGGATCATGGCCACCGCCTGGTAAAACGGATAGCCACAGGTGGCCTCCACCCAAACGGTAAACCCTCAAATGTTAAGGGCATAGCAGTGAGCGTAACATTAAACAGCATTTATGTCAGCACGGTAGAGTCGCTACAGCGGATCGACCTGGGCACGGGGAAGATAATTTGGGAAAAAACTTACAAGGGCGGCTGCGACCGGATGGCGGTATCGCCCGACGGAAAACTGATGTACCTGCCGTCATTTGAGCACGATACCTGGAACGTAGTGGATTGTAAAACGGGTGAAGTAATTAAAAAGATAACCGGTTTCAAACGGTCGCATAACACCGTTTATGGGTTGTCCGGCGCACATGTTTATCTGGACGACATCGGATCGCCGTGGTTAACAGTAGCCGAGACCAGGACCCACACAATCGTCGGCCGGGTTGGCCCGTTTGGAAATTTCGTGCGCCCGTTCACCGTTAACGGCCGGGAGACCCGCGCTTACGTCACTGTCGACAGTCTGCTGGGGTTTGAGGTAGGCGACCTGCGGACGGGCAAAAAGCTTGCACGCGTGGTTGTGGAAGGGTGGGATACCGGCCCGGTACGGCGCCACGGCAACCCGAGCCATGGCATCGGCCTCACCCCTGACGAAAAAGAAATATGGCTATGCGATGGGCACAATATGCGCCTGCATGTTTTTAGCGCAGTTAAGCCATACCAGCAGTTAACTACAATTCCTTTACAGGATATGCCGGGCTGGATAACGTTTAGCCTGGACGGTAAAACCGCTTATCCCTCGAGCGGTGAAGTGATCGATGTCAAAACGCGCAGGGTGCTTTCAACATTGAAAGATGAGTATAATAACAATGTGGCCAGCGAGAAAATGGTGGAGGTGGATATGGTGAATGGAAAGGCCGTCCGTACCGGCGACCAGTTCGGACTTGGAAGGATAAGGTAAGACCCTATGTACGTATCTTAAAACGGCATCCCGATACCAAAATTAAGCTGCATAAAGTTATAGGTATCGCCGCTGTTGGCTGTGCGGTAGGCGGTTTTGAACGGTCCTGTGTGGAACAGCTCGTTGCCATGCTTCAGCAGCACCCATTGATCGGAACCGTTAAACTGGGGATCCTTGAATTTAAAAGCGGCATCAAGCCGGAAAACGAAAAATGCAAGATCGAATCTAAAACCGGTACCGATATCCATTGCAGATGATTGGAACACGTTATTAAACCTGAATTCGACATTTGGCTGGTTGGGTTGCTTATGTAAACGCCACACATTACCGGCATCCATAAAAAAGGCGCCTTTTAACTTGGAGCCGAAAAAATCGTCGACGATCTTATACCTGTACTCCGCGTTGGCAATAAGTTTAACTTCGCCAAACTGGTCGAGATATTTGAAAGTTGAGCGCGATGAATCGCCGGCCGAAAGTGCGCCATTTACCCCGGGGGGGCCATAAAACGTGGCGCGGTTAAATTGCCCCGGCCCCAGCGTACGCGGTAGCCAGGCCCGCATATCGTTGGCTCCCCCTGCGTAAAAATCCTTTTCAAAGATCAGCTGGTTACTGTTGCCATACGGATCACCTGCGCCGGCATTCAAACGGAATATGAACTGACGTTCGCCGCCCAGGGTCCGGTAAATTCGCACATCCGTTTCACCTTTTGCATACTGCGAAAAAGAATATCCTAAAAAAGTACGTTCGCCCAGATCGTTCCTGTGGGTATTAAAAATATTACTGATAACACTTAAAGTGTTGCCGCCTACATCGGCACTTCCGCGGAAATAAATAAAGTTGCGGTACGAATTCAGTTCGATAGCATTATACTGAAAGGTGTACTGGCTTCCGGAGGTAAATATGGTACGACCTATTAAATAAGAATAGGAATACAAGTTTTTTTTCCGCAATAATACCTGTGCCCCGGAATCAATTGCACCATGCGAAAATTCGATATCGATGGGGGTAAGTGTGTGCAATTTTCGCTCGGTTTCGGCAAAGTCATAAGTAATCGAATTAATTAAGCTTACACGCGTAACCAGGTTCCGCTGATAGAAAAGCTGGTAGTTGGATGAAAATGTGGTATGCGGAATACCATACCGACCTAAAACAGGCAGATCAAACGGCGTTATGAGTCGGGGGTAAATAAGGTTGGCACCTATTCTAAAATCCTGGTTTTCGACACCGTTAGGGTTCGCTGCATTTCGGGCATTGTCAAATAACACGCTGTAATTGGCTTTTATCTGTAATATAGCGGCTAGCTTAAACAGGTCGCGTTTAGTAAAGGTATTGCCCAGGTTATAGCCGTACTGCCCTGCGTTAAACAGGAACTCGCCCTCCACCCGGTCCGACATTTTTTTTATTGGCACCAGGTCAATTTTGGTGTTTAGCCGGTTGGTGCTATCGGGAAGCTTTGTGTAAGTGGGGTTGGGTACATTTCTGAATACATTAAGTTCTGACAATCTCGATGTGGTAAGCGTTTGCTTGTCGATATCAAACAACTGCCCCTTGGTTTGAAAAATATAGTCGGTAACGGTTCGCGGCTTAAATTGGTGCGAAAAATCAACAAAACGGTATTGCGAATCAACCTGCAGGGTATCGGCTTTCCCCGGTGTACGCCCGGCGCTGTTGGAGATGGTTATCAATGTATTGTTGATCCTGTATACAGGATGTGCCGCCTTACCGATAGGGTTATCGACGATCATCACCAGGTCGACGACGCTTTTATTAAACGTCGAATCGTAGTTAAAGTTGATGTACTGGCGATAAAAATCGTAATAGCCGTTACGTTTCATGATCAGGTAAAACTCGTCGCGGTCATAAGCCAGGCTGTCGGTATCAAAACGCCCGCCGGGCCTTACATGCGAAAACAGCGGCCGCTTTGCCCTGTAAAGGTCGCGCACTTTTTTGTCGTATATGCTGTCCTTAAAACTGCGTATTTTAAACATCGGCCCTTCCACGGCGCTAAATACCAATTCGGCCCGCTTCTTTTTAATGTTAACCGTATCAACCACCCTGGCCTTTACATATCCTTTGCTTCGCAGGTAGCGTTCTATCTGTATTCTTGAAAACTCGACGAGGTTGCTGTCGAGTATCCGGGGCGCTTCGCCTATGCCTCTTTTTCCATGATTGCTGAACAAATAATAAAATTGCAGGTTGAGCCAGTTATTCGGCTGCTGCTCCTTGTCGACATAATTTACCGCGGCTTCGGCATAATCGTCATCCATGCCTTTCATGGTTATTTTGCGCACCAGGGCCTGGTTATCTTTAATGCCACGCGTTAAACTGCAGCCTGAAAGCATAAAGAGCAGAAGAATACTTAATATTGTAAGGCGGTAACCGCGTATATTATATGCTTTCAAAATCTCAAATCAGTTTACTTAAGTCCTTACAAAATAAAAAAGATCGCAGGGAACATGGTTTGTTTTTGGTTGAGGGTTTTAAATCTATCGGCGAATTTATTAAATCCCCGTATCAAATTGATGCAATCTATCATACCGCGTCGTTCGATCCAAAAGTGCTGAAATTATCCCAAAAAATAAACCTGCACCAGATATCAGACGATGAGCTTAAAAAAATAAGCAGCCTGAAAACACCACAGGAGGTTGCAGCCGTTGTAAAAATACCGGCCTGGCCCGCGCCTGATAACACACAGCTTAAACAAAAGTTCTCGCTGGTGTTAGATGGCATACAGGATCCCGGCAATTTAGGCACCATTATCCGCATAGCCGATTGGTTTGGCATAAAACATATCATTTGTTCGCCCGACACTGTAGAGGCATACAATCCCAAGGCGGTGCAGGCGAGCATGGGCTCGCTTTCGCGGACAACCGTACACTATACCGACCTCGAACCCTTTTTATTGAAAGTTAACCTTCCGATATTTGGCGCGATGCTAAACGGCGACAACATTTATCAGACCGAGTTCGGCCATGAGGGTTTAATTGTGATGGGGAACGAGGGTAACGGTATGCGCCCAGGCGTTGAAAAGTTTATCGGCAAAACCGTCACAATTCCCGGTAACGGGGGCGCCGAATCGTTAAATGTAGCAATAGCCACGGCCCTGTTTTGCTCGGAAGTAAGCAGAAAATCCTATAAATAATATTGCCAACCCGTAAATTATTGCTACTTTTGCAACCTTGAAAAATGGTCGGGTGGCCGAGTGGCTAGGCAGAGGTCTGCAAAACCTTTTACAGCGGTTCGAATCCGCTCCCGACCTCGACAATAAAAACATTAAAATAAAAATATCATGGGCGTTACCCGTTTAAAAAGAAAAGACCGCAAAAACAAAACTACTTCGCGCTTAGAAGTTCAGTTTTTAAAACTGGCTACCAATTTAGAAGCCGGCAGCCGTTCTGCCGAGCCAAAAAATAGCCAGATCGCAAAAAACAACGCTGCTTTACAAAAGGCCGCCGCTGCGAAATAAATTGTTTTGAAGCTTGATTATAGGATTCAATGATTGCCTTGATTTGCTATAAGCGAATAAGCAAAAATTGGTCAATCCTTAAATCTTTGTTCCGATAAAATCTTCTTATTGATCCGCCCGATCAGTCCTGGCCCTTCATAAATAAACCCGGTATAAAGCTGCACCAGCGAAGCGCCGGCGTTTAGTTTTTCGATCGCATCTTCGGGCGAATGGATGCCGCCCACGCCAATGATCGGGAACGCCCCGTTTGACTTTTTTGAAAGATAACGGATCACTTCGGTCGAACGCTTAGTCAGCGGCTTGCCGCTTAATCCCCCCGTTTCGATCTTTAACCCATCTTTCGACGTCAATCCCTCTCTGCTTATCGTGGTATTGGTTGCAATGATCCCAGCTATTCCCGTTTCTTTTACAATTTCTACTATATCGTCAAGTTGTTCATCGGTCAGGTCGGGCGCTATCTTTAACAAAATCGGCCTGTTTATCCCGTTTTTCGGATTGCGTTGCTGAAGCGTGTTGAGCAGTTGCATCAAAGGCTCCTTTTCCTGGAGGGCGCGAAGGCCGGGGGTATTCGGCGAGCTTACATTCACCACAAAGTAATCAACCACGTCAAATAACCGGTCGAAACATTTTATATAATCGCTTACGGCATCCTCATTAGGGGTAATTTTATTTTTCCCGATATTTCCACCGATGATCAGGTTTTTTTTAACGCCTGTCGCGGCTTTGCGAAAAGCGGCCAACCGCTCCGCAACTACCTCCATCCCGTCGTTATTAAAACCCATCCGGTTTATTAAGGCGCCATCATCGGGAAGCCGGAACATGCGCGGTTTGGGATTGCCGGGCTGTGGCAGCGGTGTTACGGTACCTATCTCGACAAAACCAAAACCCAGGTTGGCCATCTCGCCCATCAACTCCGCGTTTTTGTCGAACCCGGCAGCCAGGCCCACCAGATTTTTAAACTTCAAACCAAATACTTCTTTTTCTAACCGTACGCCTTCAACGTCCCACAACAACCGGCTTAAAGCCGCGCCGCCAGGAAACCGGTTAAACCGTTTAAGGTTGGCAGTAACAAAATAGTGCACCTTTTCCGGGTCAAATTTGAAAAGCAGGGGTTTGATCAGCGAATACATCGCCGCGAAGTTAGCGGTTTTTGGAGAGAGTCCATAGTCGGGAGCGGGCGTTGTACAACCAGATATTATCTTTCTAAAACAAAAGAATCTTATATTAGCATCTCCGTTCTCTTACTATCGACTATAAACAAATACTTATGAACAAAAACACGCGCCGCGATTTTTTAAAAATCACTTCCATCGGAACCATCGCCACGCTGGCGCTTCCGCAAATTGTTTCGGCTGCCTTTGCAGGCGAAAATTTTAAAAAGGTTGGACTAAATAAAGATGACGTCATTCTGTTCCAGGGCGATTCGATCACCGACTGGGGACGCGACCATAAGGCCAATGATTATAACAGCAATGGCGCCCTGGGTTCGGGCTACGTCCATATAGCTGCCGGCCACTTGCTGTTTAAGCATGCCGATAAAAATTTGAAGATTTACAATAAAGGGGTAAGCGGCAACAAGGTTTACCAGTTAGCGGAACGCTGGGACGCCGATTGCCTGGCGTTAAAGCCCAACGTTTTAAGCATCCATATCGGTGTAAACGATTTTTGGCACACCCTGGGAAACCCGCCGTATAAAGGCACTATCGAAACTTACATTACCGACTATCACAAACTGCTCGACCGTACCAAACAGGCCTTGCCGGATGTAAAGCTTGTTATCTGCGAGCCATTTGCGTTAAAAGGAGTTAAAGCGGTTGACGAGAGGTGGTATCCCACATTCGACCTGTTCCGTAAAGCTGCCCGCGATATTGCAGCCGAATACCATGCTACATTTGTTCCATACCAAAGCTTATTTGATAAAGCGCTTGAATTGCAGCCCTCGCCCTATTGGACCGGCGACGGCGTACACCCCTCGGTAGCCGGGCAGGCCCTGATGGCGCACGCCTGGGTGGAATCGGTTAAGGGATGAGGAGAAAGGTAAAGCTGAAAGGTTAAATACTATCGTTTTTAACTCCCTCTCCTTTGGAGAGGGCCGGGGTGAGGCAAAACGGACCAAATTCTATAAGCCATTGGCCAGGATTTCCAACAGGGTCAACTAATCTCCAATCTCTATTCTCCACTTTTAAGCTCTGCTTAAAAATCCTATCTTTGCGCGCAAATGATAGCTATAAATAACCTTACGTTCGAGATTGGTGCGCGGGCATTATATGATGAAGCTAACTGGCACATAAAACCGGGTGAAAAGATCGGCCTGATAGGCGCAAACGGAACCGGCAAAACCACGCTTTTAAAGATCATCGTAGGCGATTATACGCCAACATCGGGTACGATATCGATGGCGAAGGACCTTACAATAGGTTACCTTAACCAGGACCTGCTCTCCTACTCATCCGATAAGAATATTCTGCACGTGGCTATGGAAGCCTTTGAACGGCAAAACCAGCTGCATGATGAGATAGAGAATCTTTTGCAAAAGCTTGAAACGGAGTATACCGAGGACCTGCTGCACAAGCTTAGTGATAAACAGCACGAGTTTGAATTACTCGACGGCTATAATATTGAATATAAAGCGCATGAAATTTTAGCCGGGCTTGGTTTTAGCGAGGCGGATACGCACCGCAAGCTCAGCGAGTTTTCGGGCGGATGGCGGATGCGGGTAATGCTGGCAAAGATATTGTTGCAGGCGCCTGATATCTTATTGCTGGACGAACCTACCAACCACCTCGACTTGCCATCCATACAATGGCTTGAAGAGTATCTTAGAGCCTTTGAGGGTGCGGTGGTGATCGTATCGCACGACAGGTGGTTCCTGGATAAGGTAATTAACAGAACTGTTGAGGCGCGCAAAGGCAAGCTCACAGTTTACGCCGGTAATTATAGTTTTTACCTGGAGGAAAAGGCGCAGCGCGAGGAAATTCAGCGGGGCGAATTTAAAAACCAGCAATCGAAAATAAAGCAGGAAGAACGTTTGATAGAACGCTTCCGCGCGAAAGCGTCCAAGGCAAAAATGGCGCAATCGCGTATTAAAGCATTGGACAAACTGGAGCGTGTGGACGATGTGGATGATGATAATCCGTCGGTAAATTTCAGCTTCCGGTTCTCAAAACAATCGGGCCGGCACGTGATTACGATGGAAGATATCATCAAAAAGTACCCCACGATTGATATTTTGAACCATGCAGAGGCGGTTATTGAAAAAGGCGACAAGATCGCGCTGATCGGCGCCAACGGCAAAGGTAAATCGACCTTGCTGCGAATCATTGCCGGAACGGACAAGGATTTCAGAGGTAAAATGATAACCGGTCATAATGTAACTGAAACCTTTTTTGCGCAGCACCAGCTGGAAGCCCTGCACCTGGAAAATACCGCACTACAGGAACTGCAGTCATTCGCGCCGAAGCATAATGAGACCGAGCTGCGTTCGATATTAGGGTCATTCCTTTTTACGGGCGACGATGTATTTAAAAAAATCAAGGTTCTTTCGGGTGGCGAAAAATCGCGTGTGGCGCTGGCAAAAGCGCTTACGGCCGATGCCAACTTCCTGATACTGGATGAGCCTACCAACCACCTGGACATACAGTCGGTAAATATATTAATACAGGCGCTGCAGCAATTTGAAGGGACGTTTATCGTCGTGTCGCACGACCGTTATTTCCTCGATAATGTCGCGAACAAAATATGGTTTATCGAAAACCAGGAAATAAAACAATACCCGGGTACTTATGCTGAGTTCGATGTTTGGTATGCTAAGCGCAAACTTGAGGCAAAAACCGCTGCTCCTATTTCTCAGCCAAAAAAGGAAGAAAAGAAAGAGCCCGCGCCCGAAAAACCGGCTGGTGAAAACAGATCCCAGCAATTAAAAAAACTCAACCAGGACCTGGCTAAAATGGAAGAACAAATAGCTGAACTGGAAAAGATGGTGAAACAGTTGGAAGAGCAATTGGCCGATGATAAGCTCTACAACGACCTGGCAAAAATGAACGAGATCAATAAGAATTATGACCTGAAAAAATTGGAGCTGGGCCACCTGCAATTAAAATGGGAAGAACTGGCCGACCAGATCATGGAATTGGAAGCGTAATTATATGACGAGCGTCATTGCGAGGAACAGCCGGTCCCGAACTTGTTTCGGGAAAGCAATCTCTAAACTATGCATTTTCGCATTGTTGCTTCTTTTATCCCCCTTCTTTTTATTCGCTCAATCCCCGTACGATAACAACGTTTATCGCCCCGAAATAAAAAGCGTTGAATTTTACAACACCGCTAAACAGGCATCTTTTCCTATCATCCGGCTCGGGTCAGACGAAAAAGTATTATTAGCGTTTGATAATTTAAAAGGCGGATCAGAAACCTATAGTTACACCATCGAGCACTGCGATGCCAATTGGAACTCATCAAATCTCTCCCCCGCAGAGTATTTGCAAAACTATAATGATGACCGGATAACCGATTACAGCTATTCAACCGGCACCATTCAAAAGTACACCCACTATCAGCTAAAGCTGCCAAATGAAAACATTGCGCCCAAAATTCCGGGTAACTATATTTTAAAAGTTTACGAAGACGCCGACCCGGCGAAACTGGTTATTACCCGCCGGTTATACGTGGTGAACCAACAGGTATCCTTAATGGCAGAGTTTGTACCCTCAGCTGATGCCGCTACTCGCCAAACCAATCAAAAAATAAACTTCACGGTTAACTATGGCGGTTTAAGGGTTCAAAATCCAAACGCCGACCTGCGGGTGCTGATCATGCAAAATGGCCGCATCGAAATTTCACATTTCAACAGTCAGCCAACTTATATACAGGGGCAGCAGCTGATCTATAATGATGTTAATATCAACGATTTTCCCGGCGGAAATGAGTTCCGGCATTTTGATACCCGGAGCCTCAAATTAAATTCTGAACACATAGCGCGCATTTATCGCGATACGGCAAATACGGTGGTATTGTTAGCTGATGCGGACAGGAGCCAGGCCAATTATATTTTTCAATATGATCTGAACGGCAATTTTTATGTGCTTAACCAGGACGGTACCGACCCGCGCACGGATGCCGATTATGCGCACGTGATCTTTAGTCTTGCCGCCAAAAAAGATCCGACAACAGTCGCAGCCTACATTGTGGGGAAATTTAATGATTATAAGCTGGACGACCGGAGTAAATTGAACTTTGATGCTTTGAATGGAAAATTTGTGATCTCTGATTTTCTAAAACAAGGTGTGTACGACTATGAATATGTTTGGATTGATAAAGCCTCCGGCCGCGTTGACAATACCGCTTTGGAAGGAAATCATTTCGAAACGGAAAATGATTATCAACTGTTGGTTTATTATCATCCGCCCGGCGCGCGCTGGGACGAGCTGGTTGGTTACCGTTTATTGAATACCGCAAACAAATAAGACCCTGAGTCTTATCCACGATAACCTGTTCGCAATCAATTGCCTTTGCCTTAATTTCATCTGATTTTCATTTTGGCATAAATAATGTTTTGGTAACCATACTGTGTCTGTTGTTAAAACAACGCGGTTATCTTAACCTTCTTTATAGCTGTCAATAGCCTGTTAATGTAATAGGGAGCATTTGCTTTGACTATTATACCATACGCTTTTGTGTCCTGTTTTCAGGAAACTACCTTATCGCCCCCCCCATTTTATAACATTTTTCCCGCTGGCATAAAATTGGAATAGCATTTTATACCTGAAAGAAGATTTGAAGGAAAATTGTAGAATTAACGTTTAACTAAAATTTATTATCATGAAAAATGTAATTAAAACGCTGTTTCTTGCCGGTGCTATATGCGCCACTGAAACAAGTATAGCGCAGGTAAATATAGGTGGGCAAACGGCAACGAAAATTGTTACCCATGCCGTAGTGCCGTCTGTAACTCCTGCCGCTACCACACAAAAAATTGTTAGCCAGGCGACCAATGTTACCGGCAAAGTTGCAAACCAAACCCAAACAGCCGTACAGGCCGCTCAAAACCAGGCTGCGAATATCAACACCCAGGTTGCGGGTCAAACTCAAACCGCTGTTCAGGCAGGTCAAAACCAGGCTTCAACAGTTAGCGGCAACGGAACCGTTGCGACTGATGCAACAGCAAATAAAAATGGCTCAAACGCCGACGGATCCTCAAATACCAGCGTTTCTGCAAATAAAAACGGTCAAACTGTAAGCGGATCGGGATCGTCAAACGGCAGTGTCTCTGCTAATAAAAGCGGCCAAAGCGCAAGCGGCTCATCGTCTGTTAAAGGCAGTGCCGGTATAAATGCAAAACAGGTAGCCGCAACCGGAAGAGCTAAATACAATGCTGGCGCCAAAAAAGTTAAGGCTGCCGACTACCGTATTAAACAAACAGCTGAAAATGACGAAACCAAAGCCAAAGCTTCGGTAAACGCCGGCGAAAAACGCACTGCAGCCACCTATAATCGTGGCGCAGCCAAAGCAAAAAGCGCTTATCAAAGAAATAAAATTAGCGCCGAAAGCAGCACGACAGCTAAGGGAAGCGCCAACGGATCGGCTTCTTCAAAAAAAGTTAACGCAGGTGTTACAGGTTCTGCATCATCAGCCACCCATGTAAGGGCAGGTAAAAAGCAAGCCGGCCTAAACACAGGCGCTGCATCGTCAAGCCATGCATCGGCCGTAAAAAAATAATTCAAAATTACAGGCCATATATCAGAAAGGCCAAAACTGGCCTTTCTGATTTTTAAAACCTTACTCATTATATCACAATGTTCAGCCGCAAATTTCTTCTTGTTTTTTCATTGCCTGTGCTGCTTTGTTTCAATGCATTTGGCCAGCAGGTAAAAACCGATACCGTCAATAAACAAACGTCAAAAAGCCTGTTTGTGAACGCCGGCCTGTTGTATTTATCCGACCTGACTTATGCGGGCCGCAAGGATCCATCAAGCTCGCCTGTTTTGCTGCCCACGTTAACGCTTATTTCCAGGAAGGGGTTTTTTGTAAGCGCAATAGGATATTTTGATTTGAACGGCGGCAAAACACCGGTGGAAGGGTTGAGTGTAACGCCAGGCTATGTGTTTTCTTTTGACAAGGCCAAACAATATGGCGGCGCCATTTCTGCAACCAAATATTTCATTACAAATAGCAGCCCCATCATACTTTCATCGTTCAACGCCACCATCGACGGTCAGTTGTATTTCAACCCGCAAAACATCGCAAAGTTTACGGTTGCAGCCAGCTACCGCAGCGGTAAGCAGAATGAAAACGATATTATTAATGATGTGGAGCTATCCAAAGAGATACAGGTCACCAAATCCGGCAAAAATAACAAAGACGGTTTTAAGATCACGCCCGATGTTACCCTTTATGCCGGCACGCAAACGTTTACGCAACCGGCAGACAGCAGCAAATCGGTGATTAACAGCATCCTGACACCCTCATCACAAACCACCTCACAACAAACTAAACAATACAATTTGCTTGCTTTAAGCGGCTCGCTCCAGCTAACTTACGTCGTTAAAACCTGGCAGATCAACTTTGCCCCTTATTTAATAAAGCCGTACAACACCAATCAAAGCGGCCTGTATTTTTTATTTACCACAGGCGTGAATGTAACATTCTGACCCTGGCTAAGGTCAGCTTATCGTAATAACTGTCCATGATATTTAACCTCTGCGCGCCAACCGCTATCTTAGCACAAAAAAGTTATGCCTCATCTGTTTTCACCTATAAAAATAAAAAATATCGAATTTAAGAACCGGCTCGTAGTGTCGCCAATGTGCGAGTATTCCAGTGAGGATGGTTTTGCAAATGATTGGCACATGGTGCATTTAGGCAGCCGGGCCATAGGCGGCGGCGCCTTGGTAATTGCCGAAGCTACCGCGGTATCTCCCGAGGGGCGTATAACCGCCGGCGATCTGGGTATTTACAAGGACGATCATATTAATAAATTAAAGCAAATCACAGATTTTATATACGAACATGATGCAATTGCCGGCATACAGTTGGCGCACGCGGGCCGAAAAGCAAGTCATGAAATCCCCTGGAAGGGCGGGGCGCAAATTCGCTCTGACCAGCCGGGCGGCTGGAAAACGGTAGCGCCCAGCGCGGTATCATTTACCGAAAATGAAGAAGCGCCGGTAGTGCTCGATAAAGCGGGTATAGAAAAAGTTAAATCCGACTTTAAAGCAGCAACGGTACGCGCGATAAAAGCAGGTTTTAAAGTGATAGAGCTACATGCCGCCCATGGGTATCTTATCCACGAATTCCTGTCGCCGCTCAGTAACCGGCGAACGGATGAATACGGCGGTTCGTTTGAAAACCGCATTCGATTTTTATTGGAAATTACAGAAGCTGTGCGAAGTGTCTGGCCCGAAGAAAATCCACTGTTCGTCCGTATTTCGGCAAGCGACTGGACCGAAGGCGGCTGGTCGGCTGATGATTCTGTCGCGCTCGCAAAAATATTGTTAACTAACGGCGTTGATCTTGTCGATTGCTCGTCGGGAGGTAATGTGCCAAATGCGAAGATCCCGGTAAAGCCGGGTTACCAGGTTGAATTTGCCGAAAAAATAAAAGACGAAACCAGTATGCTAACCGGGGCTGTCGGGATGATAACGGAAGCCGTACAGGCCGATTCCATCATCAGGCAGGGCCAGGCCAATCTTGTGATCATGGCCCGCGAACTGCTGCGCGACCCTTATTTTCCGCTCCGGGCAGCTCACCAGCTTGGGCACGAGGTTAAATGGCCTGTACAGTATGAGCGTGCAAAATGGCATTGATTTTTGAATCTCCATTACTGTCGTATCATTTTTATAACTTCGGTGTTCAGATTCGTTATAACACATGAAAAAATATTTTTCATTAGTCACCTTCTCGCATACGATTTTTGCTATGCCATTTGCCATTATAGGCTTTTTTTTGGCGGTCACTACAACAAGCTACCGGTTCGATTGGGTTAAACTGGTGCTGATGATTTTATGCATGGTATTTGCCCGTAATTCGGCGATGGCGTTTAACAGGTACCTGGACAGGGATGTGGACGCCAAAAACCCGCGCACTAAACAACGCGATATACCCTCCGGGCGCATCAGCCCAATGTCGGCGTTAACATTTACGATAATTAACTGCCTGGCATTTATGATAACCGCCTGGTTCATTAATAAGCTTTGCTTCTATCTTTCGCCGGTTGCTTTGTTGGTCGTATTGGGCTACAGCGCCACAAAACGATTTACGGCGCTTTGTCATTTGGTATTGGGTTTAGGCTTATCGCTTGCGCCTATTGGCGCTTATTTGGCGGTAACGGGCGCGTTTAACGTTGTCCCGCTGTTTTTTTCATTTGCCGTGTTGTGCTGGGTAAGCGGGTTTGATATTATTTACGCGCTGCAGGATGAAGATTTTGACCGCGAGCAAAAGCTGCATTCTATCCCGGCTTACCTGGGTAAAGTAAATTCACTGCGTTTATCTTCGGTTTTACACGTGTTTTCAGCCGTGTTCGTTATTATGCCTGTTTTCTCTACGCATATGGGAATATTGTATGACCTTGGCGTATTTTTTTTCTGCGCCATGCTCATCTACCAACACCTGCTGGTAAAACCTAACGATTTGAGCCGGGTTAATTTCGCATTTATGACCACTAACGGGATTGCCAGTGTTGTATTTGCGATTTTCTTTTTGTTGGATAGAATACTGTTTTAAGAAATCCGCTGTTTAATTACCTTTGACAAAACCTTACTCTATGCAACATTGGCTTGTAAAATCAGAACCCGAAAAATACAGCTGGGAAAAATTCAATAAGGATGGCCGTACTTTTTGGGACGGTGTGCGCAACTACCAGGCGCGCAATAACCTGAAGGCCATGCATGAAGGCGACCTGGTGCTGTATTACCATAGCAACGAGGGAAAAGAGGTGGTGGGTATAGCAAAAGTCGCTAAGCCAGCCTATCAGGACCCCACGACAACCGATCCTAATTGGGTGGTAGTTGACCTGGTACCTGTTGAGCCGTTAAAAAACCCGGTCTCGCTTGCCCAAATTAAAGCCGAGGAAAGTTTAAAGGATATCCACCTTGTCCGCCAGGGCAGGTTATCCGTGATCTCGCTTAAACCGCACGAGTTCGACCGTATTTTGGAAATGGGCAGCTGATATGAAATACCGTGATTTTAAAGGGACGCCTATCGCAGAGGTTGGGTTGGGCACCTGGCAGCTGGGCAGCGCCGACTGGGGAAACATGGACGAAGAACAAGCCTTTGAAATTTTACAGGCCTACACCGGTGCAGGCGGCAACTTTATCGATACAGCTGATGTTTATGGCATGGGCGTTAGCGAAACGGTGATCGGTAAATTTTTAAAAACGTGCAAAATAAAAGCGTTTGTAGCCACCAAACTCGGCCGGCGGAATGACGGCACCAATGGATGGCCGCAAAACTTCACCTACGATGCAATGAAGCGCCAGGTGGAAGACTCACTAACACACCTGGGTATCCCGCAACTATTTTTAGAACAGCTGCATTGTATACCAACAGATGAAATGCGCGAAGGAACAGTATTTGATCACTTGCGCAAATTACAGCAGCAGGGTTTGATCAAACATTTCGGTGCAAGTGTGGAAACGTCCGAAGAGGCTCTTCTGTGCCTGGAACAGCAAGGCCTTGCTTCGCTGCAAATTATATTCAATCTTTTCAGGCAACACACGGCCGATGAAGTATTTGCAAAAGCAAAACAAAAAGGAGTAGCCCTTATCATCCGTGTGCCATTGGCAAGTGGACTTTTATCCGGCAAATTTAATGAAGGTACGCACTTCGAAAAAAACGACCACCGCAACTACAACGCAAACGGAGAGGCATTTAATGCCGGCGAGACCTTCTCGGGCATTGATTTTAAAGAAGGGATCGGCCTGGCGAAAAGGATGAAAACAATCCTGCCCGACGACAGAATGGCCCAATGGGCTATCCGCTGGATATTGGACCATCCCGAAGTAACTACCGTAATTCCGGGCGCATCAAAGCTAACGCAGGTACAATACAATGTAGCCGCATCGGCGCTGACGCCTTTATCCGGGGATATTCACCAACAATTGAGAAAATTGTATAATGATGAGGTTTATAGCAAAATACGGGGACATTTTTAAATCTCATTAAGTACACGCCCGCTTTCTTCAAAAATAACCAACCTTAAATCTATTGCGCCCTCGGGTTTTAAGTTTCCGCGGCGTTTCGGTTTAACTGATAATGCAGAGTCGCTTCCCGCGATATTACTTCATCATTATTCGTGTTAAATCGCGTCCGGTTCGGGAGTAATCACAACATATCTCATTATAAACTATCAATAAATACCACGCGTCCTATCCACTTTTAACCGGTACGATAAGTAAGTCCACTCTCCATATTAACTTTTGGTAAATTGTCTTTTATTAACCAAATATTAAAATTATATAAATAATCGCTATTTACTGTAAATACTCATAATTATACTTGTGATATTATAAAATTTTTGTATTTTTAAAATAGATAGATGGATGTGTTTGAATTCCCATAAGCCTGAATTAAGCCTTTAACGCAATTCAGGCGCTTTTTCAGGGATCTTCAACAATTTCTCTAAACAGAATTTGATATTGTTCAGTCGGATAATACTTTATTTTTTCTGATTAATCAATCCAAAAGAAGTTTTAGTCATCTGTCGGTTGTTGTAATGAAAAAATTACCGTGTAATTTTTTAGCTTCCGTAAAGGATGTGTTTTTTTACTTTTTTAACCCTAAGATAAATTATTGATTAACACCCACTCAACTCAAATGAGCTGTTATAATACTGTTAAAATATTGGGTCTCGATTTTCACAATAGTGGTGTTACTGACGCCGTATCTATCGTCAAATCCGGCGGATTCTTAACGGCTCCCGCCGCGCCGGGGCTAATTAATATCAGGAAGGATCCGGAATATTATAGTGCTTTACAATCCGCAAGTGTAGTAATAGCCGATAGCGGTTTTATGACGCTTATTTGGAACGCGCTAAATAAAAAGAAGGTCAACAAAATATCGGGTTTGAAATTTTTGATCAGCTTTTTGAACGATGCCGAAATACGGCAAACAGGCAAAATACTGATGGTTGACCCCCGGCCGAAAGAAGCAGCAGCAAATTTAGCATATCTTAATGATAATGGGTTTAACTTAAGTGACGACATGTCCTACGTTGCGCCTATGTACGGCAAACATAAAGTTGAGGATGCTGAGCTTCTTGCTTATATCGAAGAAAAAAAGCCTGAATACGTAATTATAAATTTAGGCGGCGGGATACAGGAAAAGTTAGGCGCTTATCTCTTTAATAACTTAACTTATAGGCCTGGGATTATTTGTACAGGCGCAGCTATTGCCTTTTTGACCGGGCATCAGGCCGATATACCCAATTGGGCCGATAAGCTTTCAATGGGCTGGTTATGCAGATGTATTGACAACCCCAACTTATACCTGCCACGATATTTAAAATCATTTCGGTTATTAAGCTTAATGTTGCATAGTCATCTTAATGCGACGGCTTAAACACAATAGTTAATCGTGACGGCAAGCCAGCCACCGATTCGGAAATAAACTTGTATATCAGTCGTAGAATGTTAATTGGTTTGTAGCCCTATGTTAGCAGATTTCCAATTTAAAGCATCCCCCTTTGCCAATAAATTTATAAATTCGTAACTTAATGCCTGTATTAGCATAGGACAATTTTTGCCGGATAATTATGATTTCGGTCTCATTGGGAAGGAGAATATCAGATCGGGCCTATTTATCAGCATAAATTAAGACATAGAGAGGATGAAAATTTATTTGAACAATCGGGAGGGTGTGATAAATATACATGGTTAGCCGTTTCTCAAACTTAATAAAGGCTATCAACCTTACATTTGACTATACTGTTCTTAATATAAGCCTGGTTGCAGCTTATCTGATAGAGAGCAAAACAAACGTCTTTTGGACCGGAGGTAAAAGCTATACACCTATTATCCTGGTATTTAATTTAATATGGCTGCTATCAGCAAATATTACAAATCTATATTCGGATGTTCTGAATAAAGATTCTATCAGAACTTTTCGGAACGTTATAAAAACCTATTTCTTATTTATCTGCCTTATGTGTACCATTATTATCATGGTAGGCTCGGAAGCGTCTTTTATCACAAGGCGATTCTTGTTTTATTCGTCGGTCTTATTTGGGTTTTTATTATGGTTTTGGAAAGTGATTTTTCTGAGCATCCGAAAAAACGGACGGACCAATTTATTCGAACCCCGAAAAGCAGTAATCGTCGGTTTTAAAAAAACCGGGAAGGACCTGGGCGATTTTTTTGACCATAATCCCGACAGGGGATATAAATTGCTTGGTTTCTTTGACGATCGCAGTGATAATTTTAAAGACAACCCGATGTATATGGGGCTGACAACCGATTGCCAGAATTATTTGACAAAAAATAAAATTGATGAAATTTTTTGTACCCTCAAAATTTCAGAAACCAACAAAATTCACGAGTTATTACAATATGCCGATAAACATCTTATTCGTTTTAGATTTGTCCCCGAATACTACGACTATGGTATAAAAGAATTATCGGTTGAAAGTTTCGGTCATATCCCTATAATTTCTGTACGCGCTGAACCGCAGGAAAGTATGTTAAATCGCTTTTTTAAACGCGCTTTCGATACTTTATTTGCATTGTTTATTATCGTATTTATCATCAGTTGGTTGCTCCCAATACTGGCGGTTTTAATTAAACTGGAATCAAAAGGTCCGGTATTTTTTAAGCAATTGCGGTCGGGGCGGAGCAATAAACCTTTTACAGTTTACAAATTCAGGAGTATGAAGGTAAATGTTGAAGCAGATAAAAAGCAAGCGTCGCCCAGTGATTATCGCATCACCAAAATCGGTGCGTTTATTCGCCGGACCAGCATTGACGAACTGCCTCAATTTTTTAATGTGCTCATTGGCGACATGTCTACAGTAGGTCCGCGGCCACATATGTTAAGTCATACCAAACAATATGCGCAGTTAATTGATAGATATATGGTAAGACATTTTTTAAAACCGGGAATTACCGGATGGGCGCAGGTAAACGGCTTGCGTGGCGAAGCTAATACCGATTCCATGCAAAAGCGGGTGGAGCTGGATGTGTGGTATTTAGAAAATTGGTCTTTCCTCCTCGACTTAAAGATAATCTTTTTGACGATCTGGAATAGCGTAAAAGGGGATAAAAATGCATTTTAACCATTATTTTTAAAGATATCCAATGGACAAAAATTCTAAAATCTATATTGCAGGACACAGAGGAATGGTTGGTTCTGCTATTTATCGTAAATTGCAAAAAGAAGGCTTTAATAACCTGGTTACACGTACTTCGTCGGAACTCGATTTGAGAAGCCAGGCTGCGGCGGCTGATTTTTTTGAGCAGGAAAAACCGGAATATGTTTTTTTAGCTGCCGCAAAGGTTGGCGGTATTGTGGCTAACAATACGTTCAGAGGTGAGTTTTTGTATGATAATCTGATGATACAAAGCAATATAATTCATAATTCTTACCTTAATAAGGTAAGGAAATTGCTTTTTTTAGGTTCAAGCTGCATCTATCCAAAGATGGCCCCTCAGCCATTAAAGGAAGAGTATTTATTAACCGGGCCGTTGGAGCCAACTAACGAACCATATGCTATCGCCAAAATTGCCGGAATTGAACTTTGCGACTCGTATCGCTTTCAATATGGCTGCAACTATATTTCGGTGATGCCCACAAACCTGTATGGATACAATGATAATTATCATTCTGAGCACTCGCATGTTTTACCTGCATTGATCCGTCGTTTTCATGAAGCGAAAGAACAAGCTCTGGAATCAGTTACCATATGGGGAACAGGGTCTCCGAAACGAGAATTTTTATTTGCAGATGACCTTGCCGAGGCCTGCTATTACCTGATGCAAAACTACGATGAACCGGGCTTGATCAATATCGGCACCGGTGAAGATATTTCCATAAGAGACTTAGCCTCACTGATAAAAAAAATAATTGGTTTTGAAGGCGACATAAAATATGATGTTTCCAAACCCGATGGTACGCCTCGAAAGTTGATGGATGTTAGTAAATTGCACAGCAAGGGATGGAAACATACAATTGAGTTGGAGGAGGGTATTAAATTAGCTTACCAGGACTTTTTAGCAAAGCATATTAACAACTACGCTTAAACGCCATTTGTAAATCTGAAATAATTAAATGAGTAATATCGTTGTTTTTGGCGCGTCCGGCCAGCTGGGTAATTGTTTGAAAAAATTGGTTGAAACAGAAAAAATACCGAACACATATTTCCCATCAGAAACCGAGGCGAATATTTTAGATTACGATGCTTTAACAGCCGTATTTAGTACTTATGAACCTGCTTATTGTATAAACTGTGCAGCATACACTGCGGTCGACAAAGCAGAAGACGAGCGTGAAATAGCTTTAAGGATCAACAAAACCGGCGTTGAAAACTTAAGCCGGCTTTGCGCCGAAAATGATTCTGTATTAATTCACATATCGACAGATTTTGTTTTTAAGGGTGACGCGTCGAGCCCGCGAAATGAGGAAGATGCAACTCAACCCTTAAACGTTTACGGAAAAACTAAACTTGAGGGCGAGCAAGCGGTGGAAACGCTGCTAAAAAAATACTTTATCATTCGCACCGGTTGGCTATATTCTGAATACGGAAATAATTTTGTTAAAACCATGTTAAAGTTGGGCAGGGAAAGAGATGAATTAAAAGTGATCGCCGATCAAACCGGGGCTCCCACATATGGCATGGACCTGGCTGCCTGTATTATACATATCATAAAAAGCGGAAGCGGCGCTTACGGGATATACCATTACAGCAACGAAGGAATCGCTTCGTGGTACGATTTCGCAAAAGCTATTTTTGATATTGCTGAAGCACGGGTAAAGGTAGCCCCGGTAAAAACCGAAGAATATATAACCAAAGCTGTGCGGCCGGCTTATTCAGTGATGGATAAAAGCAAGGTGAAAAAAACCTTTGGTTTAGAAATTCCTTATTGGCGGGATAGTTTGGTATCTTGCCTCAGCAACCTTAAGTCACAGAGCAACTAAAATGAAAGGTATTATATTAGCCGGCGGATCAGGCACAAGGCTATATCCGATAACAAGGGCGATAAGTAAACAGCTAATGCCTATTTACGATAAGCCGATGATCTACTATCCTTTATCGGTATTGATGCTGGCCGATATAAGGGAAATTTTAATTATTACCACGCCCGAAGATAACGATAGTTTTAAACGTTTGCTGGGTGATGGCAGCGACCTGGGATGCATTTTTAAATATGCGATACAGGAAAAACCAAACGGCCTTGCCCAGGCATTTGTAATAGGAGAAGAATTTATTGGCGATAGCAAGGTAGCCCTGATCCTGGGTGATAATATCTTTTATGGATCGGGATTTCCTGAATTGATACGCAGTTTTAACGATGTGAATGGGGCGGCTATTTTCGCCTACCCTGTTGCGGATCCGGAAAGATATGGAGTTGTAGAGTTTGATAAAGATTTTAAAGCTTTATCCATTGAAGAAAAGCCAACCCATCCGAAGTCGAATTATGCTGTTCCAGGCCTGTATTTTTATGATAACCAGGTAAGTCAAATAGCAAAAAATCTGACCCCGTCACCACGTGGGGAGTATGAAATTACGGATATCAATAAATTCTATCTTGAACAAGGTAATCTACATGTCGGTGTAATGGACCGTGGAACTGCCTGGCTTGATACCGGGACTTTTGATTCGCTTAGCGATGCATCAGAGTATGTACGCGTTATTGAAAAACGACAAGCCACCAAAATCGGTTGTATCGAAGAAGTAGCCTATCGTCGGGGGTTTATAAATGATGCACAGCTAACCACCTTAGTCCAAAAATACCTTAAAAGCGGATATGGTGCATATTTAAACACGCTGCTGGTCAATAACTAGTTGTTTGCTTTTACAACTGTTGACCGATAAACCTCAATTTTGGGTTTAACAAAAGTGAGTAGCTCATCAATCAGCTGCTGTTTGGAAAATACCGCCGTTTTTAAGATCAAGTCAGTTTTGTCGGGCGGTTCAAAGGGCGAACTTATTCCAGTGAAATTTTTAATTTCGCCTGTTTTCGCCTTTTTATACAATCCCTTTACATCTCTTCTCTCACATTCATCTAATGGGCAATCAACAAATATATTTATTAAATTCTCCTCTCCTATTAGCGCTCTTGCCGCTTCCCGGTCTTGTTCAAATGGTGTTACAAAAGCACAAAGAACTATAATTCCCGCCTCCATCATCAATTTTGAAACTTCACTTACCCGTCTTATATTTTCCATCCTGTCCTCTTCCGAAAATCCAAGATCCTTACATAACCCGCTTCTCAGATTGTCACCATCTAAAATAAATGTCTTAAAATTTAATTTATTCAATGTTTGTTCCAAACCATTAGCTAACGTGGTTTTGCCTGCGCCCGACAATCCAAAAAACCAAATCACCTTGCCTCTTTGATTTAAAAGTTTCTGCCTCGCATCTTTATTTATATCAAAACTTTGAGGTACAATAAAAGCCGATTTAGCCGGCGCATTTTTTATTTTTCTCGAACTTCGTTCAGCAAGCCCAAAATTGATTTTATACCAAATTCGCTCATGAATATAATATAAACCAAGTTTACAAAGCACTTCCAGCAGACCTATTTTTAACCCAATTATTGGGTTACCGGTAATGATCCACGCCAAAAGCATAGTCAGCACAGTTCCGAGCGCCCTATAAGTAACGGCTTTTGCTAAGTGTCTTATTTTGCTTGAATGCATACCTGGAAAGCTAATTATTATCCAGTACGTGCGTTAGTAGGATTTCGTTATTTTTCGAATTTATCTTATCAGCATCTAACCAGGCTATATCTTTATCCTTTCCAAACCATGTTAACTGCCTCTTCGCAAATCGCCGCGTATTTTGTTTGATCAATTTAATTGCTGTCTCAAAATCGGTTTTTCCGTCAAAATAATCAAACAATTCGGTATAACCAACGGTATTTAATGCGTTTAGATGTCTATATGGTAACAATGATTTCACTTCATCTGCTAACCCCTGCTGTACCATTGCATCCACTCGCCGGTTTATATGATCGTATAAAATTTCCCTCGGCCAATTTAATCCGAGTTTAATTATCTTAAAAGACCGATTAGCTTTTGAAGCATGATGAAAGGATGAAAAAGACTTTCCGGTGCTTTCAAATACCTCAAGTGCTCTTATAACGCGGTGCGGGTTATTCAAATCTACTAAATTATAATAAATCGGGTCGGCAACCTTTAGCTTTTCCTGCAAGGCGGTTATCCCGTGTGCTGTTAATTCAGAATTTAGCCGGTTTCTAATAGCTGCATTAGCAATAGGCAACGCGTCAAAGCCATCACAAACGGCTTTAATATACAAGCCTGAACCGCCAACCAATATTACTTTGTTATGCTGTTTAAAAAGATCGCTTAAAAGAGCGAGACACGCTCTTTCAAAATCACCAACGGTAAAACTTTCCGTTATCGAGTGGGAGTTGATAAAATAATGCTTGACGGCGGCAAGTTCTTCCGTGGTAGGTTTCGCGGTTCCTATGGACATTTCACGATAAAACTGCCTGGAATCGGCTGAAACGATAACAGTATCGTAGTACTTTGCTAATTGAATGGCGGTTGCTGTTTTACCGGAGGCGGTGGGGCCGGCAATTACAATTAAATTTTTCTCAATCTGTGGATGGTTCATAAATATTCTCAATCACTATGAACCATTCCAATCAAATAAAAACAACAAAAATATCAGTAATCATCGCCATGCGATAGTTTACCTTCGTCTTCAAAACCTTCGTCGTCAGAGAATTCGCTGCCAAATTCATCAGCCTCCTCTTCTTCCGCCACCTTTTCTTCGTCCTCAACTACATCGCCCGTTTCACTAACTTCCGAAAAATCTTCAGCATCCTCTTCATCCAAACCCATTTCGTTCAGGAAATCGAAATCGTCTCCTTCAGGCGGACTAACGGGAACGGCAGGTACGTTTCCAAATTGCTTTGGGGCCTCGCCTATTGATTTTATAACGGCGGGATAAACAACACCAGGCGTTTCGTCCAAAATAATTTTCATAAGTTCAACATGAAAATCGAACGGGCGGTCGAAATTAAAAGTGTAGTAAAATTTTTGATGCGGATCGTCAATAAAGCTAAGCAGCTTTACTTTATCCATAAGCGAAACACCCCTGTCGATCCGTTTTTGATTTGGCAAATAGGTTATTTCCTCACCTTTGGTCCATTGGTCATTACTGATATAAAATGAAGACGGGTATTCGGGATTATAACCGGTGGACTGATGAATTGCCCTATGAAGATCTTCAAATGTCTGGTTCGATTTTATATCGATTTCCCTAATCACATCGTCGTAATCTTCAAACGTAATCCTGAACCTGTATAGCGCCATTTTTTTGTAGATTTTTACAAAAATAATAATGTTTTAATTTATTCCCTTTTTTTCGCGGGTTACTTTGCTGTTGGCGAACTCTGCTACAAGCTTTAATAAAATCATTTATTCTTTTCCACAACTTTTAAGCCAATTTCAGTTCCCCGGGCAATCGTATAATTTATTGCGGCTTCGCGCGAGTTTGGTATCTCACCTTCCAATATGGCTTCTTTAATTTGACTTTTGATGATTCCGACTTCCCTGCCTTCTTTAATGCCAAAGATTTCCATAATATCAACGCCCGAAACGGGCGGCTGCCAGTTACGAATGTTGTCCCTTTCCTCAACATCCTTTAGCTTTTGCTGCACCAGTTCAAAATTCTGCCGGTATTTTTTTACTTTATACTCATTTTTGGTGGTGATGTCAGCATTGCACAGTAACATTAAGCTCTCTATATCATCACCGGCTTCAAATAACAGCCGCCGAACTGCCGAGTCGGTGACGGTTGATTGTGCCAATACGATAGGCCGCAAATGCAGTTGAACCATTTTCTGAACGAATTTCATTTTTTCGTTAAGCGGTAATTTCAACTGTGCAAATAATTTAGGCACCATCCGTGCGCCTTTATCCTCATGCCCATGAAATGTCCAGCCGTGGCCTGGCTCAAAACGTTTGGTTGCTGGTTTGGCTATATCGTGCAAAATAGCGGCCCAGCGCAGCCACAGATCGGCGGTACCTTTGGAAACATTATCCAGTACCTGCAGCGTATGGTAAAAGTTGTCCTTATGCCCTTTACCATCAATAATTTCCACGCCATATAAAGCAGTCATTTGCGGAAATATGAGTTGAAGCAAACCGGTATCGAATAAATAATTAAAACCGACAGAGGGTTTTTCCGACAATATTATCTTGTTCAATTCGTCGGTTATACGCTCCTGCGAAATAATCCTTATTCTCTCCGCGTTTTCGGAAATAGCTTTTGCTGCCTCTGTATCTATTTTAAAGTCGAGTTGCGTTGCAAAACGTATTGCTCTTAACATTCTGAGGGGATCGTCAGAAAAAGTTTCAACCGGGTTAAGGGGCGTTCTTATTAGTCGGTGTTTTAAATCGGCTACACCGTTAAATGGATCCAACAACTGACCAAATGAATCGGGATGCAAGGCGATTGCTAAGGCGTTTATCGTAAAGTCCCGGCGGTTTTGGTCATCCTCAAGCGTACCATTTTCTACAATAGGTTTTCTCGAATCCAAACGGTACGACTCTTTGCGGGCGCCAACAAATTCTAACTCCAGGTCTTTGTATCTCAGCGAGGCTGTTCCAAAGTTTTTAAATACGGATAATTTAACTTTTAATTTTTTTGCGACACGCTCAGCAAATCCTATTCCATTGCCAATAACTACGATATCGATATCCCTTGACGGGCGATTTAATAAAACGTCGCGCACAAAACCGCCAATAACATACACCTGTAAATTACACTCTGCAAGGAGGTTTGATATAACGGAAAATATCGGGTGCCGAAGATGTTGTTTCATTGCTGAACTTATTTCCTTAGAAACTCAAAACTTCCATTTGGCGCCAGCCTCATAATGGTGGATGGCGTTTTTATTTCCATATCGTGTTGATCAATATCAACTACATAGTCGACGCCATTCATGATTTCGGCGTCGATTTGAGAAAAATATTGAGGTGAAGGACTGCCGCTGATATTTGCCGAGGTGGATACGAGCGGCTTACGCAAACGCTGAATTAACTGCTGGCAAAAGGGATGCTTTGGTATGCGTATGCCAATACCGCCGTCGGCGCTAATAAGCGAAGGAGAAATATTTCTGGCTCCCGGCATTACCAGTGTCAAAGGTCGCTCGGCGTATTCGATCAACTCATATGCCAGTGGGTTTACGTCCCTGATATAGCTTTCCAGCTTATTTTCGTTATCCAGCAAAATGATCATGCTTTTTTTTTCATCACGCTGTTTTAGCCTATATATTTTCCGAACCGCTTCGGTATTGGTAGCGTCGCAACCGATACCCCAGATGGTATCCGTCGGATAAAGGATGACCCCGCCTTGCTGTACAATTTTCAGAGCCCTGGCAACTTCGTTGTTAAGCATTGGACAAATATACGCGCAAAGCAGCAATGATCTTTAATTCGTCCAAAAGTTGCATGCATTTAGGTATACCATACAATTTGCAGGTGTTTCTCACGCATGGTTCGCAATTCAGCTGGCCGTAACGTAAAATGCTTAAGTTCATTTTGTTGTAAGGAGCTGTGTTGAGTTCATTTCCCGCGCCAAATAAAACCACAGTGGGCGTACCCAAGCTGTTAGCCAAATGGGCCGGGCCCGAGTCGGTCGTTAACAAAAGTGCCGAGCCAGACATCAAACGGGCTAATCCTGCCAGATCAGTTTTCCCCGCTAAATTTTCAATGCGATTGCTGTTTTCTGATCCGTCAATTAGCTGCTCAACAAAAGCTGACTCTCTTTTCGATCCGATAAAGACAAAAGTTTTCGTGGTAAAAGTATTGGTGAGCAGGTTGATAATGGTTTTGCCTTTATTCAATGGTATTCGTCGCGATTCAGCTTCGGAGTTGAAATTTATTAAGATCGTATTTTTATTTGTGTTCGACGAATCGTTGAATTTTAGCTGAACTTTTCTGTCGTCGACAGCGACTCTGGTAAATTGTTCCAGCAGAGAAATATATTCGTCGACCCTATGAACATTTAAAGGCTTTTTAAAACTGTTTGTCAGCATAAAAAAACCGCCTTCTTTTTTAAAACCTATTCGTTTTTTGATACCCGTGGCATATGTCAATACCGAGGATGATAATGACGTCGGCAGATTAAAAAAGAGATCATATTTTTCAGCGCGAAAACTTTTCCCGAACAGGTACACACCGCGTAAGCCGCTATATTTCTCTTTTGAAAATGAATATACAGTATTTAATTCCGGTATAAACCTGGCTATTTCGGCCAATTCGGCTTTAATAATAACATCAATTGTTGCCGTTGGATAAAATTCCTTAACGGCTGTGATAAAGGCCGTGCTCATCACAACATCGCCGAGCCAATTCGGCAGCCTTATCAATATTTTCATAATAGGGGATAGGAAACTACCGGGATAACATTCCCTTATTTAATGTGTACCTTATTATACAGCCACGTTATTATCTCTTAAAGCATTATTTAAGGACGTTTTTTTATCCGTCGATTCTTTTCGTTTTCCGATAATTAAAGCACAAGGAACCTGGTACTCACCGGCCGGAAACTTTTTAGTATAAGTACCCGGGATAACCACGGACTGCGCCGGCACACGCCCTTTATATTCAATAGGTTCAGCATGAGTTACGTCGATAATTTTAGTTGACGCGGTCAACACAACATTTGCCCCTAAAACTACTTCCGGTTCAAGATGCACGCCTTCAACCACTATCGCCCTCGAACCCAGGAAGCAATTATCTTCAATTATTACCGGCGCGGCCTGAACTGGTTCTAACACCCCGCCAACACCAACGCCCCCGCTCAGGTGAACATGTTTGCCGATTTGAGCGCACGAGCCCACGGTTGCCCAGGTGTCAACCATGGTCCCCTCGTCAACATGGGCACCAATATTTACATAAGATGGCATCATAATAACCCCGGGGGCAAGATAAGCGCCATAGCGTGCTATCGCGTGAGGTACAACGCGCACACCGGTTTTTTTATAATCTGTTTTTAATTTCATTTTATCATGGAAAACAAAAGGCCCTACTGAGGTTTCTTCCATTTGCCTGATGGGGAAATATAATATAACTGCCTTTTTTATCCATTCATTGGTATGCCAGCGCGAACCTATTAATTCAGCAACCCGCAGCTTTCCCTTATCTAATTTTTCAATTATCGTATCAATTGCGTTAATATACTCGTTATAACGCAGTAAATTCCTGTCTTCCCAGGCATCTTCAACTAATTTTTTCAGGTCTTGCATCAGTAAATAAATTTTGGCAAATTAAAGGAATTTTGAGGGAATTTGTCCGTCTGTTTTTATGTATGTAAAGCGTTCTGGCTTGCTCAGGCAGGAAGTTTTTAAAAGACTTGTAAATTTGATTAATTATGACGGAAAAAGAAAAACTAAGAATAGATAAATATTTATGGGCGATACGCGTCTTTAAAACGAGAACATTAGCCGCAGATGCGTGTAAAGCCGGCAGGGTTAAGCTGGATAATCAGAATATTAAGCCCTCACACGAAGTAAAAATAGGCGAAATTTACCAGGTATCCAAAGGCATTGAACGCAGAGTGTTGAA
>Ga0134126_10001179_pt1 | contig 33183 bp, 30 predicted proteins | sample KB31752_FD_96881 | JGI IMG/M metagenome (GOLD analysis project Ga0134126, IMG submission 96881) | Terrestrial soil microbial communities with excess Nitrogen fertilizer from Kellogg Biological Station, Michigan, USA - KB3-175-2 | ecosystem: Environmental > Terrestrial > Soil > Unclassified ...
AGGAATCAAGAACTTGAAAGGCATCGTTCTCGCGGGCGGCGCGGGCACCCGGCTGCATCCGGTGACCCTGAGCATCAGCAAGCAGCTGCTGCCCATCTACGATAAGCCGATGGTCTATTACCCACTGGCGGCGCTGATGCTGGCAGGAATCCGGGACATTCTGCTCATCTCGACGCCCGAGGACCTGCCGCTCTTTCGGCGCTTGCTGGGGGACGGAGCCAAATGGGGGATTTCGCTGTCCTACGCGGAGCAACCCCGACCGGAGGGGCTGGCCCAGGCGTTCATCATCGGCCGGCGGTTCGTCGGCAATGACCGGGTCGCGCTGGTCCTCGGGGACAATATCTTCTACGGTCACGGGCTGCCGGAGCAGCTCGAGGCCGCCGCCGAGCGCGTTGAGGGCGCCACGGTGTTCGCCTATCGGGTACGGGATCCCGAGCGGTATGGCGTCGTGCAGTTCGATGAGGCGGGGCGGGCGCTGGATATCGAGGAGAAGCCGGCGAAGCCGAAATCGTATTTTGCGGTGACCGGCCTTTATTTCTATGACAATCAGGTGCTCGACGTCGCTGCCGGCCTCAGGCCCTCCGCGCGCGGAGAGCTCGAGATCACCGACGTCAATCGCAAGTATCTCGAGCGTGGTGCGCTGCGGGTCGAGCAGCTGGGGCGCGGAGTGGCTTGGCTCGACACGGGCACGCATGAGTCTCTGCTCCAGGCGTCCATGTTCATCGAGGCGATCGAGACCCGGCAGGGGTTGAAGGTCTGCTGCCCCGAGGAGATTGCCTACCGCAAGAGCTACATCTCCGCTGAACAGCTGGAGTCCCTGGCGCGGCCGCTCGCCAAAACGGGATATGGCACCTATCTACTGGAAATCCTGAAAGGGCAGGTCTGACATGGAGCTCGTGCCGACGGAAATCCCCGAGGTCGTGCTGATTCGCCCGAAGGTGTTCGGCGATGCGCGCGGCTACTTCATGGAATCCTGGGAGGAGCGCAAGTTCGCCGCCGCCGGGCTCGACCTGAAGTTCGTGCAGGACAATCACAGCTACTCAGCACGGCACACCCTGCGTGGATTGCACTACCAGATCCAGCAACCGCAGGGAAAGCTGGTGCGTGTGGTGACTGGCACGGTGTACGACGTGGCGGTGGACATCCGCCGCAGCTCGCCGACGTTCGGCAAGTGGGTCGGCGTGGTGCTCTCCGCGGAGAACCACCACATGCTGTGGGTGCCGCCCGGGTTCGCTCACGGTTATCTGGTGCTCAGTGATCAGGCCGATTTCTTGTACAAGGTCACGGATTTCTGGGCGCCCGCGCATGAGCGGGCGATCCGCTGGAATGATCCTGACATCGGAGTGAAGTGGCCGCTGCCTGTGGGCGCCGAGCCCCTCCTTTCGGGCAAGGACGCAGCGGCCGCGAGCTTCCGCGAGGCAGAGGTTTATCCTTGATGCCGACGGCACCGGCCATGAAGGTTCTGATTACCGGAGCAGGCGGGCAGGTCGGACGCATGCTCCTCGAGACGCGGCCTGCCGAATTCGAGGCGATTGCCTGCACTCACGGTGATCTGGACATCGGTGCGCGCGAGGCGGTGCGCGACTGTATCGCGCACCATCGGCCGGCCGTGATCATCAATGCCGCGGCGTACACCGCGGTCGACAAAGCCGAATCGGAGCCCGACGCCGCGCAGCGGATCAACGCCGAAGGCCCCGGACACCTGGCCGCGGCGGCCCGCAGAAGCGGCGCTCGCCTGATCCACATCTCGACCGATTTCGTGTTCGATGGCGCTGCGTCCGTTCCCTACCGGCCGGATTCCGCAACGAGTCCCCTCAGCGTTTACGGCAGAACCAAGAGGGACGGCGAGCGGGCCGTTCTCGAGGCACTACCGGAGAATTCCACTATCGTGCGAACGGCGTGGGTGTACGCGGCAACCGGCGCCAACTTCGTGCGCACGATGCTGCGGGTCATGCGGGCGAGCGGTTCCGTGCGTGTCGTGGCGGATCAGGTGGGGACACCAACCGCGGCGCGATTTCTCGCCGAAACGCTTTGGCGAATCGCAGGTGCTCCCGAGATGCGCGGCATTCATCACTGGACCGACGCGGGAGTCGCCAGCTGGTACGACTTTGCGGTGGCGATCGCCGAGGAGGGCACAGCGCTCGGTCTGCTCCCGCCCGATGTCACGGTTACGCCGATTGCTACCGCAGACTACCCGACTCCTGCCCGCCGTCCTTCCTACAGCATACTCGACAAGCGCTCGCTGGCAGCTCACGGCCTCGCTCCCGTCCATTGGCGCCAGCGCTTGCGCGCTGTCCTGAAAGAGATACCCAGTGCCTAGGCTCCTCGTTACCGGCGGCGCCGGCTTCATCGGCGCCAACTTCGTCCATTACTGGCTGAAGGCGCATCCGGGCGAGCGCCTGGTCGTGCTCGATGCGCTGACCTACGCCGGCAATCTCGCCAATCTCGATCCGGTGAAGGATCGGCCGGAGCTCAAGTTCGTTCAAGGCAACATCTGCAACACGACGGACGTCGAGCGCCTGCTGCGCGAGGAGGCGATCGATACGATCGTGCACTTCGCCGCGGAGTCGCACGTTGACCGCTCCATCCACGGACCGGACGCCTTCATCGAGACCAACGTGCAGGGCACTCACTCGATGTTGAAGGCCGCGCGCAAGGTATGGTTGGAGGAGAAGGCGGTCGCAACGCACCGCTTCCATCATGTCTCGACGGACGAAGTCTACGGCTCTTTGGGACCGGACGACCCCGCATTCCACGAGCGCACGCCGTACGCGCCGAGCTCGCCGTACTCCGCCAGCAAAGCGGCCTCCGATCACCTGGTGCGGGCCTACTACCATACCTATGGCCTGCAGGTCACGACCAGCAACTGCTCGAACAACTACGGCCCGTTCCATTTCCCCGAGAAGCTGATCCCGCTCATGATCGTGAACCTGCTGCACGGGCGGGCGCTGCCGATCTACGGTGACGGGCGCAACGTCCGGGACTGGCTGCACGTGAGCGATCACTGCCGCGGCATCGACCTGATCCTGAAGAAGGGCCGGCCCGGCGAGGTCTACAACATCGGCGGCGGCGTCGAGAGCGAGAATCTGAAGCTCGTCGAGACGCTGTGCGCGGTGGCTGACGAGGTCCTCGGGCGCAGCCAGGACCTCTGCTCCCGCTTTGTGAGCTGCCCGGCGGCGCGCGGCGCGAAGTCGTCGGCACTCATTCAGTTCGTCAAGGACCGCCCCGGCCACGACCGGCGCTATGCGATCGACTGCGGGAAAATCGCACGCGAGCTCGGGTACAGAGCGCAAGTGTCGCTGGCGCAAGGATTGCGAGATACGTTCGACTGGTATGTCCAGAATGAATTGTGGTGGCGTGCCGTCATGGACGGAAGCTATCAGCGATGGATCGAGACGCACTACAGGTAGCGGCGCTGATCGCCTACGAACTCTGTGCGCACCCTTGCGGCCGGTTTGAGATGCTCTGCCGCCGGAGCCCGCCATGCTGAAAGATCCCGGTCCAGCAGCTCTTCCAGGATGCTGATCTCCTGTTCGTATCTGGTCACGATGTAATCCGGGAACTCGGAAAACAGGCGTCGCCAGTCGGCTGGCCGCTCGCGCTCGTCGTACAGGATGGCTCTCACTGCCCGGCGGACTGGACGCACGCTCTTCAAGCGCCCAACCAGATTGGAGAGCGAGCGAGAGGGTCCCCAAGTGCGCTCGTGGATCCTGTGGACCATCCGCGCCAGCAGGGGCCACCTCGGCCGCCCACAGACGTTCACGCGCTCGTGAAGCGAGCGCGGCAGGAAGGCTCGATCGACGCCGATGAACTGATACAGCCTGCGCGCAACGCCGAGTGGGTCCGAGGATAACTCCTCGAAGAGGAGAACGAGAAGCTGATCTTCGGGAAACAAAGATCGCACAGCCTGAAGCTGTGTTGCATAAAAGCCGTAAAAGAACACTTGCGGATTGACCATCGCCTGCCCGACGAGCGTCGGTTCCTGACATCCGTTGCGCCCGTAGAATCGCCATGCCGATATGGCGCGCTCGTATGGATTGCGCAGACAGCAGATCAGACGCATGTCGGGGCGGTAGTCCCTGATCCGCCGCAGCGCTTCGGGACTGGAGAGGTACTCCTCACAGATTTCCCCGGCGACCTGCCCGGCGACGGCAGCGCCGAAGAACTGCTCGTACCAGGCGGAGCCCTTGCCATAAAATCGGGTGAAGAAGGCGGTGCCCTTGTTGGACGGAACGAACACGCCCGGGTGCTCGCGCAGGATCTCCATGAACCAGCTGCTGCCTACCTTCCCCGGACCGATGAAAAGGAAGGACGGCGCCCGCCGTACACGAGGTCCGGGCGAAGTCCGAGCTGCAGCGGTGGCGTTACATTTTGTTCCAAGATCTGCCACAATAATTTACAATTTATACACCAACGGCATAGCCTCGCACGCACGTCAGAAACGTTTGTGTCGGCCAGTCGTTGGCCTGGAGCATGTCGAAAAGGCGCAGCGGGCGAGGCCTTGCTCTGGGCAGTTCCGAGGGTACGAATTTGCGACGAGCCATTGCCACGCTATTACAAGATACCTGGCTCGAGACCCCGGCGCGCTACATTCATGCGCGCACGGTTCAGCTCCTGCGCCCCGGACGAAGTCAGTCGAACGAGGGAGAGATCCTCGCCCGCCTGGCAGACCAAACCAACGCGCCGAACACGTTCGTGGAATTCGGCTTCCACTGGCACGAGTTCAACTGCATCGGCCTTATCCGTGAATACTCGGGTTTGTTGATCGACGGCAATGGCAGGACTGTCCGGCTCGCCAGACGTCTGTTTCCCGACAACATTCGTGTCGAGGCACGGTACCTGACACTGGAGAACCTGGGCTGGATAGAACAATACTTCGCTGGCCGCCCGCTTGGAATTCTGTCCATCGACGTCGACGGAAACGACTACTGGTTTCTGCAGAGGCTCCTGCCGATGCGGCCGGCGATAGTCGCAGTGGAGTACAACGCCTCCTTTCTGCTCAAGCGGATCACGGTTCCGTACAAGCCTGATTTCGACCGGTTCAAGGAGCATGCCAGCGGGCTATATTGCGGAGCCTCGCTGACGGCACTTTCCCAACTTTGCCAGCAGAACGGGTATGGCCTGGTTGCCGTTTCGGACAGTGGCGTCAATGCATTCTTCGTTCGCAGCGACCTGCTGAGTCCCGACCTTCACGCCCGCGCCCCCGAAGCGGTGTATCGCGAATGTGTGCTGACCAACATGTGGAACGGCTCGACTGCACTCGAGCAGTGGAGCGTCATTCAGCATCTCGATTTCGTTGAAGTATGACCCGCGGCCGGTCCGCCTCGAGGTCGCATTCCGCTCCAAGTCGGCTGCGCTCCCGCTACAATCGCGATTTTTATGCACAAGAGGGCAAAGGATACGATGAAAATCGTCACCCGAGGACAACTCGGGCGCGATGCCTGGGACGCCGCTGCAAATGCCAGCCCTGAAGCCTGGCTCTGGCACCGCTACGACCTATGCGACGCGGCGGTACGGGATTGGCCAGGACGATCGGACGCGAGTTTTGCGGTGCTCAACGAGCAGGAGCAGGTCGAAGCCCTGCTGCCCGCGTTTGTCCTCGAGCGCAACAGCCATCTCGGCCTGCCGGTACGCGATTTGACCTCTAATGGCGGGCCGGCATTGTCGCCGGCCGTGGGCCGTTCGCGGCGCCAGCGCCTCCTGGACGCGATCGCCGCGCACCTCCATGCGCAGGCCGAATCGCTACGCCTCGTCCGCAGCACCTTCTCTCTACCGCCAATGTCGCCCGCGCTGCGCGGTCCCGATGGCCCCCGCTGCAATCCGCTGCTCTACATGGGATGCGAGGACATTTCGGCCCAAACGTGGATCGCCGACCTGCGCGACGGCGCCGAGGCGGCCTGGAAGCGTTTTGAGGGGCGCGCGCGCACCAGTGTGCGAAGAGCGGAGGAGGCTGGAGTAACGGTCCGACAGAGTACGGCCGCGGACGACTGGCGAGCGTTCTTCGAGCTGCATCAGGTGACCTATCGGCGTCTCGGCGTCCCGAGCTATCCCGCGGCGCTCTTTCGGACTGTATTCGAGCAGCTGATGGCGGCGGGGCTCTGCTTCATATACTTTGCGGAGCTGGGCGGGGCGCCCATTGCTGCCGCCAACATTGCGTGCTACAAGCACGGCGGCTACTATTGGCACGGCTTCGCTTCCGATCAGGGCCTGCGTGCGAATGCCCTCTCGCTGCTCATCTGGAGTGCCATCAAGGATCTGGCGGGCAGGGGAGCCCTGCAATGGCTAGATTGCGGAGAGGCCGTGCTGCATCATCAGGACGACAAGTACCGGCAGCTCAGCGAATTCAAGAAGAGCTTTGGCGGGGAGCTGTATCCCGCCTTTCGGGGTCGGTTCAGGAGCCCGATCAAGCTCTACAACCGGCTACTTCACCTGAAGGGCTTGATCAAAGGGAATTGAGAGCGCGGAAGCCTTGAGAGCACGATGCGCCGCTCGGATCTGTTGCCGCCAGCCTTGACCAGAGTGATCCTCCGATCCCTGGGGCGGGCGACTCTGCGCGGCGACTATCCAAGCTGGGACGCAGCGCTTGCCGCGTCGGCTCCCTACCACACCGACTTGTCAGTCTATGCCCGCCTGACGGAAGCGATCCGGGCCGGTGATGGCACATCGTCACGCATTCTCGGCCCGCTTCTCTCTGCGATCCTGCTGGCAGGCGGCACGGCTCGCGTACTCGACTTCGGCGGGAATCTTGGTCAGGTTTACTTCCACGCGTCCCGCCTCGTAGGGGACCACATCGAGTCGTGGAGCGTGGTCGAGCTGTCGGACGTCGTGGCGCTCGGAAACGAGCGTTTCGCGAACGGCACACTGCGATTTTTCCTGACCATAGAGGATGCGCTCGCCGCGGGAGCCCCGAACGTGGTGCTGTGCTTTCATGTGCTGCAGTATCTGCGATCCCCCGGCGAATGGCTCTCGCGACTTACCGCGTGCGCTCCGGCCGTGATCGTTCTGAACGAGTTTCCGATCGGTGATCGAGAGCGTTTCATGGTGCAACATCTGCTCCCGGAGCTCGGTGGCGGATGCCGCCCAGTGCGGATCTTTTCCGAGGCACAGATCGCTGCGGCGCTCGCCGACTACGAATTGATCGAGGAAATCGGGTTGCCGCCCTGGGACCCGACCCTCATGGGAGCCCGGCATGTCTCCCGGGTCTATCGCCGGCGAGCGGTCAGGCCGCGCGCCTGCGCCGGGGCTGCACCCGATTCTGCTCCAAAGCCGTAGCGCTCCCGCTACAATTGCGGTTTCGCATACGGTGGGCCGGGGGCGACCCTAGCCTCGGGGAGCCGGTGGCCAGCCGGCTGAGGGCTCGAGCGTGTGCGCTGCCTCGTGCATTGGCGATAAGGGTTGTGAATGCGCTTGATGCGACGTCCGTTTGGGCCGCTAGCCGGTCTGCTGCTTATGTTCTTGGGCCTGTGGCTGATCGGCACGTCCGCACAAGCTCAGACGTCATCGCTCGGGTCGAACGCCAGCGAGCTCTCCCTGCTCCAAGGACTCTCGCCGTCGGAGCAGCAGGCCATCCTGGGGCGCATCGCCGGCGCCGGAACGCTGGGCACGGGGACAAGCGAGGTCAATAATTACCCGGGGGCGGGGCTCGGTCAGCTCAACCAGGAACAGCTGCAGCTTCTGCAGCAGGAAATGGCGATTCGACAGAGGCGCCTGGGCGAGGAGCAGCCGCCGCTGATTCCGGTCCTGAAGGGCGGCGATTGGGTCATCATGGAGCTCGGGTTCGAGCTGCCACCGCGGCCCGCCTCGCAAACATCTCTCGCGCTGCAGCGGGCGTACGCAGCCCAGGCGCAAGGCACCCCCCTCTCACCGCAGAACCTCCAGGCGTTGCGGGCGTTGCAGAACAGCTCGGGCAGCAATGCCTCGGCGCAGGGACAGGCCCAGGCGTCTACGCCCGTTACGCCTGTTGGGGAATTGAGCACGGCCGACAAGCAGCGGCTCACGGCTCTGATGGATGTCATCCGCTCGCGCAATCCCTATCAGCTCTCCCCGAATGGCGAGCTGATGCTGCCGGGGTTCGCGCCCATTCCGCTCCTGGGCCTCACGGAGGCTCAGGCGACTCTCAGGCTCTCTGTCGTGCCGGCCTTCCAGAACCTGCAAATCAGGCTGACGCTGCTGCCGCTCGAGAAGACCGGCGAGCAGGCACTCAAGCCATTCGGCTACGACCTCTTCGCTCAATATCCGGCAAGCTTCAGCCCGATTACCAACGTCCCGGTGCCGTCCAATTACATCGTGGGGCCCGGCGATACTCTGGACGTACTGCTCTACGGTAACCAGAATCGCGCCTACCAGATGATCGTGGGACGGGATGGGCGCATCAACTTCCCGCAACTCGGGCCGATCGCCGTCGGCGGACAGCTCTTCAGCGCCGTCCAGGCGGCGATCGAATCACGGGTAGCGCACCAGATGATCGGCGTGCGCGCCAGCGTGACGATGGAGGAGACGCGCTCGATCCAGGTCTTCGTGATGGGCGATGCGTATGAGCCGGGCTCCTACACCATCAGCGGCCTCGGGACCATCACCTCCGCCCTGTACGCTGCCGGCGGCGTGCTCAAGACGGGGTCGCTCCGCAAGATAGAGCTGAAGCGCGGTGGTGCCCTGATGCGCACGCTCGATGTCTATGATCTCCTGATCCACGGCAGCACCGCGGATGACGTGAAGCTTCTGCAGGGAGATGTCGTGTTCGTGCCTCCGGTCGGTGCAACGGTGGCGGTCGACGGGCAGGTGAAACGGCCTGCGATCTACGAGATCAGGGATGAGACGACCCCCGCCGAAGTGATCGCGCTGGCCGGTGGCCTCACTCCGGATGCGGACGTCTCGAAGGCGACACTGACCCGCATTCAGCCGAACGGTCAACGCGTCGTGCTGCCGCTGGACCTCAGTGCCTCGGTCGGCGCCGGGGAAGGACTGCGGAATGGAGACCTCATTCACGTGCCGCGGCTGAAGCCGACGCTGGATTCCGCGGTCATGCTGCAGGGGCATGTCTACACCGAGGGCCCGTACGCCTACCGTGCCGGGATGCGCCTGACTGATGTCATCCGTTCCGTGGACGACCTGAAATCGAATGCGGACCTGCATTACGTTCTCATTCGCCGCGAGGTGCCGCCGGACCGCCGGATCGAAGTGCTTTCCGCGGATGTGGCCGCTGCCCTCGCGGCTCCCGGGTCGCAGGCCGACGTCACGCTGATGCCGCGGGATCAGATCACGGTCTTCGATCTGTCTTCCAGCCGCGACCGGATCATCGCTCCTATCCTCAACGAGCTGCGCACGCAGTCCACGGAGCAGCAGCCGGAGCAGGTAGCGACCATTGATGGCCGGGTGAACGTGCCGGGGCAGTATCCGCTCGAGCCGGGCATGAGAGTGGCTGATCTCATCCGGGCGGGCGGCGGCCTGGCCGATGCGGCCTACACTGGAAAGGCGGAGCTGACCCGCTATGAGGTAGTGGACGGCGGCACGCGTAAAACCGAGCTGATGACGATCGACTTGGCCGGTGCCCTGAGAGACAACCCGGCGGACAATGTGAAGCTTCAGCCTTACGACGTTCTCAGCGTCAAGGAAGTCTCGCAGTGGTCGAACCAGGAGGCCGTGGTACTGACGGGTGAGGTGCGCTTCCCCGGGACATACACCATCAAGCCGGGCGAGACCCTGAAATCCGTGATCGAGCGCGCGGGCGGCCTCACCCGGTACGCCTTCCCCCGGGGCGCCGTGTTCACGCGAGTGGAGCTCAAGGAGCGGGAGCAACAAGAAATGAATCTGCTCGCCCAGCGCATGAAGATCGAGCTGGGGGTGCTCGCGCTGCGCGCGGTGGCGACCACTCAGGGAGGGAATGTCGGCAACGCCTCCAGTGCGCTGATCGTGGGCAAATCGCTGCTTGCGCAGCTACAGGCGGAGAAAGCGGTAGGGCGTCTCGTCATCAACCTGCCAGGGATCATCAGTGAGCCTCCCCGGTCCCCTTACGATGTCGTGCTGCGCAACGGCGACGAACTCTTAGTGCCGAAATTCGAGCAGGAAGTGACCGTCATCGGCGAGGTCCAGGACGCTACCTCCCATCTCTACAACCCCAACTTGTCGCGGGATGATTACGTCCGGCTGAGCGGCGGGCTCACGGCTCAGGCCGATGCGAAGAGGGTCTACGTCGTGAGGGCCGATGGCAGCGTAGTTGCTAACGGGGGTAGCCGCTGGTTCAGCCAGTCGAACGTCGAGATCGAGCCCGGTGATACGATCGTGGTGCCCATCAACGCGGAGCAGATGCTGCCGCTGCCGTTCTGGGAAGCCATGACGGGTATCATCTACAACGTGGCGATCGCTGTGGCGGCCATCCATGGGCTGTAGTAATGGCTAAGCGAGCATTGATCACTGGAATAACCGGGCAGGACGGCGCCTATCTCGCGGAGCTCCTCCTGGGCAAAGGGTACGAGGTGCATGGCATCAAGCGCCGCGCGTCGTCCTTCAACACGGATCGGATAGACCACCTCTATCAGGATCCGCACGAGCGCAACGTCCAGTTGCACCTGCATTACGGAGACCTGACGGACGCCACGAACCTGATTCGGATAGTTCAGCAGGTGCTGCCGGACGAGATCTACAACCTCGCGGCCCAGAGTCATGTCGCTGTCTCGTTCGAGACGCCGGAATACACGGCCAATTCCGATGCGCTCGGCACTCTGAGGCTGCTCGAGGCCATCCGTATCCTGGGGCTGGAGAAGAAGACGCGCTTCTATCAGGCCTCGACGTCGGAGATGTTCGGCAAGGTGCAGGAGATACCGCAGAAGGAGACCACGCCCTTCTATCCGCGCTCTCCCTACGGGGCCGCCAAGGTGTATGGTCACTGGATAACGGTGAATTACCGCGAGGCATACGGGATGTTTGCCTGCAGCGGCATTCTCTTCAATCACGAGTCGCCGATTCGCGGCGAGACCTTCGTCACCCGCAAGGTCACGCGCGGGCTGACGCGCATCCACTACGGCCTCGACGACTGTCTGTATCTGGGAAATCTGCACTCGCTCCGCGATTGGGGACACGCCCGCGACTATGTGCGCGCCCAATGGCTCATGCTCCAACAGCCGCAGGCCGAAGATTACGTTATCGCAACCGGCGAGCAGCACTCCGTGCGCGACTTCGTGACACATGCCGCGGCCGAGCTCGGGATGCGCCTCGAGTGGCGCGGAACGGGGGCCGACGAACATGGCGTCGACGCCAAGAGCGGCAGGGCGGTCGTGAAAGTCGATCCCCGCTACTTCCGCCCGACCGAAGTCGAGACGCTGCTCGGGGATCCTACCAAGGCCCGCACAAATCTGGGCTGGAAGCCGGAAGTCACTTTCGAGGGCCTGGTGAAGGACATGGTCGCGGCCGATCTCGAGATCGCCCGCCGGGATGCAACCATGGCGAAAGAGGGATTCAAGACCTACCGGTATCGGGAATGAAGGCAGAGTCGCCGATTTATGTCGCCGGGCACCGGGGAATGGTGGGATCGGCCATCGTGCGGCGGCTGCACGCCGCCGGTTTCACCCGGGTCATCGTGCGCGACCGCCGCGACCTCGACCTGCGCGATCAAGCTGCGGTACGCGCCTTCTTCGAGAGCGCGCGGCCGCAATACGTCTTCCTCGCCGCCGCGCGGGTCGGCGGAATACTGGCGAACGATTCTTATCCAGCGGAATTCCTCGGTGACAACCTGGCGATCCAGACCAACATCATCGAGGCAGCGTATCGCAGCGGCACGGACAAGCTTCTTTTTCTGGGATCGAGCTGCGTCTATCCGAGGCATGCGCCGCAGCCGATGCCCGAGGACTGTCTGTTGACGGGGCCGCTCGAGCCCACCAATGAGTGGTATGCCGTCGCCAAGATCGCAGGGCTCAAGATGTGCCAGGCGTACCGGCGTCAGTACGGGTTTCGCGCCATCTCGGCGATGCCGACCAACCTGTACGGACCCGGCGACAACTTCAACCTGAAGAGCTCGCACGTTCTGCCGGCGCTCATACGGAAATTTCATGAAGCGAAGGAGCAGGGCGCCGGCGACGTCGAGATCTGGGGCACCGGGACCCCGCGCCGCGAATTCCTGCACGTGGACGATCTCGCCGATGCCTGCCTGTTCCTCATGCAGCGCTACGACGGCGAGTCGTGGGTCAACATCGGGTGGGGGCGCGACCTGAGCATAGCCGAATTGGCGGCGACGATCGCCCGGGTCGTGGGTTTCGGCGGGTCGGCGCGCTTCGATCGCTCGAAACCCGACGGCACCCCCCGCAAGCTTCTCGACACGTCGCGTCTGTCGGCTCTCGGGTGGTCGCCTCGAATCGAGCTCGAAGAAGGAATCCGCTCCACGTACTGCTGGTTCCTGGAGCACCCCGACGACGCCCGCACGTGAGGCGCGCGGCCGGGACACATTCTCCGGCAAGGACTCGTATCCAATGACCGGCATTCGGGAGCCACTTTACATCGCGCTCGAGCAATTGCGAGCCAGGTTGCTGCTGCGCAAGATCGTCGAGAACGCCGGGTGGCAGATGGCACCCAAGGTGCTCAGAGTGATCGTCGGCGTTCTGGTCGGGGTGTGGGTGGCTCGATATCTGGGCCCGAAGGGTTTCGGGGCGTTGAATTTCGCCATCGCATTCACCGCGCTCTTCTTCCCGGCCGCCCAGTTGGGTCTGCAGTCGATAGTCGTTCGCGACCTGGTGAGGCACCCGGAGCGCCGAGTGGAGATCATGGCGAGCGCGATCGTCCTGCGGCTCGCGGGTTCGGTCGTATCCATTGCATTGATCGTCTGCAGCTCCCTGCTGCTGCGCCCTGGAGACATGCGTTCGCTCGCTATGGCAGCGGCCATCGGGCTTTCGTTCATTCCGCAAGCATGGGACATCATCGACTACGATTACCAGGCGCGAATGAGACCGGCTCCGATCACCCTCACGCGCGCGACCGGTCTCCTTACATTCGCGGCGGTAAAGGTCGCTCTGATCCTCCTGCACGCCCCGCTGATCTGCTTCGCCCTGGCGATAACTGGCGAAGCGGTGATGTGCGCGGTCGTGTTCCGGTATCTCGCTCGGGGGCTGCGCCTCCCTTCCGCAACCCGATTGCAAATGCTCGATCTGCTTCGCAGCGCTTGGCCGTTGGCAATCTCAGCCTTGTCCGTCATACTCTACATGCAGCTCGACCAGGTTATGTTGGGGCAGATGCTCGGCGACCGCGCCGTCGGGATTTTCTCCGCCGCGGTGCGAATCTCCCAATCGTGGTATTTCGTGCCCATGGCTGCCGTGGCGGCAGCGGCGCCCGCGCTGACGGCCGCGCACCAAAGGTCCGAGCGCGATTACCGCCGGCAACTGCTCACGGTGGTGCGGTCGCTGTATTGGATGGGGGTGGCAGCGGCCGTGGTTCTCAGTGCATCGTCGCGAGAGATAATCAAATATCTCTACGGCGCCAGCTACCAAGAGGCCGGGACCGTGCTCGCCATCCATGCCTGGGCGGGCATTTTCGCCACCCTGGGACTGGCTTCCGGAGCGTGGTTTCTCAATGCAGATCTCCTCCGGTTGCGCATGGTCAACACGGCCATCGGAGCAGTCGTCAATTGCGCGCTCAATCTCTATGCGATCCCGCGCTATGGCGTGGTGGGCGCCGCCGTCTCGACATTGGTGAGTTATGCAGTCGCCGGATTTCTGTTGAATGCCTTGGACCCACGCTCGAGACCGTTGTTCGACATGCAGTTTCGGTCAGTGACCTTCAGATGATGAGTGGAACGCGATGCTGGCTCGCATGATCGGCCGTCTGTTACCAGAGGCGATGAGGAGCCGCGCGATGGGGTTGCGCAGAGCGCTCCGTGGCCGGACCCTGAGGCAGCGGCTTCGTGCCACGCCTCGCCGGATCGTCATCGGCGCGAGTGGGGTGTTCGAGGATGGCTGGATTCCGACGGATGCTTACCAGCTCGACCTCGTCGATCGCGAGACGTGGCGCAGGTATCTCGAGCTTGCCTCCGTGGACGCCTTGCTTGCGGAGCACGTATGGGAACACCTGACTCTCGAGGAGGGCAGGCTCGGCGCGCAGATCTGCTACAGTTATCTCAGGCCCGGCGGGTACATCCGCGTCGCGGTCCCGGATGGATTGCATCCCGATCCGGAGTATCGCGAATATATCGGGATCGACGGCGCAGCTGGCGGCGGCATCGGCGGCCACAAGGTCGTTTACACTTACAAGCTGCTGCGGGAGGTCTTCGAAGGAGCGGGCTTCGCCACCCGATTGCTGGAGTATCATGACGAAGCCGGGCAGCCTCACCTGAGCGAATGGAATCCCGCCGACGGAGTGATACACCGCTCGAGCAAGCACGACCCCAGGGGCGCGGTTTCGATAATCCTCGACGCGACGAAGCCTGCGTGATGCCTGAAACGACTTACTCCGAAGCGCCCATCGCCGTCTTCGTGTACAAGAGGCCGAATCATGCGGCCCGCCTCATCGAGAGCCTGCTCGGCAATGAGCCCGTCAGGCATTCGCCCATATTCGTGTATTGCGACGGCCCCCGTACACCCGATGAGCACCATGCGGTGGCCGAGACACGACGCGTCGTCCGTGATCGATTCGGTGCGCGCTGCGAGATGGTCGAGCGGGTTGCCAACTGCGGATTGGCGGCGTCGATCATCAGCGGTGTCTCGGACCTCGTGCATCACTACGGCCGCGTGATCGTACTCGAAGACGACCTCGTGCTGCACTCAGGGTGCATTGGATTCCTGAATGCCGCGCTGCGGCGTTACGCAGACGACAGGCGGGTCTGGCATGTCAACGCCTACCGGTATCCGATCCCGAGGGCCTCTGCGCCGGTTTTTTCGCGCTTGCCGTCTTCCTGGGGGTGGGCCACTTGGGAACGGGCCTGGGCCGGGTTCGAACCGGATGCCGTAAAACTGGAGCGGGCCGTCCGCGCGGCGGGCCTCGCGTCCCATATGGATTTCGGCGGCCGCTTCCCCTATTACGAAATGCTGAAAGCTCAGATCCAGGGGCGGATCGATTCCTGGGCTATCCGCTGGTATGCGTCGGTATTGATTCAGCGGGGATTGAGCGTTTATCCGAACGTATCGCAGGTCATGAACAAGGGGATGGACGGTACCGGCGTGCACTCCGGTGAAACCGCAGACTATGACGTCGAGATCGGTGCCGCCAGCGAGGACTGGCCGGCTGAGGTGATCGAGGATCAATCGACCTATCTGCAGATGCAGGCGTATTTTGGAAACATGCGAGGTTCGCTCGTCCGCCGTGCGGCACGGCGGCTGAAGCGTGCAATTCTGACTGGCTAGTGATGAGGTTAACTTGAACACCGAGAACGACTTCATTCCAGTGGCGTCGCCGGATCTGGGGGAAGCCGAGGAACGCTACGTGCTGGACGCCATCCGAAGCACCTGGATCTCCTCTTCGGGGCGTTACGTCAACAGCTTCGAGAAGCAATTCGCCGAGCTGTGCGGCGTGAAGGCTGCCGTTTCGATCGTCAACGGGACGGCGGCGCTGCATCTCGCGGTGGAGGCTGCCGGTCTGCAGCCGGGCGATGAGGTTATCGTTCCTTCCCTCACGTACGTCGCCACCGCCAATGCAGTGCGTTATGCGCAGGGAGTGCCGGTGTTCGTCGATGTGGACAGCAAGACGTGGTGCCTGGACCCGGAGCTCATCGAGCGGGCCGTATCCGCCCGCACGAAGGGGATCATTCCGGTCGATCTCTACGGCCATCCCGCGGATATGGATCGCATCAGGGAGGTCGCCTCGAGACACGGGCTCTGGGTGATCGAGGATGCGGCCGAGGCGCATTTTGCCCGGTATAAGGGACGGGTTACGGGCAGCCTCGCCGACATGACCGTGTTCTCGTTCTTCGGCAACAAGATCGTGACTTGCGGCGAAGGAGGAGCCATCACCACCGACAATCCGGAGTTCGAGAGCCGCATCCGGCTGTTGCGAAATCAGGGCATGGACCCGAAGAGGCGCTATTTCTTCCCGGTGGTGGGCTACAACTATCGGTTGACCAATGTCGCATGCTCGCTGCTGTGTGCACAGCTCGAACGGCGCGAATGGCTGATCAATCGGCGCCGCGAGATATACCGTCGATATCGCGAGCGGCTTGGCGGCATCCCTGGTCTCGGATTGCAGCCGGAGGCGCCCTGGGCGCAGGTTACGCCATGGCTCTTCTGCGTCACCATCGATGCGGAGCGCTTCGGACGTGCCCGGGACGATGTCATGGCCGTGCTGCAACAGAAGAGCATAGAAACCCGGCCGTTCTTCATACCCATACACCAGTTGCCCGTCTATGCTCCCGCTCATCGCGGAGGTCCTCTCCCGGTCACCGAGAAGCTTGCCGCGAGCGGACTCAACCTACCTACGTTCAGTGGCATGACAGACGCGCAGATTGACCGGATCTGCTCGGCGCTGATCGCCGCCGCGCGGTGAGGGAGACCGGAAGTGCGCGTCGGCGTGTATCTGGGCGGCCTCGATCCCACCTATGCGGGCGGATTGAAGACCTACGCCATAGGGCTCGTGAACGGTCTCATCAGGAACGTACGCGGCCACCAGATCGTCATATTCGTCGGCGACGAGGCCCGCGAGGAGCTTGCGGAGCGCATACAACCCGACTCGAAGACGAGCTTCCTGTCGCCCCCGGCGGCGCCATCGGCCGTCTTCGAGCGATTGACGATGTTTCCTGGCTTGGACCGGTTGCACGTGCCCGTACGGGTACGCCGCATGAGGAAGCTCGCGGAGTCGATCGAAGCGCGCTGTGACGTCGTTCTGTTTCCGCTCTGCTTCATGGCGACCTACTGCCTGCGCATCCCGAGCATCGTGTCGTTTCACGACCTGCAGCACGAGAGATATCCCTCTTTCTTCAACTGGAGGGCCATGAGGGCCCGCCGCGTTCGCTTTGGCGCCACGTTTCGCCACGCGACGTTGCTCCAAGCCAGCAGCAACGCCATGAAGGCGGAAGCTCTGGACATTTATGCAGATCGCCTCACCGAAGGCCGCGTTGCGGTCATTCCGGAAGGCGTCGATTTTGCCGAGTTCGTAAGCGCGCCGAATACGGATTGGCGCCGCGAGTGCCACGTTCCTGATGAGTTTCTGTTGTATCCGGCGCAGATGTGGCATCACAAGAATCATCTGCGGCTGCTGCAGGCGGTCGAGCAGTTGCGGGGGCGCGCGGGCAAGCGCATTCCGCTGGTGTTGACCGGGGCAGAGTATGAGGCGGCGCCGGCCATACGCCGGTTCGTCGCCGACCACCAGCTGACGGGCCAGATCTTCATTCTCGGCAGAGTGCCTTATCCGGTGCTGCGGGGCCTCTATCGCCAGGCATCCTACGTGCTCTCGGCCAGCCTGCACGAGTCCAATTGCCTGCCGATCCTCGAGGCAGCGGCCTCAGGCAGTCCACTGATCGTCGCGGACATCCCGCCGAACAGGGAATCGGCGCAGATATTCAAGCTGCGGATGTTCGATCCGCATGACATCGCGAGCATCGCCGCCACTCTGGCCGAAGCGTGGGAGAACCGACATGGAAATCGCGAGGCCGTGGACGCAAATCGTGAGGCGGTGCGGAATTTCGACTGGACGATCATTGCGGACATGTACCTGCAACGAGCCGAGCAGTTGGTCTTCGGCGCTGCGCTGAAGGGCATGCCCCGACTGGCGCCGCAACACAAGGTGTCCGCATGAACGACGGCCGGGTTGAGGCAAGCGATGCCGTCGGCCGGCCCGGCCTGCGCAGCACATTGGGCATGATCAAGGCTCATCCCCTGCGCGTCGCCCGCACGTTCGCGTCCTGCTCCGTTCTGCTCGGCGGCAGCAAAGGCTATTTGAACGTGACGGGATGGTTCAGGAGCCAGGTGGGAAGATCTCCGGTCGACTTTCACGGCGAGGCCGTGCCCTGGATCACTTACCCCTGTATACGGTTTCTCGATTCCCGCATCTTGCCTCGTATGACCGTCTTCGAGTTCGGCTCGGGTGCCTCGACCGCCTGGTGGTCCAAGAGAGTCTCACGCGTCGTCTCGTGCGAGCACGATCGGGCATGGTTCGAGCGCGTGCGGGCCCAGGCTGCGGGAAATGTCGAAATGATCCACGCGCTGCCGGGTGCCGGCCGGTATTCAGGCCAGATCCTGCGATACAAGGGAGAGTTCGATGTCGTCGCGATCGATGGTGAGGATCGTGTCGAGTGTGCCATCAATTCCGTCGAGGCGCTGCGGGAGGACGGAGTGATCGTGTGGGACAACACGGACCGGGACGTCTACCGGGCCGGATTCGAGTTCCTCCTGGGCCGGGGCTTTCGGCGAGTGGATTTCTGGGGGATGGCGCCTTTGGTCCACTTCGAATCGTTGACGTCGGTGTTCTACAGAGATGGAAACTGCCTCGGTCTGTAACCATGGGCCGGTCGTTGTACATCGGGATACCCATGCTCAGCGCCCGCTGGCACGGAGGCGCGCGAGTGCTGTTGCAGACGGCGAATTACTGTGTGAGTCACGGCTGTCGGGTGACGATTCTGTGTCCGCGGGGGCACTTCACCTCCAATTACGAGTTGGACGACAGGGTCGCTGTCCGCTACATCGGGATCCACACCGGATGGAAGTTACTCGATTACGTCGTTTTCCTGTTCTCGGTGCCATTTGCTCTGCCGCGGGAGGCGACGGCCGTCGCCAATTTCTTCGTGACGTACTTTCCGGTGCGCCTTGCCGCGCTACTGAGGCGCGTGAAGTACATCTACTTCGTACAGGATATCGAATGCAAGTACGAAGGGATCAAAGGATGGCTCCTGAACCGCACGTGCAGGTCGACTTACGCGGACAAACACATCATCGCTGCGAATCCGCACCTCGGTGACAGACTCGCCCGGGAGTTCGGGCGGCCCTGCGACAGCATTCAGGTCGGCCCGGCGGAGATCTTCTATCGGAGGCCCGTGAGCGGGACGAAGGAGTACGACGTCATCTATTTTCTCCGCAGGGAGTCCTGGAAGGGGTTGGACCGCTTTCGAAAGTTCATGGCCATTTGCGGTAGCCGCGCCTCCGTCCTCTGCGTATCCCAGGACGAGCCGTTGCTCGCCGATATGCGGCGCGAGGGCTTGGTCTGCCGCAAGCCGGCAAACGACGAGGAGCTGGTCGACTGTATCGACTCCGCGCGCGTGCTCTTGTATACGAGCTACAAGGAAGGATTTGCGTTGCCTCCGCTCGAGGCGATGGCGCGCGGGGTTCCTACTGTCATGTATCGATGCGGCGGGCCGGACGTCTATGTCAGGGATGGAGTAAACAGCCTATACGTGCGGGACGAGACTGAAGCCGTGGACGCTGTGTTGCGGATGATCGAAAACCGCTCTCTCTACGAGAGCCTCAGTGCCGAGGCCGTCAGTACCGCCGCGCAGTATCGGATGGGCGCGGGTCTCGAGCGGCTCTTGGCCTGGCTGGTGCAGAAGGCGGCGCGATAGATGGTGGTCACGACGGCCAAGAGCGCCTTGCAGCGGCTCTTTCGCGCCTGCGGCCTGGAGGTGCGGCACCTGCGGAGCTCGAATAGCGAGTATCAGGTACTGAAGGACGTATTGCGCGCCTCGCGCCCGGACGTGGTTCTTGACATAGGCGCCAACCTAGGGCAGTTCGCGCAGCTCGTGTTCGAAGTCGGTTTTCGGGGCTCCGTAATCTCGTTCGAGGCGCAGCCGCAGGTACACCACGAGCTGGTGAGGAGGGCGGCGGCGAGAGCGCCGCGATGGATCGTTGCGGACTGCTGCGCATTGGGAAGTGCCAGCGGTGCGATCGAGATGAACATCTCCGCGAATTCATTGAGCAGCAGTCTTCTGCCCATGAGGCGGGAGCACGCCGACGCTGCGCCAACATCGAGGTACATCTCGAAGCAGCTGGTGAAGCTCGAGCGTCTCGACGACGTGGCGGCGAGAGTGGTCCCACCGGGGGCGTCGCTGTTCATGAAGATAGACACCCAGGGCTACGAGAGAGAGGTTCTCGACGGCGCGTCGGGAGTGCTCGATCGTGCCGTCGCCATACAGGTCGAGCTCTCGCTGGTCCCGCTCTACGAGCGGGCGCCATCTCTGGTGGAAATGGTCACGTATCTGCAAAATCGAGGATTCCAGATGTTTGGCCTGGTCCCGGTGTTTCGCGATCGGCGCGACGGCAGGCTGCTGCAGGTGGATGGCATCTTCATCCGGAGGCCCGCGAATGCGGCGTGATGTCCCTGTGATAAGCGCGATCACGATCTGCAGGAATTCCGCGGCGACCATCGAGCGCGCGTTGCAGAGCGTGACGAGCAGCTCCTACCGGAAGCTGCAGTATGTAATAGTGGACGGCGGATCCACCGACGGTACACTCGATGTGATCGAGCGTTATCGGGCGCACATCGCGAAGCTCGTGAGCGAGCCGGACGGTGGCATCTCGGACGCGCTGAACAAGGCGATCTCGCTGTCCGACGGGGAGTATCACATCATCGTCCATGCCGACGATGAGCTGCTTCCCGGGGCGCTCGAGCGCCTGGTCGATGCGGCGAGGACGCGAGATGCGCAAGTCGTTTGCGGCACGGCACTGGTGGTGACTCACGACGGGCGGCTGGTGAGGACATTCAGAGCGGAACCGGGGAAGCTGCTCCGGAAGATGTCGATCCCTCACATGGGTTCCCTCATCAGCCGAGCAGCTTGGGAAGCGGTAGACGGGTACGACATCAGGCGCCGAATCGCGATGGATCATCATTTCATGCTCAAGGTCCTGCGCAAATACGGCCCCGAGGCGTTCACTAGCATCGATCATCCCGTGGCCCGATACTCGCTTGGCGGGGTGAGCGATCGCCAGGTCATGCGCGGGTTTCGCGAGTTGCGGCAGAATCTCATCGAGGCCGGCGTCGGTAGGCTGCATGCATATGGGGCATTTGCAGTGCTCGTCTGCAAAGCCCGCGTCGCGCGCCTGATCCGCGAAACATGAGCAGCTCCAGCGACCTTGCGGCAGGAGCGGGCGGCGGTGCGATCACCGGTGCCGGCGTTCATGCGCCCGTGCTGCCACGGACGCGCGGCGTCACGATCGCGGATATCGCGATTACCCTGCTGCTGACATCATTGATCATCGACGGATTTCCCGCCGGGGCGGCCGTGTTGCGCGAGTTCGGTGCCCGGCCGGCGAACTTCCTGCTGCTGATCGCGTGGGGGATTCTGCTCGCCCGACGCATCATGAGAGGGAGGGCGATGGGCGTGACGGTGCAGGAGTCGTATCTGCTCGTCGCAATTCTCGTCGGGGCGCCGCTGCTCAATCTTCCGATAGCCCTGATGCAGTCGCCCGTCGGCGCGAGAGAGGCGCTGACGGACTGGATGAAGCAGTTCCTAATGCTCGGCTGGGGAGTGACCAGCTATTGCATCTGGAAGCGGGTCGTGGCGGGAATGCATCCGAGGCGCTATTGCGCTTTGATGGCCCTCAGTGCCGTGCTTCCTGTGCTGGCCTTCATTCCCGACTATTTCGACCATTCCGGCCCGGTGACCGCCGTTCTGGATCTCTTCCGGCTCGGACGCAACGGGAGGGCATCCAGTTTCGCGACCGAGCCTTCGATATACGGCGCGTGGGTCGCAATCATCTGGCCTCTGGTGCTTTTTTACACGATGAGAGGCGGGCACGCCTTGGGACGGTTGGCCGGGCGTGCTCTTCTGGTGGCGGCTTTCCTCACCGCGCTAATCAGCAACGCCCGGACGTTTGCCGTCGTCCTGATGCTTCAGCTCGTCTATGGCTGCTATTGGTCGATACAAAAACAGCGAGGATGGGGCTCCCGTGTCCGCTCGTTGCTCCTGGCGCTGTGCATCACCGTGGCGGCGGCGACAGCTCTCGCCAGCCGCTTGATGACGACTACCGATCTCGTCCGCAATGAGTCGGATATCACGCGGATAGGAGACACCGTGACGGGCATCAACGTCTCCGTGGCGCACCCGCTGGTGGGCGTGGGGATAGGAGAGTTCGGAAACTTCTTCGCGCAGTACGCGCCCGATTTTGCGCTCCGCAGCATCGAGGTGCAGAACTTCATCGCTGGCGAGGCGGAATACCGGGCGTCGACGTTCAACATGTTCGTGCGGCTTTGCGTGGAATTCGGCATTCCTCTGGGAATTGCCTTTACGCTTCTCATACTGCGACCGGTCGTCAGGGCGCCGAAACTGGCCCTGAATGAGCCTTTCGTGCTGTATGCGGCCCTCAGCGCCGTCGGCGGCATAGGCTTCTGGCTTTCCCAGGATCAATATGGCTACCAGCCCGGAATTCTGTCGATCGCGGTCCTCTCGATGACGCTGTCGGGCGCGATGCAGACTACGGGGCGCGGCGGAACGCCTACCGCGAGGGGAAGGTAGTGCGTAGTGCGCGCTGAGCGTGCAGTGGGCTTTCGTCGGGCGAGATCGGTGATGTTGGGAGCAATCGATCTGCTCGTATTGCCGCTCGTCGCGGTGGCGGCACTGCTGCTCGCAGCGCTGCGGCGGGCCGGACTTCAGCGCTTCTCCGTCAGCCGTCGCGTTCTCATCGCAATCGGCGTGCTGCCGGTGAGGAGACATTACTACGAGCCGTTCTTCGACCCGAGGGCCTTGCCGCGCGACCGCGACGCGGAGCGGGACATCATCGGCATCGACTGGAATGTCGATGGGCAGCTCGATCTGCTCCAAAAGCTGCGCTTCGAGAGTGAGATTCCCGATCTGGCGGCCCCACGGAAGGAGCCGTTCGAGTTCCGCCTGGGGAACGGGGCCTTCGAGTCCGGGGATGCGGAGTTCCTCTATCAAATGGTTCGCGCCATGAAGCCGAAGCGATTCATCGAGATCGGCTCCGGTCAGTCGACGCTCATCGTCCGCCGCGCGATCGAGAAGAATCGCGAGGAATCGCCGGGCTGCGAATGCAGGCACGTGTGCATCGAGCCGTTCGAGGCCCCCTGGCTCGAGAAGCTGGGCGTGACCGTGTTGCGCAAGCGGGTCGAAGAGGTGGACGGTGTCGTGTTCTCCGAGCTCGAGGCAAACGACTTCCTCTTCGTGGACTCGTCACATGTGATTCGTCCCCAGGGGGACGTGCTCAGCGAGTATTTGCGGATCATTCCCTCATTGCGGTCGGGCGTCATCGTGCACATACACGACATCTTCTCGCCCAGGGAATATCTGCGAGAGTGGCTCGCCGAGCGAATGTGGCTCTGGAACGAGCAGTATCTCCTCGAGGCACTCCTGATCGACAACCCGTCCTGGCGGATCATAGGAGCGCTCAACCTATTGCGCCACCGCCATTTCGAGGCGCTGCGACGTGTCTGTCCCTATCTGACCGCGGATCGTGAGCCCGGCTCGTTCTATATGCAGCGGGTATAGGCGCCGGACCGGTCCTATACCTTGTGCCAGGCGACTTTGATGAACACTACCAGGAAGGAAAAGAACGAGGCGATGACGAACGCGCCGAATCCCCACATCCAGAAGGGCAGGGAGGACGGTCTCTCGGGCGGGAAGGCGGGGTCGAGGATCTTGAATGCGTACTCCTCCGTGCCTTTCGCCAGCATGGCCTTGTCGACCTCCGACTCGAGAACCGCGTAGATCGCCTGGCGGGCCTGCAGGTCGTTGGTCTTGGCGGCCTCCTCGTTGAGGTAGGCGATGCTGCGCTCGGAGGTGTGGATGGCTTTCGCGCGCAGAAAGTCATTCGTCATCCTGACGAGTCCGTTGGCCCAGGCGGCGGCCAGCCCGGCATTACGCCAGGTAATGCTAAGCGTGATGAGACCGGTCCTGTTGTCGACGGTTACGTTGCGAATGCTTCCCTTGAAGTACCGATTGGCCTGCCACAGCGTGGGGACGGTCTTGGAATCCGTCGTACGCCAGCGGCGCTGGGTGGCATCCCATTGCTTCGGGTACAGGAGGGGCAGGAGGTTGTTCTGCTGAATGAACCTCTCGGTGAGGTCCTCCGACTGCAGTACGGCGAGCGATTCCCACTTCTGCTCCTCGGCGGGCGATGAGAGTCCGGCCAGTGAGGCCAGTCCGCCCAGCGAAGATGCGGCGGTCGCCAGGGCGCCAAAGCGGCCGCCAGCGGCGCCTTCTGTCGTGGCGGCCAGCGTGATTGTTGCCGAGTATTCCTTCGGCCGCAACCATGCCAGCGTCCCTACGAGCACGGTGAACACGCAGATGAAGATACCAATGCGCCACTTGTAGGATGCGGCGACGTGCCGCAGCTCGGCGAGCGTGATTTCTTGCGAGCTGGCCGGAACCTCTAGTGGTGAGTCCATGGGACCTTGGGCTGCGAAGCGGCTAGCCGCACTATACCGCAGCCACAGCTCGAGCGCAGATCAGCTCAGCACCCTGGAGGAGGCGAGACGGTTGGTTCGCGGCAGCGAGCGATCGCCGCGCAGGATGTAGTTGAGGACTTGTCGACGGTACCCGGACTTCCTGAGGTACTCCCGGTAGCTCATCGTGCGGAAGTCGAAGTCCTGCCGCCATACGGTGTTCGGGTTGAGGACCCGCAACACGGCCGTCTCGTATACCGCCGCGTATTTGTTCTCGGCCTGTACTTCCGGATCGCCGGCCATCAGATGAATGCCGCGGGCGCGGCACTGTTCCTGAAGTGCGGCGACGATGTCGTGATACTCGCTTGCCACCGGGGCCAGATCTTCCCAGTGGTAGGCAGTGTTGCCGATGTTGTCCATCGGACGGATCTGCAGCACCGAGATGTTGTAGTCGTCGAAGCGGGTGAAGAACTCGCGCAGCTCCCTGAGATTCGAGCTGTTCACCGTATAGTTGATCCGCATGTGCGGGTGCGCGGCTCCAAGCTCCCGCTTGAGATCGCACAGCATCCTGAGATTGGCGTGGTATGTATCCCACGACGCGCCGACCATGAGCCGCTCGTAGGTCTCCTTGTGCACGCCGTGAGTGGAGAGTGTGATTTCCGTCAGCCCGGATTCGATCATGGTCCGCAGATGCGGCGCCGTCAGCAGTTGCGCGTTCGTCGTGAAACCGATGAATGGCACGCGGTGCTTGTGCGCGAGTGTGACCAGGGACGCGTAGCCTTTGTACATCGTGGGCTCGGTCCCGCAGCCGATGTGCACCTGCAGGGCCAGCGGAAAGAATTGCTCCGCCAGCCGCTCGACGTCCTCGCGGGAGAAGCGTCGGACGGGTCCGGGCGGCAGGAACTTCTCATCACTGAAGTAGCACATCCCGCAGCGCAGATTGCACGCCATGATCGGATCGAGCCGTACGATCAGGTGGCGTGCCCGTACCATGTCCGCCAGGAGCACGGCGGCGTATTTGAGCCGCGCTGGGGCCAAGCGATTGAGGCGGAGCAGGGTTTCGGATTTCATGCTTCAGGGTCCGTGACAAAGCTTATGATACCTCAGAGCCAGCCGGCCAGAGCGGCGGTAACGAGCGCCGCGTTGTCGCGAAAGCTGCGGCGGCCGCCGCGCAGGCAAAATCGGGCCATTCGCAGTCGCCGCGACCATGTTTCCGGCGCAAGCAGGAACGAGTGCCAGGTGGCAACCGTCAGGTTCGTCGGATCGGCCGCGGCGCAGAGGGCGGCAATCGCGCGAAGCTGACCGGTAAACCATCCGCGTCTGATCAGCGCCAGCCGCTTCCGCATGCCCGCGACGCTGGCTCTGGCGCCGGTATCGTTCCGATCATGCTGCCGGTAGCGGAGCGACGGCGTTGGGTCGAAGATCCAGGAGAGATACCAGGTGCGCGCCAGCGCGTACAAAGCCCAGTCGTGGTAATGAATGTCCTTCGTGATGCCGGGACGGCTGGCCAGGAACTCCCGCACCCGGGCATAGAAACCCGCAGTCAGCACGAACGTACAGCCCTGCCCTATCCCGCCGAAGAGGAAGTCGGAGCGAGTCGCGCGTGAAGATTGCGTCAGGACCGCGGACCTGCCGTTTGGCCAAAATGCGAGAGTGGCGCTCGAGTAGCCGGCGCGGTCACCGTGGCTTAGCCGGTGGCACGCTCTGATGAGCTTGTCGGGGTTCCAGTTGTCGTCCTGATCCGCGAGCGCGACGAAGTCAAAGCCGTCGGCGGAGTTGTCGCGCATCAAACTGAAGTAGTTTTGCGCCGCCGACCCCGTTGGGCTATCGCCCGATGTGAGGCTCACCGGGGAATGTCCCAGGAACGGTGCGATCTTCGCACGTGTTTCGTCCCTCGAGCAGTCATCCCTGATGACGACGCGGACCTCGACGCCGTTCTGAGCGAGGATGGAATCGATCTGCTCGACGATCCACGGCGCGCCGTTGTACGAGGCGAGCAGCACCAGCACTTTGGGTCGGCCGCGGCCGTCAGTTAGCGTTCGCGGCCGTTCCGTGGCCGTCCCGACACTGACAGCCTTCGTGCACCGGTCAATAGGCTCCGCTTCCACCGAGGACAACGCGAGTGGTCTTCAACAGAATGTACAGGTCGAGCAGTAGATTCTGATTCCTCACATAATAGGTATCGAGCACGACCCGCCGCCGATAGTCCGTATCGTTGCGCCCCTTCACCTGCCACAGGCCGGTGATCCCGGGCCTGGCCGATAAGTACGTCCGCACATTGCGGCCGTACCGCAGCAGCTCTTCCCTGACGACAGGTCGCGGTCCCACGAGGCTCATCTCGCCGCGCATCACATTCCACAGTTGCGGCAACTCATCGAGGCTCGTCCGGCGCAGAAACCGCCCGAGGCGGGTCACCCGCGGATCCGACCGCAGCTTGTGGTCACGCAGCCATTCCGCGTTGATCTCCGGATCTCTCTCCAGGAGGTCGCACAGGACCTGCTCCGCATTGGGGACCATGGTGCGGAACTTGAGGCACTCGAAGGCTCTCCCATCGCGGCCGATCCGGCGGTGCTTGTAGATGATGGAGCCCCCCTCCCGCTGCATGAGCACCATGATCGCGAGGATCAGGGGAGCGAAAACGAGGGCGAGGACGATCACGCCGACGATATCGACGACCCTCTTTACCGGTGCGTACCTTGAGGCCGGTAGCGAAGGTCGCACGGGAGCTTGAGCCGGCGCATCTTCCCACTGGCGCAGCTCGAACGAATGCAACCCCCCGGCTCCATCGTCGAGCGCCGCCGCCGCTTCCGCATGGGCGTCAGAGTCGAAAGCCACCCGTCGCTCCCCGGTCGAGACCAGGTGCGGGCGGTGGGGGTGCCTGCGCCCCGGGCCAGCGCCCGCCAGTCTTTGTGGCGCTGCCTCGTTTGCCTGCTGCGTCGACAAGATCAAGTCTCCTTCCCAGATTCAATGGCGAACCGCTGTCGCGAGCAGGCGACAGGCATGATGTTGAATATTTCGGGCGCCGACGGCTGCGTTCAAGAACTGGCTCCACATTTCAGTAACTTAACGGCGGCATGTTGTGGAAGTTGACCAGTGCGGCGCGGTTTCAGTCCCCCGAGACTCATGCAAGTAACGTGCATGGCTCACAGTTCTCGCCTGCAAGCGGTGAGCAAATCGCGCTCCCGGCGAGAGCAACGGTCCAGTAGGTGCTCCGGGAGCGGCGCAGGGTTTCCGTCGGGTTGCCCCAGCCGTCATGGCTGCGGGAATGCTGATCGCAAGTGACGAGTGGCGCTCCCCCCGGGAGGGGCGCCGGTCATACGCCTGGACGATGTTGCTCTCTCGAGACCGTGCATCAGCTCGTTGGTCCAGCCAAGCAACCGTGTTTCCACGGTCGAGGTAGTCCCCCTCCGGTGCGTTGCTTCTTCTCAGGTCGCACAAAGTATACCTAGACCTTCAGGGGTTTGAAAACACAAAAGTTCATGTCTGATAGATATTTGCGACACTCTGGAGCCCGATATTCGACCGCTTCGAGTGCTGCCAAGGCCTGGAATCAGCCTAGGCAAGTTTCACGCTTGTGAGCGCTCCAGCCTTCCGTTACGCTCCGACTGATGCGTGTCACAATCTTTGGGTCCGGCTATGTCGGATTGGTTACAGGCGCATGCCTGGCGGACGCCGGCAACCATGTCGTGTGCGTCGACATCGATGCCGACAAGATCGAGCGGCTGAGCCGCGGTGAGGTCCCCATCCATGAACCCGGCCTCGAGGCGCTGATCCGTCGCAACGCCGAAGCCGGGCGTATCGAATTCACCACAGATGCGTCCCGCGGCGTCGAGCACGGGCTTTTCCAGCTCATCGCGGTCGGGACCCCCGCGGATGAGGACGGCTCCGCGGATCTGAGGTACGTACTGGCCGCCGCGCGGACCATTGCCGGCCACATGAGCCGCTATTGCGTAGTCGTCACTAAGTCCACTGTACCGGTGGGAACCGCGGACAAGGTGCGCCGGGAGATCGAGTCGACCCTCGAGTCCCGAGGCGCGGCGGTCGAATTCGACGTCGTGTCCAACCCTGAATTCCTCAAGGAGGGCGCGGCGGTCCAGGACTTCATGAAGCCGGACCGGGTGGTCGTCGGCACGGATAACCCGCGCACCACGGAGCTGATGCGCGCCCTCTACGAGCCGTTCACGCGCAACCACGACCGCCTGATGGTGATGGACATCCGCTCTGCTGAGCTGACCAAATATGCTGCTAACGCGATGCTCGCCACCAAGATCAGCTTCATGAACGAGCTGGCGAATCTGGCGGAGCGGTTGGGTGCGGACATCGAGAAAGTCCGCGTCGGCATCGGCTCCGACCCGCGCATAGGCTACAGCTTCATCTACCCCGGAACGGGCTACGGCGGATCCTGCTTCCCCAAGGATGTCCGGGCGCTCATCCGCTCGGCGCACGAGGTCCACCATGAGCCCCAGATTCTGGCCGCCGTGGAGTCGGTGAACGCTCGCCAGAAGGAGGTCCTGGTCGAGAAGATGCGCCGCCATTTCGGTGAGCGGCTGAAGGGTTGCACTATTGCCCTCTGGGGCTTGGCCTTCAAGCCCAATACCGACGACATGCGCGAGGCACCCTCGCGAACCATCATTGACCTGCTGTTCCGGGCCGGAGCCCGGGTGCGGGCGTACGATCCGGTGGCTTCATCGGAGGCAAGGCGCATCTACGCCGGCCGAACGGATTTCGAGCTTGCCCGAAACGCGTATGAAGCGGCGGAGGGCGCGGATGCGCTGGCTATCGTCACGGAATGGCAGGAATTCCGCAGCCCGGACTTCGACCGCCTGAAACAATTACTCAAGACACCGCTCATCTTCGACGGGCGCAACCTCTACGATCCTGCGACGGTCGGCCGCTTCGGTCTGACCTACCATGCGATCGGGCGGGGGCGCGTGAGCGAGCAGCGAAGCTGAACCGGTAACGTCCATGCTCATCCCAGTCATCCTTTCCGGCGGCGCCGGCACGCGCCTCTGGCCGCTCTCGCGCGAGCTTTACCCGAAGCAGCTGCTTGCGCTGACCGGCGAGCGCACCATGATCCAGCAGACGGCGCTGCGGCTGGAAGGCCTCGCTGCCGCGGCCCCGGTCGTAGTCTGCAATGAGGCCCACCGATTTCTGGTGGCTGAGCAGCTGCGGCAACTGGGCATCGAGCCGCAGGCCATAGTGCTCGAGCCCATGGGACGCAATACGGCACCCGCCATCGCCCTGGCTGCCCATGCGGCGCTCAAGGCGGCGGGTCCGGGTGCTGCCGGCGATCCGCGGCTTCTGGTCTTGCCTGCCGATCACGTGATTCGAGACGTCCCGGCATTCCATAAGGCCGTACGTGCGGCTTCAGGTGCCGCCCAGCAAGGGCAGCTCGTGACCTTCGGCATCGTGCCCACGACCGCTGAGACTGGCTATGGGTATATCCAGAGGGGTCCCGCGAGCGGTGAAGTGCATCGGATTGTACGGTTTGTCGAGAAACCGGCCGCAGCGGTTGCCAAGGACTTCGTCGGCTCAGGCGACTACTACTGGAACAGCGGGATGTTCCTCTTCGGCGCCCGGCGCTACCTCGAGGAGCTGGGTCGCTTCGCGCCCGGCATCGCCAGCGCTTGCGCGGAAGCTTTCGCGGCAGCGAAGGCCGATCTCGACTTCACGCGCATCGAGAAGCGGCTTTTCGAGGCCTGCCCGGCCGATTCGATCGATTACGCGGTAATGGAAAAGACCTCCGACGCCGTCGTGGTGCCGCTGGACGCCGGCTGGAGCGATGTCGGCTCATGGGCTGCGCTGCACGAGGCGAGCGAGCCGGACGCGCACGGCAACGTCTCCCGCGGAGATGTGATCTGCGAGGACTCGGAGGGGTGCTATCTGTACTCCGAGAGCCGCCTCGTATCCGCAGTGGGCCTGAAGGACCACGTCGTGGTCGAGACCAAGGATGCCGTGCTCGTTGCGCCGCGTGCCCGTGTGCAGGACGTGAAGAAGCTCGTTTCCAGACTGAAGGAGCAGGGCAGATATGAGCACTCCCTGCACCGGGAGGTCTTCCGGCCCTGGGGCAGCTACGACAGCATCGAAAACGGCCCGCGCTTTCAGGTGAAGCGCCTGAAGGTCAAGCCGGGAGCCGTGCTGTCACTGCAATTGCACCACCACCGGGCGGAACACTGGATCGTCGTATCGGGCACGGCGCGCATCACACGCGGCGATGAGGTCTTCCTGCTCGAAGAGAATCACTCGACCTACATCCCGATAGGCGTGCGGCACCGGATCGAGAACCCGGGAAAGATCCCGCTGCACATCATCGAAGTGCAATCGGGGTCGTATCTAGGTGAGGACGACATCGTGCGGCTGGAGGATCACTACGGCCGGAAGGGAACGACGACCTAGTGCGGTACTGGCCGGCAGATCAGTGGCTGGCCGCCTGGCCAAGCACGACATGAGGCCTCGGGCGATTTCGCTCGTCCACCAGTACGACCGCAGGCCGGTAGGCCTCGAGCTCAGCCTCCGTGTACGCCGCATAGGCGCAGATGATCAGCAGATCCCCCACCATCGCCCGACGGGCGGCTGCGCCGTTCAGCGAGATCATGCCGCTGCCCCGGGGGGCTCGGATGGCATACGTATTGAAGCGCTCGCCGTTAGTGACGTTGTAGATCTCGATGTACTGGAATTCTCGGATTCCCGAGGTTTCCAGCAGCTCCTCGTCGATCCCGCAGGAGCCCTCGTAGTGCAGGTCCGCCTCCGTCACACGCACGCGGTGAAGCTTCGCCTGGAGCATCGTCTTCGTCATCGGGTAAACCTCGATAGGCGCCGGTGCGCCGTCACAGGCGGGCAAGAATATCCGATACTAGCGATACCATGACGAACCTGAATTCCTTCAAGGCCTACGACGTCCGAGGCCGCATCCCCGATGAGATCAATGAGTCCCTGGCATACGACATCGGCAGGGCGTTCGCGGCGCTGGTCACGCCCCGGCGCGTGGCGGTCGGCCACGACATCCGACTCTCGAGCCCACAGCTGGCGGCCGCACTGAAGAGAGGTCTGACCGATTGCGGGTCGGACGTGCTCGACATCGGGCTCTGGGGCACCGAGGGCGCCTATTTCGCGACGTTCTGCGAATCGTTGGACGGCGGCATCATGGTGACCGCAAGCCACAACCCGCCGGACTACAACGGCATGAAGTTCGTGCGCGAGCAGGCCCGCCCCGTGAGCAGCGACACGGGGCTGACAGAGATGCGCGCCATGATCGAGTCGGGCCGGCTGCCGGCGAAGGCGGCGCGCCCGGGCAGCGATCGGCCGCTGGACATCCGCGCGAAATACCTGGAGCACCTGTTGGGGTACCTGGATCGCTCCAGACTGCGCAAGCTCAAGGTCGTCGTGAACCCCGGAAACGGCGGCGCGGGGCTGGTGATCGACCAGCTCGAGCCGCATCTGCCGTTCGAGTTCATCAAGGTCAATCACCAACCCGACGGCACCTTCCCCAATGGGGTCCCCAATCCCATGCTGGAGGAGAACCGTGCCGCCACGGCGGATGTCGTGCGGCGTACCGGGGCAGATGTTGGGTTGGCGTGGGACGGTGATTACGATCGCTGCTTCTTCTTCGACGAGCACGGGCAGTTCATCGAGGGCTATTACCTGGTAGGGCTGCTGGCGGAAGTATTCCTGGCGCGGGAGCGGGGCGGACGCATCGTGCACGATCCCCGCCTGACCTGGAACACCATCGACCTGGTCCGTCGCCATGGAGGCGAGCCGGTGCTCTGCAAATCCGGGCACGCCTTCATCAAGCAGAAGATGCGCGAAGTCGACGGCGTCTATGGCGGCGAAATGAGCGCGCATCATTACTTTCGCACCTTTTCCTACTGCGACAGCGGCATGATCCCCTGGCTCATCGTGCTGCAGGTGATCGCCGAGTGCGGGCCACTGTCGCAGCTCGTCGGCGAGCGCATGCGGCTTTTCCCGATCAGCGGCGAGATCAACCGGCACCTGAAATCGGATGCGAAATCGATCCTGAGCAGGGCGCGGCAACAATACGAGCGCGATGCGCTCGGCGTCGATCTGACCGACGGGCTCTCGATGGAATTCGCGCAGTGGCGGTTCAACCTGCGCGGCTCCAACACGGAGCCGCTCGTGCGGCTGAACGTCGAGAGTCGCGGCAGCGAGCCGCTGATGCGCGAGAAGACCGAGGAGTTGCTGCGGCTGATCGAAGCCTGAGGCGGCCGGTGCGCTGAGAAGTTTGCGAAATGTATCTGCCGGTGCCGGGTATGTGACTTGCTCGGTGCGCGCGAGGCGAGGTCCATCGGCAGGGAGACCCTTTGCAGGAAAAGATACGCCCATTGAGAGTGCTCATCGCGGAGAACCACCGGGATCTCAGCGACATCATGAGCCAGCTCATCAATACCGAGCCGGACATGCGGTGCGTGGGACAGGTGGCCGAGGCGAGCGGGGTTGTGGCGGCAGCGCGGCGCACGGAGGCCGATGTCATCATCCTGGATCTCATGCTGCAGGGGGGCAGCGGCCTGCCCTTGGTCGAGGAACTGGCTCAGGCGCTGCCGTCGCTGCGGATCATCGTCTTCAGCGGGGTCGCCTTCAGCGAGGAGATCGCTCGTGAGGCCAAGCGGCGGGGTGCATGCGCGTTCATCACCAAGGGTGCTGATTTTGACGTACTTCTCAAAGCTGTAAGGTGCGGTTCGCAAGCCGCATGACCTGAGGACCGCCGAAGACCGCTCGTCGCCCGTGCGGCGCCGCTCACGACGTCGTCCTGGGCTTGACGGCCGTTTGTCGGCATGTAGAGACACTGGCTCTTGGACTCGGCGACGAGTACCTTTCGACGTTCCTCTCTCATCCACTCGAATCGGGGGCCATCTCATGGCGCTTTGGAAAGATACGAACACTGGAACCGCAACCCCCTCGGCAGGAGCCTCGCCGAGCTTCGGCAGCGCGCCGTCCCCG
>Ga0134126_10001180_pt1 | contig 33177 bp, 20 predicted proteins | sample KB31752_FD_96881 | JGI IMG/M metagenome (GOLD analysis project Ga0134126, IMG submission 96881) | Terrestrial soil microbial communities with excess Nitrogen fertilizer from Kellogg Biological Station, Michigan, USA - KB3-175-2 | ecosystem: Environmental > Terrestrial > Soil > Unclassified ...
TCACGCATGCTGCGGAACACATCCATGTCGAAGCTCAGGTTCTTCCAAAAACGCATGTCCAGGCCGAGATCGGTGGTCGTAGCCGTCTCCCAGGTGATATTGACATTCGGCGTAGGTCCAAGCACGAAGCCGGGCACCTGCGTCGGATTGGCACCATAGAAATAACCCGCCGCGAGATACTGCGAGATCTGTCCCGCTTGGAGCTGATAGGTTTGAACATACTGAAAGGGACTAACAGCATCATTCCCCGTTTGCCCCCAGCTGCCCCGGATCTTGAATTCGTCGATCACGCCCGATTTGAAAAAGGCTTCATTCGAAATACGCCAGGCCGCCGATACACCAGGGAAGAAACCATATTGTTTGCCCTGCGGGAAATTCGGCGAGCCGTCTTCCCGGGCATTGAAGTCGAGCAGATAGCGGTCGTCGTAGTTGTAAGATAACCTGCCGATATAATTTTGTCGCGCCGTCTGAAAGGTCCCGGAATTATTGGTAGCGCCAATGGTGCTGCCGGCAAAAAGATCCTGCACGTTGTTGCTGAGGAAGCCCGTTTTGTAGGCATCCAGTCCCGTATATGTCTCGCGCGACATTTCATATGCCACGAAGGCCTCCAGCGAGCTCTTGCCGAACTTCCGTTGCCAGCCCAGCTTGGCATTGAACAGCTGATCTACCGTACGCGATGTCGAGTCGTTGAGATTCGGCGGGATGGTAGACTGAACCTCTACGTAGGAATTGGTCGTCTCGCTATAGCTATACGCCGGCGGCGGCTGCGCATTGAACCCCTTGTAGCCATAGTAAAACAGGTCATAGGCATAATAGGCATCGAGATGCAACCCGGGCGTGATCCGGCTCCAGTCCCAGGTCAGCGAGCTCTTGGTTTGCAAAAAATCATAGTTGTACACCGTATTACCGAGATCGCCGTTGAGCACATAGACCATGCTATTCTGCGGCCCGCCGCCAATGCCAACGCCTACCAGTCCATTGGGATACCGTGGCACGAGATATGGATAGGCGCTCCAGAGTTCCTGGAAGATATCGCCGGCCGAACCATATTGCGGCCCTTCGGTAAGCCGGTACTCGTTGCGATAGAGGGCGTCGAGGCCGATGCGCAGCGTAGGCGTGGCCTGGATGTCGACGTTGGCCCGGAAATTTTTATTCGTGTAGAAATCGGAGCCGCCGCGGTATAGGCTGTTCTGCTGCAGGTATTGGCCCGAGAGATAATACTTTATCTTATCACTGCCACCACGGAGCGACAGGACATCGTTCGTCTGAAAGGCCCAGGGACGCATTACCGTCTTCCACCAGTTCGTATTCGGATAACCCAGCGGATCGGACCCATCCTGGTAATTCTGCAATTGCGTCGGCGTATACGTCGGTTGCTGACCCACCAGCTTGTCGTATTCGTTCACGGACTCCGCATAGTCATGGGAATTCAGCATATGCGGCACCCGGGTGGGCTGCGTCAGCGAAGCATTTGCATTGAAGGAAAGCTGCGACCTGCCGGTGATCCCCCGTTTCGTCGTGATCAGCACGACGCCGTTCGCCGCCCGTGCACCATAAATAGCACCCGTGGCATCCTTTAACACAGTAAACGTTTCTATATCGGCGGGGTCCAAACGGTTGAAACCACCCTGCCGATCGGGAATACCGTCGATGACGATCAACGGCGCGGTATTACCCAGCGTCCCGATCCCGCGGATAAAGAATGCGGCGTCATCCGCGCCCGGCTCCCCGCTGCGTGTGTTGACGATCAATCCCGGCATAGAACCCGCCAATGCATTAGAGATATTGGCCACCGGCGATTTGGCGATCTCGGCGCCGCTGATGGCGCTTACCGCACCGGTAAGATTCACCTTCTTTCGTGTCCCGTAACCGATCACGACGACCTCGCCCATGTCCTTGGCGCCACCGGCCAGGACCACGGATACTACATTTTGATTCCCCAGCGTAATGGCCTGGTCCTTGAAACCAACCAGCGAAAAATTCAACACCACGTGACCGCCTGCGGGAGCGGCAACACTAAAATAACCCGTTGAGTCGGTGGTCGCACCGCGTTTGGTGCCCTTGATCAGGACACTGACGCCGCCAAGTGCGGCACCCGTAGAATCGGTGACCTTACCGGAGATCTGCCTGGTCGTCTGGGCGTGAACCGCCCCGGGAAGCATGGAAAAGCCCCCTGCGGCAAAGCCGAGGAGGCACATTCGGAAGAGCATTCTGACAAGCATATTTGTTAGATTTTGGCTTTACAATACTTACTAGTCTGGTCTAGTCTGATATGTAAATGTAGAATACTTTTCCGGTTTCCGCAATAGTGGCGGAAAAATTTTATTTGTACATTTTATGCTCCCGCTAGTATCCGTCGTTTTGCACCAACGCCGGTTTATTGATGTCTATTTCCGATTTCGACCCTTCCGTTTTCCGGGGTTCGCCGAATCCCATCCCGATTCGATTTGTTTCAGCACATCGGCCCGCGACGCTGGAGGATTCCCAGAACGCCCTAATGCCCGATCATCACCTCGCCCAGTTCCTCCAGCGTTTTGCCGCGCGTCTCCCTGACCTTTAGCGCGATGAACACCACACCCAGCATACAGATGCCCGAATAGATATAAAAGGTACTGTCTTTCAAATGGGCATAGAGAATAGGGAACGTAAAGATGAGAAGGAAATACGCCAGCCACAAACTGATCACCGCCACCGTGGTCGCGGCGCTTCGCACCTTGTTGGGAAAGATCTCGGAGATCAGCACCCAGGTTACCGGCGCCAGTGACATGGCATAGACCCCGATGGCGCTCAGCAGGAACCAGGACACCTGTGTGGAACCTGCCGCCAGCATCCGCACGACGATGAGATAAAGCACCGCCAGCCCACCCGCACCCGCGAGCATCAGCGGCTTGCGACCCAGCCGGTCCACGAGCAGCATCGCCAGCAGGGTGAACACGAGATTGACCGCACCGATAAAAATGGTCTGCATCAACTGGCCGTCCTGCGGCACGCCAATGCTTCGAAAGATCAGCGTGGTATAGTTGAACACGACATTGATGCCGCAAAGCTGCTGGAACACGGCGAGACCGATGCCTACCAGCACGGCCGGCAGAACGGCTTTTTGAAACACATCGGTATACCGCACCCGCTGCCCGTTACCGGGACTCCGCGAAATATCGGCCAGACAGCCCGTAGCATAAGCCTGCCCGCCGATCCGCTCCAGGATCACCGCGGCCAGATCGCTCCTGCCCGCACCGGCCAGCCATCGCGGACTCTCAGGCAGCCACCAGGCCCCTACAAAGAACAGGGCGGAAGGCAGCATACCCAAACCGAACATCCAGCGCCAGGCATGCACGCCCGTATTGCGCAATAAAAAGTTGACCACATTGGTGATCAGGATACCGATGACGATGGTAAGCTGATTGATGGCCACCATCCGCCCACGGAGATGCGCAGGCGCTATTTCCGCGATATACATCGGCGAGAGCATCGACGCCATGCCCACGCCGGCGCCTGCCGTAAAACGGGCGAGGATAAAGATCGCCCGCACCGGGGCTAGCGCCATGCCAAGCGATGATACGCCGAAGATGGCCGCCGCCAGCAACAATCCCTTTCGCCGGCCGTAACGATCGCTGATGCCGCCCGCCAACAGACAGCCCGCGATGGCACCCAACGCGAGGATAGCCGTGGTAAGTCCAGCCCAATAATCGTTGAGATCGAATTGCCGTTGCAGAAAGGGCAAGGCGCCGGCGATCACGGCGAAATCGAAGCCAAACAGATAGCCGCCAAGGGCCGAAGTAAAAGAGATGCCGAGAATATATTTATGGTTGTAGCCGGATCGCGACATGGCAGCAGTTTATTTTATGGTGAATCTAAAGATCGTTTTTGTCTCATAGACCTCCCCGGGCCGCAGGATGGTATTCGGAAATTCCGGCCTGTTGGGACTATCGGGGAAGGCCTGCGTCTCCAGCGCAAAAGCGCCATGCCGTCCATAAGGCGCCGCATGCGCACCCCGGATCGGCCCCGCCCACCAGCCCGCCGTATACAATTGCACGCCCGGCCGGTCCGTGCTCATCCGCAACAGCCTGCCCGAACTGGGATCATACACCTCCGCCACCGGCTTACAGCCATCGCGCACATCGCGGCCATCGGGTGCAGAACCACCGTCGAACACATAATGATGATCGAATCCGCGGTCCGCCGTAAGCTTGTCTATCCCCTCCCCCATCCGCCGCGGTGATCGCAGATCCAGCGCCGTTCCCTGCACCGGCAATAATCTTCCCGTGGGCAAATTCCGCTGCCCTTTCTCCGCATAGACGCCGGCCCGTATCGTCATCACATGATCGTTGATATGCGGCACGGCAAAGCCACTCAGATTGAAGTACGAATGGTTCGAGAGATTCACCGGTGTCGGCTTATCCGTCACCGCACGATAATGCAGCTGTAGTTCACTGTTCCTGGTGAGCGTATAGCGTATCTGTACCTGCAGGTTTCCCGGATAGCCTTCCTCGCCGTCAGGACTGGTATAGTCGAACAACACGCCCGTCTCGCTCTGTTTGTGATAATGGTCGCTGACCCGCCAGACCTTTTTATTGAATCCCTCGAAGCCGCCATGCAGTTGGTTCCCGTTCTCATTCGCCGAAAGCCGGATAATCCGGCCACCGAAAGGGAAACAGGCGCCGCCGATCCGGTTGACGTATCTACCGATGACACTCCCGAAATAGAAAGGGTTCCGCCTATACTCCAGCGGATCGCTATATCCTGCTACAATATTCTGCCGTACTCCATGCCGGTCGGGCGCATGGATGGCCATGATGGAACAACCGATATTGGTAATGTCAACGGTAATAGGACCATTGGCCAGCGTGATCAGGCATACGTCTTTCGGCGCGGTCAGCATGACACCCCCTGTTTCAACGCCTCCACAATTACCGTCGCCAGCTCGTCTACCTGGTGGTTCGGGTCCATTTCCAGAACCTCCTCTACATAGCGACGGCCCTCGGCCTCTTCTCCCAGCCCCAAATGTCCGAGCGCCATGAGATAAGTACAATGAACGGCATTGCGCAGATTGATGTCCTGCTCGAAGACCAGCATATCGGGCAACGATACGGCAAAATAATCGATCCGTATCCGGTCGTTGCGATGCAGCTCGCCGAATACGACAAACCGCCGGAAGATAGCGGCAGCCCTATCGGGCTCACCCAGTCTCAGCCATGCCAGGGCCTGGTAGATGATATTGTCGGGTTGCGGATCGTTGTAATAGATGGCCTGCGCGGGCTCGCTGATCCCCACGGTGGCCCGGCGGAAAAAGGCAAGCGCCTTCCCCTGATCACCCAACCCCGCATAGGCGCAGCCCAACCAGTAATGTACATCATTTTCCTGTGCGCCGTATAATTTCCCTTCACCCAGGTTTTGCGGATAGACGGCCGTCGCCTCCAAAAGGTAGATGGCCTCCTGCCAGTCGCCGCGCAGGACGGCAGCACGGGCCAGCGCCACATGACACCGTAGGAATTGCCCCACCACCTTGCCTTCACCGCCTTCCCAGGGATGGAAGCTATGCGTCGCCAACAGCCGTCGCGACTCTTCGTATTGCCCCAGGTTATTGTACAGCGTCACCCGTTCCAGATAGAGATCATCCCGCGAATCCACCAGCGGCAGATGCGCTTCCAGTAAAGCCAGCCGTTCGCCAAAAGGTGCGCTCATGCTCTTGTACAGCTGGTCGAGCTCCATCAGCACGCGCGCGTCGGTCGTGTCGAGAGCAAAGGCGAGCTCGAGCGACACCCGGGCCGCTTCCTTTTTGCCAAGCTTATTGTAATAGGCCAGCGCCAGATTGCGATGCACCGTGGGAAACGAAGCATCGAGGCCCGCGGCCTCTTCCCAGCAGGCGATAGCCTCGGCATACTGCCGTTTGTCATACCAAAGATTACCGAGATAATAACGCGCCCGCGCATCCGACGGATTGAGGCTGATGGCTTTTTGCAGGATCAATATCTCTTCCAGTTTATTGGGAAAACACCCGTCGGGATTGCCCGCGGCTGCTAGCAGGAACAGTGTCTTAGCGTCTTCAGTCCGTCCTTCCTGCGCGGCCAGCCAGCCCTTGTAGTACCCCACCAATGTAGCCTTCCCTTCACCATATACTTCGAGCAGCAGCATAGCGGCGGTATAGTCACCGGCATGCGCATAGTCCAGCGCCGTCTCCAGGTAATTCTGCAGGGCATCGCACATCAGCTCCTTACACCCCGCCGGCGTTGCCACGGTCCGATCGATGGGCCATGCTTCGAACAGACACCCGAAATTAAAGGGATCGATAACCAGCGATTCCGCGATAACAGTTTGCGCCTCCGTCACCCGACCCAGCTTTCGCAGCAGGATCACCTTCAAATGACGAACCGTGGAGCTGTGGTAATTGCGCAACAACGCCTTTTCGGCCAGCGCCAATGCCTCCGTATAACGCCCCTGAACAGCCGCAATGCGCGCCAGTTCCAAAAAACCGCTGTGCTGGCAGGCGTCATTCCACGTAGCTTTATAAAAGGCTTCATAAGCCTCGTCGAGCCGGCCTTGCAGTTTCAATGACATGCCGAGATTATAATACGGCTCGCCGTCATAAGGATTCGGATTCCGCGTTGTGAGGGTACGGATGGCTGCCCTGAAATAGGGCTCCGATTTTTCAAACTGACCCCTGCGCAGCAGCAGCAGCCCCATCGCATTGTTGCAGCGGATATCGCCGGGGCTGCGCCGCAGGCCTTCCTCATAATAATCCATGGGATTGTACGTGGCATGACGATATTGCTCGAGGTGCAAACCATTGAGATAAAGCTCCTCTACCTGCCCGATCTCCGCGGGCAGACGGGCGGCAGTGGCCGCATCAGGGATCTTTTTTCGCGCACTTGGTTCGGGCCGCCACGAAACGAGCAAACGGCCCTCCGCGTCGCTCACCGTGACTAGCCAGGCCTCGGGTTCACCGGCCGCGCCGGGTTCGCCAGTCCCGCCAACCCCGTCGGCGTCAATCTTCCGGTCGAACATATCGGCCGGCGAAAGCAGAGCAACAAACTCTGCTACCACCGCCTCTTTACGGGCAATCCGGATCACCGCCCGCTCATACCGCGCCGTGGCATACACCCGCACCCGCAGCCGGCCACCCTCCCATTCCAGATTGACCATGGCCTCCTTGGTCGCATTCTTCACCACACCCACGCCGCTGTACGGCATGAAATATTGTTCAAAGGCCTTTTCCTCATTCGGCTGCAGCCAGGAAAAGTCGGGCTGGTTATCCGTAAACATCCCGGTCATCAATTCGATATAAGGACCGTCCTCATCGGTAAGGTTGCGGTCCCAGGCATGCCCGAAATCGCCGTTCCCCCAGGTCCATTGTTTCTTGCCGGGCGAGATATGATGGTCGGCGACATGCAGCATCCCCGCCTGGGTGTCGTGTTCATAACAACCCATAAAATCATACTTGCTGCGGATAGCCATATAAGAGGTGGGTACAGGAATATTGACATACCGGCTGATATCGGTGCCCGGCGCATAGTTGACCTTATAATAGGTACCTGTCGCAATGGGAAAATCGGAGACATCGCGTTTTCCATGATCAAAGACCGCATAGACATCGGGCGGGAAGACGCTCTGGTAGTGTTCGTTGACCTTTACCGCCGGATTGGCCCACCACAAAAAGGTTTGCGGGAAAGGCGTGCGGTTAAAGAGCTTTCCGGAGATCTCCAGATACGCCTTGCCGGGATAGAGCGTAAACCCTACCCTGGCCCGCGTGCGAAACATCAGCTCGATCTCGTTGAGCAAAACGGTGCTGCTGCCATCCGCATTTTCGCGGATCCTACAATCCACGGGACTAAAGGTGCTCGGCCGGTGATGCTGCGGCCAGTTGAATTCTATCCCGCCCGAGATCCAGGGCCCGGCGAGCCCCACCAGCGCAGGTTTGATCACCTGGTTATAGTAAATAAAATCCCGGCCCTTCACCTTGTCATACGCCCGCTGTATCCTACCGCCCAGCTCGGGCAGGATCATGATCTTTAAATACTCGTTTTCCAGGAACACCGCGGTATATTCCTTCATCGTCTTTTCGTCGGCTATCTGCTCGATCACGGGATGCGGATAGACTACCCCGCTACTACCCTGGTAGACCCGCTTCTCCAGGAACATCGGATTCTTCTCGGGCTTACCTGTACCATACGTGGGAATGGTTACCCGCTCTACCCATGCTTTGACTTCACTCATAAAAAAATACTTTATTGTGATAGCACTTCCGCCATGATCGCGTCGCCCGGCGGAACGGTCATTGAAAAATCATTTTGTCCCTCTCCTACCGTCGCCAGCGTCGCACCGGTAAAAAATTCTTTGAACACATACCGGCCCCGTTTGATCCCCAGGCCGTCGAGGCTGGAATGCCAGTGATAAGGTTCGCGGGTATTGAAATTGAACACACCCAGAAGCGATCCCCCCACCCCGCGCCGCCCACCGCAAGCTGCGTTCAAATAAAACACCATTCGCTGATCAAAGCTATCCCCATCTGCATATTTTAACGGCCGGAAAGCCCTCGGCCGGCTAAAGAATGCACATAGCTTCGCGTCATCGAGATATTTCCTGCCCCGCTCCGCGGCCAGCGGCTGCCGAAAATCGGAACCATCACCCAGCACACTGCCCATCACCATCATCGCATAAAGCCGCACCCGGATCTCCTGCTCGCTGATATCGGGGTTCTTCTGGAAATGCTGCATGATACTTACATCCCCATTGGTAAAGGGCCAAAGGGTTCCTTGTACCCAGCTCAGATGCGAGCCCGTGGCAAGCGAAGCCTCGGTGCTGCCCCACGACGGAAAGCCTTTTTCGTCATCACGCAGGTGGGAATAGACATCGGTAGAGACAAAACGGGTGTGGGCATACTGGCTTGGAAACATCGGCGAAATGGCCTCGGTGATAAAGATATCCGGCCCGAGGATGGAATCGATGAGGTGTTTCAACAGCCTCATGCCATAATCATAGGCCTGCATGCCGGTGCGGATGGCCGGGTTGCTGCGGGTGGCCGATTCCAGCGCACCTGCGGTAAGAAAATCGATCTTTAAGAACCGGGCATGTATCGCCTTAGCTTTTTCCAATTGGCTGATCATGTACTGCCGCGTAGCAGGATGCGTGGGATCGAGCGGATACGCGCCCCAGTCGCCGTCTTTATAAGCGATAGGCTTACCCTGCCCATCCCTTAGCACGACCTCACTGAGCAACGTATTGGTCCCCGGCAGCTTCGTCTGATCGATGCCGTTCTTCCAGGCCCAGATCACAAATGGGCCAATATAAAATCCCAGCTGCTGACCATTCTTTTTCGCATACTTCGACAGCGAAGCCAGTTGTTCGGTGGTATAAATGGACCCGTCGTAGCTGTCGATGCTCAGCACCGGCGGCGACCAGCGGCTGAAATTATCCAGGCTGTGCAGATAATCCGAGATCATGGCCACGCCCGGAGGCATCATCACTTTCTCATAACCCAGCACGCCCTCCACCCCAAAACTGTTCCAGTACACCGGCGCGTATCCCTTCCATTCCAGTCTGCCATTGACCAGCGCATTCGCGCGGCCGTAATCCGTAAAGGCCGTACGCACATCCGCTCCGCCACCGAGATAAACCACCGGCGAGGCGACGCTGGCGCCTGTCAACGTTCCATGCGGCAGAACATCATGCGTGCCATCGCGCCCGCCATACGCCCGGGGCAACGACGGCACATCGGGTGTCGCGGCTCCGCCGTAGATCACCAGCGAGTCGATCAGCCCCCTGGCAGCTGCCGTATGATAGACGATCCCCGTTTTCCAACAGTCATGGCGCAGGCTGCCCACTACCAGTCCGTTGAAGGCCGCATTGTCATACACCGCGGAAAATTCATAGCTGATACCGGTGGCATCCGGCCAATGCCGTTCCACCACCCCTACCCAATCGTCATTGTCGAAAGGTTCGTCGAGTATCCGCGGTTCACTGCCGGTGATGGAAAGCCGTCCCCATTGCGAAGGCAGAATGGCAAGTGGACAGATATTGCGGGTTTCCACCGTAGCCTGTCCCGCGCTGCCAGTTGCCGTAAGATCGCAGAGCACCCATTTCCGGCTGCCATACAGCGTGATCCGCTGCAACAGACTGATCGCGTGATGCTCATCCTTATGCCGGATATTGATCCTTATCCCATCGCCGAGACTGTCGTGGACGGCTTCGGTACTATAGGGATGTTGCGCGAGTCCCGTGGTAAGCGCCAGGCCCGCCCGGGTATCCACGACATACCCCACCGTGTTATACAGGTCTATCCCGCCGGGAAAATGATAATCGACCGCGCCGCTGGCCGTGTGCAGCACCACGCGAACCGAGGCGTCACTCACCACCACGCTGTCCGGACATTCCTTCACGGTCTGCGCCTGCAGAAGCCCTCCAGGCCCGGCCAGCCAGCAACAAATGACGATCGAAACACGGATGATCCTGCGCATAGTTTACCAAAAGTCGAAACCGCACGCCGGAAAAAGAATAGCGTTTTTTATGAAAAGGATGGATTTTTTTCCGGTGTCCTCAAAAACCATTGTAGATTGGGGAAAAATCCCTTTTTATGGAACGGGCGGTAAACGTACGTAAACGACAGGGCTTCAAGGGGCAAAAGCTGATCGTCTTGCCCAGGAAGATCACCACGGAATTCCTTACCAGGGACCCGGTGACACGGCAGATCTATATCACCGATATCGGCTACTATCCCAAGGCAGCTTTTCACTATGTGGAACGCCCGGCAGGCATCGGGCAGCATATCCTCATTTACTGCATCGAGGGAAGCGGCTGGGTCGTGATCGACAAAAAAAGGATCGAGGTCGGACCTTCCCGGTTTATCACCATCCCCGCCAATACCGCCCATAAGTACGGCGCCAACGAACAAGACCCATGGACTATTTACTGGTGCCATTTCAAAGGCGAGATCGCCGCGTTCGTAGTCGATCTCATTCAGCAGCGCACCCGCGGTAATCAGCCCGCCGTCGTCTACGACGAGAACCGCATAAAGCTATTCGAAGACATTTACGCCAACCTGGAAAAGGGCTATAGCCAGGACAACCTGCGCTATGTGAACATGATCTTTTACCATTTCCTGTCGTCGCTGTTGTATGAAGAGAAGTTCAGCCGGGCCGCGGGCAAGGCCGTAGACGATATCATCTCCCGCACCATCGAGCTGATGCAGCGAAAGCTGCACACCGTGACGAACCTCAAGGCCTTTGCCGATTTCGCGGGACTGTCCGTCTCGCATTTTTCCGCCGTATTCAAGGAAAGCACGGGTTATGCTCCCGTGGAATATTTCAATCATCTCAAAATACAAAAGGCCTGCCAGTACCTGCTGCTCACGCAGATGACGGTAAAGGAAATAGCAGCCGAACTCGGGATAGAGGACCAGTATTATTTTTCGCGTATGTTCTCCAGGCTCATGGAACTTTCCCCTGTCGAATACCGCAAAAGGAACCGCGGGCAACGATGATGCCCTACGGTATTTCCTCCAGTGCATCCTTATATCGCTTGGGTTTGATCTGATGATGCTTTTCAAACACCCGCGCAAAATGGCTCAAATTGGAAAAGCCGATCTGATAACCTACCTGTGAGACAGTTAAGGTTTTCAGCAGCCGCGCCGCTTCATTCATCCTTTCCACCTGAAAATAATTGTAAATGCTGTCCCCAAAGGTCTGTCGGAAAAGCTGTTTCATCTTAGTCAGACTCATCCCGATCTGCCGGGCCACCTGCGGTAAACTGGGAGGAACACTGAGATCGGCCAGAATACTCTCCCGGACCTCGTATATTCTCTTTACATCCTCCGGATCTACCGGCAGCGAAACATTCCGCTCCCGTGACAACAGCCGGGCCATCAGGAGATAGATTAGCTCCTGTGCCCTGATCTGATAAAGCAAGACCCGCAGCCTCGTGGCGGCATCGATCAAGCTGATCCGTTTCAACACCTGCTCCATCTCCACGGTCATCCCCTCATACAGAAAGAATGAAGGGCTATTCCGGATGGTGTCTTCCATCGCGGCAGCTTCCCCCTGGGATTGCAGCAGGCCGAGCAACCACTCCCGGGTCATTACGACCACGAGGAAATTGATCGGCTCACCCGGCGGGATGACCACCTCCGAAAAAAAATTGCTGGTCCCAAACTCTACCTGGCAACCCCTTCTGGCGTCGAACTTCATGGTCAGCACTTCGGTTTCTCCCGTACCATGACGGCGCAGGATCAGCTCCTCCCGTAAAGTATAATGATGCAGACACAAAGACAAGCCCTCATCGAGATAAACCTCCTGGATAAAGCCCTTTCCCAGCGTCTCGGGAAGAAGCACCTGGTCACCGCTCACTTCGGCGCCAAGACGCCTGGCAAAAGCCGAACTAAAATGAAATCCTTTTCCTGCTTCGAAATCGAATACGACCGACATGCGGAAAAGGTAGCTCATTTTCACGGACGACCCAAGTCTTATACTACGCCGGCTGCTCCATTAACGGGTAATCGACGTATCCTTTTGGTCCGGGCGTATACAAGGTGGCGAAATCCGGTGGATTGAGGGCAGCATTCGCCGCGATGCGCTTATCCAGATCCGGATTGGCAAGAAAATTCCGGCCAAAAGCGACGACATCGGCAATGCCGCCGTTCAATGCCTTTGCCGCCGTTTCGGGCGTAAGGCCATTGCATAAGATGATCGTCCCCGAAAAAGCGACACGCAGGGCTTCCAGCGCAGTTTGAGGCAACAAAGGGTTGACAGCGATATGCAGGTAGGCGATCCCGATACGTTCCATTTCTTCGGCCAGATAGACATAGGTCGCATGCACCTCTTGCGCCGCATAGGGCTTGAGATCGCCCAGGGTATTGAAAGGAGAAAAGCGGATACCCACCCTTTCCCTGCCGATCGCCGCCGCAATGCCCTTTGCCAGCTCGATGACGATCTTACTCCGCGCATGGACACTTCCACCATAGGCATCGGTACGCGTATTGACATTCGGATTCAGGAATTGCTCGATCAGGTACCCATTGGCCCCGTGCAGCTCGACGCCGTCGAAACCAGCCTCCATGGCGTTTTTTGCAGCCTGCACATGCCCTTCTATAACACCCTTCACTCCCTCGGCGGTCAGTGCGGCAGGTATCGAATGTTCCTGCATCCCGGCCGTGTCCGTGAAGATCTCACCGGCGGCCTTTATCGCAGACACTCCGACCAGTTGGGCCCCTTCGGGCAAATTATCGTAATGGCCAATTCTCCCCGTGTGCATGAGTTGCACAAAGATCTTGCTGCCGTTGGCATGCACGGCATCCGTGGTTTTCTTCCAGCCCTCTATGTGCGCCTGCGAAAAGATTCCCGGTATACGCGGATAACCCAACCCTTCGGGCATAGGCGCCGTACCCTCCGTGACGATCAAACCGGCGCCCGATCGCTGGCCGTAATATTCAGCCATCAGGTCATTCGGAACATTGTCGATAGCCCGGCTCCGGGTCATAGGAGCCATCACGAGATGATTCTTAAAATGCAAACCCTTCTTATGGTAAGGCGATAAAAGATTGATCATAGCTATGTTTTATCCGAGATAGTCGGGGGGAAAAAGTTTCTGGCCGTATTTTTCAGCGACCGGCAATATTTTCTTTAACGCTTCCGCATCCGGAGGAGCGGCAAAAGCTCCTACAGCCACCGGCGTGCCTATCTCCATAAAGAACTCCTCCAGCCCGCTGGGCGCGACGGTACATAAGAGATGGGCGACCCGGTTGGTCTTGTTGTGAAAACTATGCACGACCCCGCCTTCGGGAATAAGGACAAACGATCCCTTCCCCGCGGTATAATTACCTGCCTCGGACCGCACTTCGATCTCCCCATCGATCACATAAAAGGATTCATGAAAACCAGCATGCGCATGCGGACCGGGACCGCCGCCAGGAGGAATGAGCATGTCGATCGTAGCAAAGGCTCCGCCGGTTTCCTTTCCGCTGATAAGGATGCGGTAGGTATCCCCGACAACGGATATCGTCCGTCCATCCTGCGGGCCGGTGATAATGGGTGGATTTTTTACATTTTCCATGATGCGTAACAAATTATTGTACGCCAAAATTCACCCTTCGGCCCTGAAAAAAATAACGGCATGCGTCATAAAAATAGTCGCATTGGCCTAATAAAAAGGCCGCCCGGAGGCGGCCCTTTTTAATAACCATCGTTTTGCGTAAGGTCCGGATTCAGATCCAGTTCCGTTTGCGGAATCGGCCACCAGTAATCCCTCGCCGCATTGAAGCTGCGCGTCTCGATCTTACTGCCGTCATATTTATAGATTGGCTGTCCGAGCACCTCCTCCGCGATCTTCCACCGGCGGATATCACTGTAATACATGCCTTCACCGGCAAACTCCACCCGGCGCTCATGCCGGATCACCGATCGCAGCGAGTCCTGCGAGAGACCGGCCTGAACCGCGGGCAAGCCCGCCCGGCTGCGTACACTGTTCAACGCGGACAACACCGTAGCATCGGGGCCCGAGGCCTCGTTCTTTGCCTCCGCATACATCAGCAGTACACCTGCATAACGAAGGAGGATATAGTTGGTCGATGACTGACCGGCCTTGAGATCGCTCTGGCCGGCGGGCGGTGCACCCTTGTCATAGATACTGTATTTCTTCAACCCATAACCCGTGATCGCAAAACGGGTAGGCGTCACCGGTACCGTCATAAACGTGTCCCCGGGATAAACGATCGTTTGATACAACCGCGGGTCGCGGTTGGCATAAGGATGCGCCGGATCATATCCCGACGCCGGATCGGTGATCGCCAGACCATTGCTCATCGTATAGGCCTGCGCGATATCCAGCAAAGGCGCATTGGTATTGTACTGTTTGTCGATCAGGTCGAATGAATTGCCCAGGTCGGGATAGATGAACTGCACGTCGAAGATCACCTCCTTGTTGTTCTCGTTTTGCGGCAGGAACAAGCCGCGATAATCGGAATACAATCCGTAACCGGTTCCGCTCAGGCTCATTACCGCCTGCGCGGCGTCCGCGGCCGCCTGCCATTTGGCGGGATCGTTGGCGCCGGCAAACAGCGGGCTCGCCTCCCATAGCAAGACCTTCGCCTTCAAGGTCATCGCCGCGCCCTTGGTCACCCGGCCCACATCTGCGGAGGAATATTTCAACGGCAGCACGGCGGCCGCACTATCCAGGTCGGAAAGCACCTGCGCGATCACCTGCGTGCGGTCCGTCCGTTTCACATTTGTCTGTGTGGCCCGGTCGGGTGGATCGAGGATCAACGGCACGGCGCCATAATAGTTTTGCAAGGTGAAGTAGTACAGCGCCCGGAGAAAATGGGCCTCGCCCTTCATCCGCGTCTTCAACGCATCGTCCATGCTTACCTCGTCCACCTTTACCAGGAACGTGTTGCACCGGCCAATACCCGTATAACAGGCTTTCCACCGGCCTGGAATGATCCCGCTGCTGCTGGCGCTCTGCAAGCCCTCCGCGATCAGGTTAAAACCCATGGAATTGTCATAGTCATAGGCATTCGGTGAGGCGCCTTCTTCAAAAAGCGGCGTCGCATCGCCGCCCCAGAGCCCCGAGCCGTTCATCACGCCATAACAGGCCGCCAGCCCGGCTTGTGCAGCCGCCGCCGATTCCCAATAATTGCTTTCGACGTATTGATCCTTGGGCGAGGTATTCAGGAGGCTTTTGTTACAGCTTCCCGTGAGCAAGCCCAGACACACAAACCCGATCACGATCGATGTATTTTTCATCTCAGTGTTTTAAAGTAGTTAAAAATTGACGTTGACACCGCCGCTGATGGTCTTCAGCATCGGATAGGTATACAGGGTGTTGCTGTTCAGCAGCGACTCGGGATCGAAATCCCTGTACTTACAAAAGGTCACCCAGTTCTCCGCATTCACATAGACGGAGATGCGGCTGATCCTGGCCAGCTTCAGCCATTTCTTCGGCAACGCATAGCTCAACTGCACATCCTTGAGCCGCAGATAGGCGCCGCTCCGCAGCCAGAAATCCGAAGCCTGGAAATTATCCGCGTTACCCGTGCTCTCCGTGACAATGGGCAGCCGGGCATTGGTATTCGTTGGCGTCCATGCGTCGGTGAGCCATTCTTTCGTGGCATCCGCGCCGTTGTTGAAGGGGAATGCCATATTCGCCGTGGGATAGACCTTGATACCGGCAACGCCCTGGAAGACGCCTGACAGGGTAAAGCCTTTGTAATCTACGTCCAGCCCGAAGCTGTAACTATACCTGGGTATCACGGTAGAACTGTTGATGACCTTCCGGTCATCGCCATTGATGATCCCGTCCTTGTTCACGTCTTCGAATTTCAGATAACCCGCACGGGTCGCCGCACTCTGATAGGGACTGCTCTTCACCTCGTCATCGCTTTGGAAGATACCCGTGGCATGCAAAAGGTAAAAGGCATCGATGGGATAACCCACCTTTGTGATCGTCGAGATGCTCGAATTGTAGTTGTAAAGGATCTGTCCCGCGATATCCACCACCTTGTTCTTATTGTAACTGAGGGTACCGAAGACGCCATACCCCACCCGTCCTATCCGGTTCTTATAACGAACGGAGAGCTCGACACCCGTGTTATCCATCGTACCGATATTCTCCTGGGGACCTCCCAGCCCGCCCACCTGCGCCGGGATGTTCACGGTCCGCAGAATGCCCGTCGTCCGTTTCCGGTACGCGTCGACCGTGACGCTGAGCCTTTTCAACAGCTCCGCATCCACCCCCACATTGTAGGTGGTGGTCGTCTCCCAGGAAATGTTCGGATCACTGTAAGTCGTAGCCGCGGCGCCCGACTGCAACACGCCGCCAAACGCATAATTTTGTCCCAATACAATCGCATTCTCATAGCTATACAACGGCACCGCCTGGTTGCCCATTTGTCCCACGGATGCCCGGAGCTTCAACAGCTGGAACACGTCGTTCTGAGCGAAGAATTTCTCCTTGTCGATACGCCAGCCCGCAGACACGGATGGGAAAAAACCCCAGCGATGCCCTTCGGCAAACCGCGAGGAACCATCATAGCGGAAAGTAGCCTCGAGCAGATAACGGCCGTCATAATCATAATTCAACCGGCCGAAATACGACTCGAGCACATCCGCCGTGGAATTACCAGAAGTGGAGTATCGGATCGTGCCGGCATCCAACGCCGTGAGCGTCGCGTCCAGGTAGCCTGTCATCGCGCCGGCAAACTGACTGGTGCCGAAATTGTCATAGGACGAACCCAGCATCACCGCAGCGTGATGATCATCCCCGAAAGTATGCTGCCAGTTCAGCGTGTTGTAGTAGTGGATAGAGAGATTGTTGTAATCCGTCTCGCTGGCGCGTGGAGCCGTGGCGGGGCTGTTCCAGTTCGTGGCAGCCAGCGTTTTGGGATTGAAGGTCTGTACCTGCGGCGTGAACTCGTCCAGCAAACCATCGTACTTGTCGACGCCGAATTGCGCATGGTAAGTGATGTCGAAAGGCAGCTTGTAATCCAGGAAAGTCGACGTCAGGAAACGCTGTACCAGCTTCTTGCTGTAACCGGTGTAGGCGATCATCCTCGGATTCTCCCAGTTATTCCTCCCGGGTGTCCGAAGCCAGGAGTTGCCATAACGTCCATCCTTCAGGGTGTCCGTCAGGATCGGCAAGGTCCGCGTGAGGTATTGCCAAAACGAGTTATAAAATGGCTGCGTATACTGACGGTAATATCCATCCAGGTTCAGCCCTATCTTGAGCCGTTTGGTGACATTCACCGAAGTATTCAACCCGATGGAATATTTCTTCTCATGGTTGTTCGGCCCGATCATCACGCCGTTCCTGTCGAGATAGCCCAGCGAAAACCGGTATTGGTATTTGTCCGAACTTCCCCCCACGCTCACATCGTGTTTTTGCATGATCCCGTTGTTCAGCGCAATGTCGAACCAATTGTTGGCCGGATAGGTAAACGGATCCGTCTTCATTCCGTTTTGGTATTCCGAGATATCGGCATCCGAATAATCCACGGCGGTCTTGCCTTCGTTGAGCTCCGCCTGGTCCTTGAGCTTCATATAGGCGATGGGATCCCAGATAGCGTCCGGCATGAACGTCGGCTTCTGCTGGCCATAGTAATAGCTGTAGTTGACCTTCGCGGCACCCTGCCCTTTCTTCGTCGTCACCAGGATCACGCCGTTGGCCGCCCGCGAACCGTAGATAGCGGCCGAGGCATCCTTGAGCACCGAGATCGACGCAATGTCCTCCGGGTTCAGCTCGTCCATGGAATATTCTATTCCGTCCACCAGCACCAGCGGATCATTGCTATTCAGCGTACCGATGCCGCGGATGCGGATCGTACTGCGATCCACCCCCGGCTGGCTATTGCTGAGATTGACGAAAAGACCGGGTACGCCATGCAGGGCATTGCTCACATTCGTGATGGGCTGCCCCTGCTTCTCCTCCATATTCACGGTGGCGATGGAGCCGGTGAGATTCACCTTTTTTTGCGTTCCATAGCCCACCACGACAACGGAGTCTAGCGATCGCTGTGTCGGATCCATCAGGATAACGCCCAGATCCGCGTGTGTAACCTTGATGTCTTTGGGAAGATACCCTTCCATAGACAGGTGTAGCGTAACACCGGGAGAAGTCTGCAGCGTAAAGCTGCCATCATCGCGGGTAACAGTACCCCAGGACGCCGACGCCCGGATGCTCACCCCCGCCAGCGGGGTTTGATCTTTTCCGGAAAGCAGCTTTCCGGTAACGGTGATCTGCTGCGCCTGTATAGGCCAATAACAAAAGGCAGCAAATACCAACAATAGGCACATTTTCATAATGCAAGTTTGTTAGCGTGAAATATTAATGTTAGGAGTAAGAAAAGCAGACTTTCTAGATCTTCAACCACAGATACAGCAGGGCGGCAAGCGCTCCGCCGATAAACGGACCGGCAACAGGGACCCAGGCGTAGCCCCAGCCGCTCGTACCCTTATTACGCATAGGCATCAGGGTGTGTACGATGCGGGGCCCGAGATCCCTGGCCGGATTGATAGCGTAGCCCGTGGTGCCGCCCAGGCTGAGACCTATGGCCCATACCAGCAGCGTCACCGGCAACGCACCCAGCGAACCCATCCCGATGGGCGTCTTGTGTTCCGCTATCTGCGGATCGGTGAAATAAAAGATGACGAAGACCAGCACGAAGGTGCCGATGATCTCGCTCAATAGATTGAAGAGACTGTTCCTGATCGCCGGAGAAGTACCGAAGACCGCCAGCTGCAACTCGGCGTCCTCCGTTTCATCCAAATGATCCTTGTACACCAGCCAGGTCACCAATGCCCCGAGAACGGCGCCGATACACTGTGCCAGGATAAAGCCGCCCACCCTGCTCCAGGCAAACTTCCCCGCAATGGCTAACGCGAGGGTAACGGCCGGGTTCAAATGCGCCCCGCTGTAAGGCGCGGCGACCACCACCCCTACGAATACGGCCAGGGCCCAGCCGGTCGTGATCACGATCCAGCCCCCGTTATTGCCCTTGGTCCCCTTGAGGATCGTGTTGGCTACGACACCCGTGCCCAATAAGATAAGCAAAAAGGTGCCGATAAGCTCTGCAGAAAATGCTGTCATAAGCGTCAGTTAAAAAGTTATACAGTCTTGCAGGCCGCTACGGCCCGGTTCCATCCGCCTATGAGTTGCATGGCGCTATCCTTGCCGCCGGGCTCGAAACACCGTCCCGTCTTCCATTGCCGGCGAATGGCTTCTACATCCTTCCACAACCCTACCGCAAGCCCGGCAAGATAGGCCGCGCCCATCGCCGTGGTTTCCGCAAGCGCGGGTCGCACCACCTTGACGCCGATGACATCCGCCTGGAATTGCATCAGCAGATCATTCACCACGGCGCCGCCGTCAACGCGCAACTCACGGATGGGGGCACCCGCATCCGCCTCCATGGCCCGCACCACCTCGAGGGTTTGAAAAGCGATACTCTCCAATGCAGCCCGGCTGATATGCGCCGCGGTGGTGCCGCGCGTGATCCCCGTGATCATTCCCCTCGCCTGCTGCTGCCAGTGCGGCGCACCCAACCCGGTGAAGGCGGGAACCATGTATACGCCGCCATTGTCCGCCACCGAGGAGGCAAGCGCTTCCACCTCACCCGAAGAGTCGATGATGCCCAACCCGTCGCGCAGCCACTGCACAACCGCGCCGCCGATGAAAATGCTGCCCTCCAGGGCATATACCACTTGCCCGCCGATCTTCCAGGCAACGGTGGTTACGAGGTTATTGCGGCTTAAGATGGGCTTCCCGCCGATATTCATCAGCAGGAAGCAACCCGTGCCATATGTGTTCTTGACCATGCCTTCTTCCGTACACAGCTGACCGAATAGCGCACTCTGCTGGTCGCCGGCAACTCCGGCGATGGGCGTTTTCGCGGCCCATACCGTTTCCGCCGTATGTCCATACACCTCACTCGAAGCGCCGACCCTGGGCAGGACACTCGCAGGGATATCGAATAATTTCAAAAGCTCTTGATCCCACTGGAGCGTGTGGATATTGAAAAGCATCGTCCTGCTGGCATTGGTCACATCGGTAGCGTGTACAGCGCCACACGTGAGATTCCACAACAGCCAGGAGTCTATCGTGCCGAAGGCAAGCTTTCCTTCGTTCGCGAGCTGCCGCGCACCCGGCACCTCGTCCAGGATCCAGCGGATCTTGGTCGCGGAAAAATAAGCATCGATCACCAGCCCCGTCCGCTCGCGGATCAGTGGCTCCCGCCCGGCTTCCTTGAGTTCATTGCAATAGCGAGCCGTACGCCGGTCCTGCCAGACGATGGCGTTGTACACCGGCTCACCGGTCTCCCTGTTCCATAGGATCGTCGTCTCGCGCTGATTGGTGATGCCGATGGCCGCGATATCTGCCGGCGTCAATCCGGCCTTGGCCACGGCTTCCACAGCCACGGCGAGCTGTGAGGACCATATTTCGAGCGGATCGTGCTCGACCCATCCGGGCTGTGGAAAAAGCTGGGTGAATTCTTTTTGGGCCATCGCCATCGGATGCCCGTGACGGTCGAATACAATGGCCCGGGAACTTGTCGTCCCCTGGTCGAGCGATAAAATGAATTCAGGCATGCAATCTTAATTTTTTGCCGGCGCAGGCAGATACCCGTTCGCCAGCGTATTGAAATCGATCAATTGTCGTTGTATCCAGTCGTCACCATGACCCAGTTCCCGGGCCATCAGCTCCGCCACCCGCGGCGCCGCCTGTAACGCGGCCCGTGCATCGAGAAAGAGCATCCGCAAGCGCCGGGCAAGTATATCGTCCACGGTTCGCGCCATCTCCCTGCGGACCGCCCAGATGACTTCGGCCTCCGTATAGGGCAGCCAACCCACAAGCCGTGCAGCGAACGCCGGCTCCTGCTCCAGTAAAGCGTGAATGGCCGCGCCATCCGTTCCGTATACATTCCAATGCTCCGAGGCCCCCGGCGGACAAAAGCCATGTATCCGCAACTCCTTCGTCCCACACGGCACCGGCTTCAACAAAGCCACCTCGATGACCTTGTTGATCACCTCCTCCGCCATCTTTCGATAGGTCGTCCACTTGCCTCCCGTGATCGTCACCAAACCGCTCCGGTTCACGAATAGCTTATGATCCCGCGAGATCTCCTTGGTGGCATGCCCATCCTCTTTGGGCGCCGCCAGCGGACGCAACCCCGCGAAAACACTCAACACGTCTTTACGTGTGGGCGGCGACGTTAGATACTGCCGGATGGTGCCGAGGATAAAACCGATCTCCGCTTCCAACGCCCGCGGCTCGAGCACATGCTTCTCTATGACGGTATCCGTCGTACCCACGAGCAGATGCTCATGCCAGGGCACAGCAAACAATACTCGCCCGTCCGAAGTCTTCGGGATCATCAACGCGTTGCCGCCCTTCAAAAAGGAACGATCGAGCATCAGGTGCACGCCCTGGCTGGGCCGCACCGTCGGCCGCGCTTCCGGATCATCCATTTTCAAAATATCATCCACAAAAACCCCCGTAGCATTCACGACCACCTTCGACCGCAACGCATACGCTTTGCCCGTCTCGACATCCGTCGCCATTACCCCGGCGATCTTTCCTGCCTTCATGACCAATTGCTCCACTTTGCAATAGTTCAACAATACCCCACCCTGCTCCGCGGCGGTCATGGCAAGATTGACCGCCAGCCGCGCGTCATCGAACTGACCGTCATAATACCGCACTCCCCCCTTTAAACCGGCACCCTTCAATCCGGGCAAAAGCTGTGTCATTTGCTTTCGTTTGACAAAGCCCATAGCGCCAAAATTGAAACGACCTGAAAGCAGGTGATAGCACTTCAGACCGATGAAGTATTTCACCAGCTCCATCCAGCCGTAACAGGGGATGATAAACGCTTGTTTTCTAACCAGGTGAGGTGCATTTTTGAGCAAGATGCCCCGTTCGTGCAGGGCCGTGTATACGAGCCCGATCTGCCCCTGCGCCAGATAGCGGACGCCACCATGAACCAGTTTCGTACTCCTGCTGGACGTACCCTTCGCGAAATCGACCTGTTCCAGCAGCAAAACCCGCAATCCCCTGCTTGCCGCGTCCACGGCGACTCCCAGCCCCGTGGCGCCTCCGCCGATGACGATGATATCCCATTCGCTAACCTCGTCAAGCGCTCGAAGCATACTGGTACGGTCAAAACAGTGTCGTTGGTTCATGAGTTTCAAAATGTTTCCTATTGTTTCGTAGTCAAAACTATTGAAAGCATTTCGAAATAAAAAAATCTATTTTTTGAAACTAATCGAAATCTTACCTTTATCCCAACTAGTAAATACCATGGTAACAGACAGGCACCAGTTTATCCTGGATCAGCTACAACGGGAAGGAAGGGTCAACGTTTTGGAATTGTGCAAGGAACTAAAGGTCTCTTCGGTGACGATCCGGAAGGACCTGAAACTGCTCGAGAAAAAAAATCTGCTTTTTCGCACGCATGGAGGCGCCGATGCCTCCAATCCCTATACGGTAGACCGGCCCGTGGTCGAAAAAGAAAAGTTACAGTCATCCGAAAAAGCCGATATCGCCACGGTAGCCGCAGAACTCATCGAACCAAACGACTCCATCATCATCGCGTCCGGAACCACGGTCCTGGCCCTCGCCAAAAAGATCCAGATCAGGGAAAGCCTCACGGTGGTGACTTCAGCCCTCAACGTCGCCATAGAGCTGATCAAACATCCCAACGTGGAAGTGATCCAGCTTGGCGGCTCCCTGCGCCGAAGTTCCTCATCCGTCACGGGCCCCTATGCGCAGACGACGCTGAACGACTTTTTTTGCACCAAGCTCTTTCTCGGCGTCGACGGCATCGACATGGAACTGGGCCTCAGCACGACAAACTCCCTGGAAGCACAGCTCAACCGGCAAATGATCGCCCAGTCGCAAAAGATCATCGTACTGGCAGATTCCACCAAATTCGGTAAACGGGGCTTTGGCCGCATCTGCGGACTCGAAGACATAGACCACATCATCACGGACAGCGGTATACCTGAACATTATAAAAAGGATCTCGAAAGTCTCGGCATCGAAGTGACGATCGTTCCGCAATGATCGGACACAGGATTATGCAAACGGTTGACTACCGGTAAAAGAAAATTATTTGTAACTTCCTCGTCCCAACGACTGCTTATGTCTATAGAAACGTATTGTCACCGCCCTTTGATAATCATTTCTTAACATCGGAGGTTGTGTTTCAGTAAACAAATGCTGCTTTATTTGCAGTAGTTAAGATGCCTGATTATGTCCGATTTGTTGTATCGCATACAATTTGCCGATGATCAACTGGCATTTAAAGAGCTTTATGAACAGAAGTTCCTTAAATTATTCCAATTTGCATTGGCCTTTGTTAGGAGTCACCTGATCGCGGAAGAGATCGTCAACGACATCTTCCTGAACTTATGGCGCAAAAGGAAAAAATTAGACAGTATCGACAATATTGACGTCTACCTCTATGTCTGCGTCAAGAACGCCGCGTTCAATTTCCTGCGCAGACCCTCAAAAAAACACATCTCCCTCGATGAAATAGAAATTGAATACCTGCACGTCGACACCGACCCCGCCGCGGTCCTCATCACCACCGAATTACAGAAAATGATCGCCAGGGCCATCAACTCGTTACCGCCCCGCTGCCGCCTGGTGTTCAAATTGATAAAGGAAGACAAGCTGTCTTATAAGGAGGTCGCCGCCGTTCTGAATGTCAGCGTCAAGACAGTGGACACGCAGCTGGGCATTGCCCTGAAAAAGCTGGAAGGGATCCTCTCCCCCGCGCTCGACAGGCCCATCGCCACTTACCGGAATAAGTAGTCCGGTTCAAGAAAATTATTCCCCCTCTTCAGGAATCCGTGCAATCAAGGTGTCCTTACCTATAGGAACCTATTGCTGCATGGAAAAAAACAGGATACTTACATTGCTGGCCCGCAAGATGGGACAGGTCGCCACTTCGGCAGAGCTGGAGGAACTGAACGAATTGCTGAATAAATATCCCGAGTATCATTTTATCAAGGACACCAGCGAGTCTATGCACCTGCAATTCCATCCTCCGGCAACACACGAGGATGCGCTGGTGAGCAGGAACTGGGACCACCTGGCAGAAGCCATGGAAGAACCCGTAGCTTCCGTTCGCCGGCCTGTGTTTACCCGTCTCATTGCCGGGCTGGGGCACATCCCGCGAGTGGCCGCTCTGGTAGGGGGAATTGCGCTGGCTGCGGCAGGGTATTACTGGCTGCCACAGCATAAAGTTTCGACGCTCCATGCCGGCCAACTGATCGCCAGGAACGGCGAAAAGGTAAGGCAATTGCTGCCCGACAGCAGTTTCGTATGGCTTAATGCCGGCACACAGCTACACTATAACCCGGATTTCGGCAAGACCAGCCGGGAGATATATCTCGACGGCGAGGCCTTTTTTGAGGTGGCACCGGATAGGAACCGCCCTTTCCTGGTTCATGCGGGCAAAGTGACGATAAAGGTCCTGGGCACCAGCTTCAATGTCCGGGCGTACGCAAAAGACAGCGTCGTGGAAACGACCCTCATCAAAGGCAAGGTGGAAGTACAGCTTAGGAATGGACACGGCAGGCAAATCCTGCTATCGCCCAACGAAAAGCTCACCGTTTCCAGGGCAACGCCAACCACAGAAGCCATGGCGAGGTCTACCACACCGGTGAAAGATACCTATTCCATACAGCCGCTCGTATATCAAAACGACAGCACGGAGTACAATGAAGTAGCCTGGATAGACGGAAAACTCGTCTTCTGGAATGAGCCCTTCGAAGAAGTGGCCGAAAAGATGCAGCGATGGTACGACGTGCGCATACACTTCAACCGGGACGATCTGAAACAGGAGATCCTGTCGGGAACATTTGAGCACGAAACCATCGACCAGGCGCTGAAGATCCTTGAATTGACGACCCGGTTCTCATTCACCAGGAACGGAAAAGATATTTATCTGCAATAAATCATATAACCAAAACATCATCATGCACACTGGCATCTCAACCTAGACATCGTTATCGGCCGGGGCCGAAAAACCCGCCCCGCCAGTCGGATACTTCCGAAAAAAATTAGGGAAGAGCGGCTACTCTTCCCCGGAGGTATAGAAATTATTCGGGAGCAGATTCGCTTGCGGCGGGATATGCCCCTATTCTTAACCCCATATAACAAATTTATGAAAAAACAGATACCCGGGAAATCCCCGGCATCTATTTATCTGCATTGTTTTTTTCTTATGAGACTAACTATCCTGCTTGTGATCATCTCGACGCTGCATGCTTCGGCATTTGTCAATGCGCAAAAGCATGTTACCATAAATGTCCACCAGGAACCCCTGGACAGGATATTTACGGTGATCCAGAAAAAGACGGGCTATCGCTTCTTTTTCAACTACGGCGATGTCAGGAAGTTAGGTAAGTCGGATCTCAAAGTCACCGACGCCTTGCTATCCGATATCCTCGACAAGCTGCTGGATGGCAAAATGAGCTACCGGATCATCGAGCCGGATATGATCGTCATCACCGACAAAGACCAGGCAGGACCTGGAAAGATCGACATTTCGGGAACCGTCTACACGGAAAAAGGTGAACCCTTTCCCGGCGTATCCGTACAGGTCAAAGGCAGCAAAGCCGGCGCCATCACCAACGAACGCGGCAATTTTTCCCTGACCGTTCCGGCGGATGCCCTGCTGGAAGTGTCTTATGTCGGCTACGAAACCCAGCAGATCGCCGTACAGGGTGCCAGGAAATTCACCATCCGGTTAAGCCCAGTCAGCGCGGGCATGAACGAAGTGGTCGTCGTAGGCTACGGCACCAGCAAAAAAGCAAACCTTACCGGCTCCCTCGCCACCCTCGACATGAAGGAAAAAGAAAACACCCCCATCACCAACGCCAGCCAGGCCCTTCACGGAATGCCTGGCCTCTGGGTCAACCAGGCGGGCGCACAGCCCGGACTCGATGTCGCCACCATCCGCATCCGCGGTATCGGCACCCTCAACAACAACGACCCGCTCGTTCTCGTGGATGGTATCGAATACGATATGAACGAGGTCAACCCGGCCTTCATCGAGTCCATCACGGTGCTCAAGGATGCCTCGGCCGCCATCTACGGATCACGCGCCGCCAACGGCGTCATACTTGTTACGACCAAGGCGGGGAAAAAAGGGAAGATGCAGACGGACTACAGCTACTCCTACGCCACTCAAAAACCTACCTATCTGCCCGACGTCGTATGGGATCCCATCCAATATATGCAGATGAAGGACCAGGCGGAGATCAACCAGGGAACGGCCGCCGCATCCGTGGATTACACCCAGGCGCAGATCGATCAATACAAACAGGGCATGGTCTCCGACCCCCTGGCATATCCCGATATCAACTGGTTCAAGACCGTATTGAAGAATGGCTATCTGCAGCAGCATAATCTCCGCTTCTCCGGCGGCTCGGATAAGATCAGCTACAACATCGGACTGGGCTATATGGACCAGGACGGCATCCTCATCGCCGCGAATCACGCCAATCGCTATACCGTCGACATCAATGTCTCGGCCAATGCCAGCGAAAGACTAAAGATCGGCGCAGACCTCATCGGTAATTTCAGGACCTACACAGAACCGGCCTTCGGCGCGCCCAATCCTACCAACTACTATTTTACCCGGCTGATGCGCGTCCTGCCCATCTTCGGCACCTATACCCATGACGGCAGATATGCCAGCACGGTCTTCGGCACCCCCGGCCGCAATACCATCGAAAACCCCATCATGCTCCTGAAAGAAGGCAGCTATAACAACCAGATCCAGCGAACCCTGCTCAAGCTCTATGCCGACTACAGGCTGCCCTTCAATGTTCATTACAATATTAATTTCGGTGTGGACCGGCAGAATGCCTATACGACCAATTTTGTCCCCTATCTCGTGACATACAATCCGGTGACCCTGGCGCCGAACAATTTCAATATCAACCCCGCATCGACAAACTGGGACAACGACAACCTGAACCTCAACTTCTACCAGACATTGAATTGGGACAAAAGGATATCCGATCATTCCATCTCCCTCATGGCGGGCGAAAGTTACAATAACTTCGGATCGAATGCCTTCAACGGTCATGCGGAAGGATATTTCGACAATACGCTCACCGATCTGGCGGCCGGCTCCACGAATATGACCGCCTCGGGCACGAGCACTAAAGATGTCCTGGTCTCTTATTTCGGCCGGCTCAGCTACAGCTACAAGGATAAATACCTGCTGGAAGGCATACTTCGTTATGATGGCTCCTCCCGCTTCGCGGACGGGCGCCGCTGGGGCACCTTTCCCTCGGTATCCGCCGGATGGCGCATCGACAAAGAAACCTTCATCCAGCTGCCCTCGGCCTTCGATCTGCTGAAGCTGCGGGCCTCGTGGGGTAAGCTCGGCAACCAGGCCGTACCGTTATACAGCTACCTGAACACCGTCAACATCGGGTCCGCCTATTCCTATTCGTTCAACAATACCGTCTCCTCCGGCGCGGCCACTACCGCCTACAATGATCCGAACCTGTCCTGGGAAACGACGACGGATTACAACGGCGGTCTCGATATCTCGTTGTGGAAAGGAAAACTGCAGGCAACCGTAGATGTCTTCAAAAGACGTACCTCGGGCATCCTGATGGCCATCCAGATACCGGCGCAGATCGGCGAACTTAAGGGCCCTACCGAGAATGTAGGCGTGGTCGACAACACCGGTTACGAGATCGGCCTGCTCCACCACAACAACATCGGGAATGTTACCTTCGAGGTGGGGGGCAATATCAGCTATGTAAAGAACAACGTGGTTTCCCTGAGGGACCAGTCCATCATCAGCACCAATAGGATCACCGAAGCGGGCCACCCGATCAATTCCTATTATCTCTACCAGGCTACCGGCATCTATCAAACACAGGCGCAGATCGACGGCAGCGCCAAATTCAGCAACGCCGTAAAACCGGGCTATCTCCAATACAAAGACCAGGACAAAAGCGGCACCCTCGATGGTAACGATAGGATCGTTGTCGGCAGCTCTTCCCCGAAATACACCTACGGCTTCAACCTCAATATCGGCTACAAACATTTTCAGCTGACCAGCTTCTGGCAGGGCGTGCAGGGCGGCAGCATCTATCCCTCCCTGAATTTCGCATGGCCCTTCAACAACGGCGCGGGAGTAACCAAACAGTGGATCAACGGCTCCTGGACGCCGACCAACACCACTGCAAAGCTCCCGATCCTTACCACGGCTACCGGCGCCACGGAGAATTTCCAGCCGTCGACCTTCTGGCTCAGATCGGCTTCCTATCTACGGCTCAAGGACCTGCAGCTGCGATATGATCTGCCTGACGCGCTGGCATCCAAGCTAACGGCCCATAAGATAGCAGTGTTTATCGACGCCAACAACATCCTGACCTTCGCCGGCTACAAGGATTTCGACCCGGAAAAAAATGAGACCAACGACAATCTGTACGAATACCCCTCCGTAAAGACGCTTAGCTGCGGCCTCAATGTTACTTTTTGATCTCCATTATCTCAGCATAAAATAATTCTGAAGAATGAATAAGATACTATTTGCCTGTATACTTGCCGTGATGATAGCGGGTTGCTCCAAACACGTGCTGGATACGGAACCCAACAACAGCTACACCGAGTCCACCTATTGGACTTCCGACAAGAACGCGCTGGCCTATCTCTCGGGTTGCTACCAGGCCCTCACCTTCAACGGCCTTTTCGGCTACGCCACACCCCTCTGGGAAGAGACCGCGACTCCCAATGCATATGACTATGGCAATTCCGACGGCTTCTCGCTGATTGCCCTGGGCACGCAGAATGCCACCAACGCGAGCACCGGCAACATTACCACCGGTATCATCAATGGCCGCTGGTCGGATGCTTATGGCGGCGTCGGCCGTTGCAATACCTTTCTCGACAATATCGACAAGGTCCCCGTGTTGGATACCGCCTTGCGCGCAAGGATGAAAGCCGAAGCCAAATTCCTCCGGGCGCTCTTCTATGACATGCTCGAGACCTATTACGGGGACGTGCCGCTGATCCTCGATGAACCCGATCTCACCGCACAGGGCAATCTTCCCCGTACACCGCGCGCCCAGGTGGTCCAGCAAATGTTGAAAGACCTCGACGAGGCCGTCCCCGAACTGCCGGTAAAGTATACGGGCAGCGACATTGGAAGGGCGACACAGGGCGCCGCTCTCGGACTCATCGCCAGGGTGCTGCTCTTCGAAGCCAGCCCGCTCAACAACACCGGCAACGATCTCTCTAAATGGACCGCAGCCGCCCAGGCCGCCCAGGCGGTCATGAATCTCACCGGCGCCGGCTACGGTCTGTTCCCCGACTACCGCGGGCTTTTCCTTCCTGCCAATGAGGACAAACAGGAGACCGTATTCGATGTGCAGTACTCCCTCGTTTCTCCCGGGCTCGGCAACTCCTTCGATCTTATCGATAGGAGCTATAACACCAACGCCCCGCTCCTCGATCTCGCCAATGCCTATGAATGCACAGACGGGCTGCCCATCACCCAATCTCCCCTCTATGACCCCTCCGACCCCTATAACAACCGCGATCCCCGCATGAGTAAGACCATCGTATACCCAGGGGCAAAATTCCTCGGTGCCATCACTACCGCGACCTCTCCCTTCCAGATCACCGGCTATGGCGTCAAGAAATACAGCATCTATGATTCCACCTCGTCGACCAATCTGATCAACCAGGCCGGAAAATCGGAAACCAATTATATGGTGATCCGCTATGCCGACATCCTGTTGATGTATGCCGAGGCGCAGAACGAGTCGGTAGGCCCCGATGCATCCGTCTATAACGCCGTCAACCAGGTACGTACAAGGGCCGGGATGCCCGCCCTGCCCGCCGGCCTGACGCAGACACAGATGCGCGACGCCATCCACCTGGAACGAAGAATAGAACTCGCCTGCGAAGGGTTCTATTACACGGACATCAGGAGATGGAAGACGGCCGAACAGGTGATGAACGCCACCATCTACAATTCCCGGGATCAACCAATCGTGACCCGCACCTTCAACGCCGCCCGCGACTACTGGTGGCCCATCCCCCAGACCCAACGCGACCTGGATGCTAATCTTTCTCAAAACCCAAACTATTAAAGGCATGCGCTACTTACTTATATCCCTTCTCCTGGTGACCGGCCTCGCCTGCAGAAAGGCCACCGATAATACAACGGATAGATCGGAGACAAAGGCCGAACTCCCCGCTGCCGTCACCACCGCCGATCAATACCTGCTTTGCGCCGAGCAATCGCAGAACAGGATATCGATCATCGATATTACCAACAGCACCTTCTTCTGGGACTGGAAAGCGGCCGTCAATAACAATATTCCAACCGGCGATGCCGGTTGGTACAACCTGCCTGCCGAGGCCAAACGGGTGTACAACGGGCTCTATGTCCTGATGACCGCCTCCGACGCCGGCATCGCGCTGATCCGCCAAAGCAGCAAAAAAGCCGTGTTCTTTGCCAAAGGGATCGGCAACATGCACTCCGCGGAATTGCTGCCCGACGGCAATATCGTGGCCGTTTCCAGCGATAGCAACTATATCATGATCTTCCGGACAGACACCGCCTCACTCCCCGGCTCGATCACCTGGAAGAAAAAGTTTCCCGACACCGCCCCGCATAATGTCGTCTGGGACCGCACCCGTAACGTGCTGTGGTCCGCCGGCCAGCATAAGATCTATTCATTCACGTATAACAATAGCTGCACCAGCCCTAGCCTCACCGTGTCCGACAGCTTTGCGCTCCCCGCCGCCAATGCGCATGACCTCTTCCCGGTATATGGGTCCACAGATTCGCTCTGGCTGACCACCGGCGGCAAGATCTGGAAGTTCAGTGCGGCTACCCACACCTTCACGAGCGCCATCGCCACCATCACCGGCGTAAAAAGCATCAGCTCCGGCCCCGCCGGTTATCCCACCGTCTATCTCCAATCCATCAGCGACACGGAGTGGTGGAACGACGAGGTCCAAAATCTCGCCAACGGGTTGCCCGTATTCCAGATGACAGGCCTCAAGATCTATAAAGCCCGCTGGAAGATCTCGGACGACAATACCTTTAGCTATCCGGCGGGAGACACCTTAAAAACATGTGAATAACCGTCAGGGGCAATATATTTGTCTCTATGAAGACCTTTTTGAAGATAGCCCTCTACATCGTCCTTACCCCCGCGGTTGCCCGGGCGCAACAGCGGATCCTGCTCACCGGGCAGGCGGAGAACCGCGTCGTCATTGCCGACGTAGCCACCCAACGTATCGTCTGGGAATGGAAGCCGTCTGCCTCCAATGTCGACACAGCCTGCTGGCGATGGTTCACCAACCCAAGCGATGCAAAGCCTGTGTATGACGGCGAGTATATCCTGACCGTAGCCTCCGGCGGCGGGGTCGCGCTGATCCGTGTAGCGGACCACAGGACGGTCTTCTATGGCTACGCCGGCGGCAACCCGCACTCCGCGGAATTATTTCCGGACGGGAATATCGTCGTGGCATCCAGCAATGGCAATTATCTGACGCTCTTCCGGGCGGATACGTCCTGGCATGGTCCCACTGGCTACAGCAGCCGGCTTTATATCGAGTTTGGACATAATGTGGTCTGGGATCGCAAGAGGCAGCTGCTGTGGAGCGCCGACAAACATCGTCTGAAGACCTTTAGGTACAATTTTAACCGTCAAGATCCCGCCTTGCAGCCCGTGGATTCTATGATGCTGCCCGGCAGTGAATACCACGATCTTTTTCCCACGCTGGACGGCGACACGCTGTGGATCACCAATACCACGCATGTCTACAAGCTGGACCTGTCCAGCCGTCGTCTGATCCAGGCCGAAACGCCGCAGAAGAATGTAAAAAGCATCTCCTCCGCGCCGGGATATCCGACCCTCATCTCCGTCCCGCAAGAAAGCTGGTGGACGGACGAGATAAGGGATATCCATGGTAATGTTCTGTTCAGGCAGCAGGGGCTGAAAATATACAAGGCCCGGTGGCTCGTAGTCAATACATTCAGCTATTGACCTGCGCTGCCTGCCTGACGACCGATACGCCACCGTTGCTATTGCTTACTCCCCGACCACCTCGGGTATCGTCTCCCCGACGTTCCCATCCGGTACCTGGATGTGTAGCATGGCGGCCACCGTCGGAGCAATATCCGTCATATGCACCGTGCGGTACAAAGCGCCATGTTTGATGCCCCATCCCATAAACACAAGCGGGATATGCGTGTCCTGCGGATTCCAGGTGCCATGCGTCGTGCCATGATCGGACCCGTCAAACCATCCGGGCTCCGGGATCAGCAGGATCGACCCGCACCGCTTCCGGTTGTACCCGTTGATCACCATGTTCCTGATCCGCTCCGGCAACGGGCTGGCCCCAATATGCGCCGGATCGATCACATACTGGATACCGTGTTGACGGCCCAGGTAATCCACGGCAATCCGCTTTAGCGTGTCCAGCGAAAGACCGCTCTGCGCGATCTTCGAAAGATTGAAATTGACATAATAGTTCATGCCCGAAAGGACGAGGTCCTTCACACCGCTCACCCGGGCGAGCGTATCGTTTAGACCCTTCATCATCGCCTTCATGCCTACCAGCCCCGCAGGGATCCCGTGCGCTTTTAAGAAATTAACCGCATGCGACGCGCCATGGTCCGCCGTGAGGAAGACGAGGTAA
>Ga0134126_10001182_pt1 | contig 33143 bp, 30 predicted proteins | sample KB31752_FD_96881 | JGI IMG/M metagenome (GOLD analysis project Ga0134126, IMG submission 96881) | Terrestrial soil microbial communities with excess Nitrogen fertilizer from Kellogg Biological Station, Michigan, USA - KB3-175-2 | ecosystem: Environmental > Terrestrial > Soil > Unclassified ...
CTTCTGCCGCACGACTACGCGGCTGCCATCGCTGGCGCCTGACCCTCGCCGCCTACCAAACACACGCTCGGACCGCTACCCTGTGGCTGGTGAGACGCTTACGAAACCTCAGCGCCATTTTGGTGCTGTTCTCGATCGTTGGATCAAATAGCAGGGTCATGATCCGGAAGTGCTGGCGGAGTCGAACTAGTACAGGCGCCCAATCGAACTCGATGCGAGTTGTGCCTGTATCATCCTTGTACTCATAGACCCGAAATAGCTTTTTTGCCTTCTCCCAGATGGCAATGTGGGCGGTGTCGATCTCTTCCCAGTGGTCATCAGAGACCGAGCGGCCGGTCTCCATCAGTAGTATCAGCTCGATGACCGTCGATGGTGAGGGGGTCTCTTTGGTTTCCACGGTGGGATTGTACGTTATTGTTTGTTTCGTTAGTCGTATTAGGTTTCCTAACTACATCGGCCTGTGCCCGCTGCGTGGGTTCGAGTAAGCGCTATGACTTTTCCGCCAACCCTCAACCTATCGAGGTAGTCTGCCCATGCCTGCATCATTTTTCGGCGGTCATCGAGCCTTTGTGCGCGGTTGTATGCTGCGCGAACCTCATTGCGTTCGGCGTGGGCGAGCTGCAGCTCGATTACGTCCGGGTGCCAGCCTTGCTCGTTCAGCAGCGTTGATGCCATCGCTCGGAAACCATGGGTCGTCATCTGGTCTTTCGAGTACCCAAGTCGACGGAGGGCGGCATTCAAAGTGTTTTCGCTGATCGGCCTTGTAGGCGTTCGCAGGCCGGGAAATAGATAACGTCCGGAGCCGGTGTGATGTTGCAGCTTGCGCAATATCTCCAATGCCTGGTTGGAGAGCGGGACTATGAGAAGCTCCTTCATCTTCATGCGCGCTGCGGGTATGCGCCACTCCGCTTTTTCCAAGTCGAATTCTGGCCACTCGGCCGCCCGCAGTTCGATCGGTCGCGCGAATACATAGGGCGCGAGCTTCAAGGCGAATTCGGTTGATGGCTGGCCAACATAGCCGTCGATCGTCCGCAACAGGCCACCAACCTCCTTGGGATCGGTGATAGCGGCCCGGTTCGTTACGACCAGCGGAGCAAGCGCACCGCGCAAGTCGGCTGTGGGGTCGCGCTCCGCTCGGCCGGTCGCAATCGCGTATCTGAATACTTTGCTTGCGCGCTGTTTGGTTCGGTGAGCCGTCTCATGTTTGCCCCGTTCCTCTATCGGACGCAGAACTCTGAGCATGTCGGGAGCTGTGATCGACGCGATCGGCCGGGAGCCGATGTGGGGAAAGAGGAGGTCGTTAAGAGTCCACTGCGCCTTCTTCAACGTCTTCGGCGCAAACTTCCGTTTCTCCAGCCATTCCAGTGCGATCGCCTGGAACGTGTTCTCGTGGCCGGCGCGTTCTGCTCTGCGTTGCGCCGCTGGATCGACGCCGGAGGCGATAGCCTTGCGAGTTTCCTCCCGGCGTTCGCGAGCGAGCTTCAGCGACACGTCCGGATAGGCGCCGAGGCTGACCATGCTCTCGCGTCCGGGCTGGCGAAATCGGAGACGCCATAGGCGGGCACCGGTTGGGTTGACGAGTAAGTACAGCCCCCGGCCGTCGCGCAGTTTGTAGGGCTTCTCTTTGGGCTTGGAGGCGCGAATGCGCGCTTCAGTCAGTAGCGACATGCGGGTACGCCTTCGGCAGTGTGCGACGGATACCCGCACCTGTACCCGCATTAGTGCTAAGCTGTCAATGGACGCTATGAGACGCTGTGATGCGGGAAACACTGGATTTTACAGTGTTTCGACGTGAGGTCGGGATCACTTGGGATCGCGTGAGAAGCTCACATGGTGCCCGAGGTCGGAGTCGAACCGACACGCTTTTAAGGGCGGCGGATTTTGAGTCCGCTGCGTCTACCAATTCCGCCACTCGGGCTACGAGGGTGGGGCGCGGAGTATAAAGGGCTGCGGCCAGAGAGGGTATGGGTTGACGGCGGGCGCGGGCTCGCTTAGGCGGCCGGGCCGCCGGTGGGCGGAGTGCGGGTGGGCTGGGGGCGTGTAACATTCGCGGGTGCGACGCGAGGACTTCTCATACGACCTTCCTGAAGAGCTGATCGCCCAAAATCCGCTGCCGGAGCGTTCGGCGAGCCGGATGCTGGTGCTGGATGGGGCGACGGGAGCGGTTGCGGACCGGGTGATGGGGGATTTGCCGGGGTATCTGCGGGCCGGGGATCTGCTGGTATTCAATGACACGCGGGTGGTGGCGGCGCGGGTCGTGGGGTCGAAGCCGTCAGGGGGGCGGGTAGAGGTATTTCTGGAGCGCGTGGCGGGCGCGGCGCGCGAGGCTCTGGTGCAGTTGCGGGCGAGTAAGCCGATCCGGGAGGGATTGGAGATCGCGACTGCGGGGGGCGTGGTGAGGGTGCTCGGGCGCGAGGATGAGTTGTGGCGTGTCGAGACGCCGGGTGATGCGCTCGAGTTCTTTGAGGCGTGGGGCGAGGTTCCGCTTCCGCCGTACATTCACCGGAGCGCTGATGGCGGCGACCGGGAGCGCTACCAAAGCATTTTTGCGAGAGAGAAAGGAGCGGTGGCGGCTCCGACGGCCAGCCTGCATTTCGATAATGGGCTGGTGGCGAAGCTGGATGCGATGGGGGTGGGGCGCGCATTCGTTACGCTGCACGTGGGGGCGGGGACGTTTCAGCCGTTGCGTACGAGCGATTTGGATGCCCACAAGATGCACGCGGAGCGGGTGTCGGTGAGCGCGGCGACTTGGGAGGCGATTCAACGCACGCGCGCTGCGGGGGGACGGGTCGTAGCGGTGGGTACGACAGTGGTACGCGCATTGGAGTCCGCGGCGCTGTACGGGAGTCATCATGCGTTGTCGCGCGTCGCGGGTGCTGGCGGCGGTGCGGATCACGATGCGCTGTCGTGTGCCGCAGGTGCCAGCGGCGGTGTGGATCACGATGCGCTGTCGCGTGCCGCAGGTGCCAGCGGCGGTGCGGGTCGCGATGCGTCGGTGCCGCAGGATGGGCGGGGGCAGACAAGTGCGGTGTGGTCGGGTGAGACCCGACTCTTCATCCGCCCGGGCTTTGGATTCAAAGCCGTCGACGCCATGGTGACCAACTTCCACTTGCCAGAGTCAACGTTACTCATGCTCGTAAGCGCGTTTGCGGGCCGCGAGAACGTGATGGCGGCTTATGCGCACGCGGTACGCGAGCGATATCGGTTTTTCAGTTATGGGGACGCAATGTTAGTGACGCCGGCCAAGATAAAGGCGGGTTCGTCCAACTCTCGCTCGAGCGGGACGGCGACGCCTTGAGACCAGTACTCGAAGTCCTGAAGACGGACGGCGCGGCGCGGCTAGGGCGCTTGACCCTGACGCACGGGGTCGTTGAGACACCGGCGTTCATGCCGGTTGGTACTTACGGCACGGTCAAGGCGATGACTCCGGAGGAGTTGGAAGGACTGGGCGCTCACATCGTCCTGGGTAACACCTTCCACCTGATGCTCCGGCCAGGCCCCGACATAGTCGACGCGCACGGCGGGCTGCATGGTTTCATGCACTGGCGGCGTCCCATCCTGACCGACTCCGGGGGATTCCAGGTTTTCAGCCTGAAAAGCCTGCGCAAGATCACCGAGCAGGGTGTCAGGTTCCGCTCGCCCATCGATGGCTCCGAGGTCAGGCTGACGCCAGAGGACTCGATGGACGTACAGCTCAAGCTGCGATCGGACATCGCGATGGCTTTGGATGATTGCACGCCGTATCCGGCCACCGAGAAGGAGGCACGGGAGTCGATGGAGCGGTCGATGCGTTGGGCGGCACGAAGCTACGCTCACTACTATCGCGCACAGGAGCGAGTTGTCGCGGAGAACGCCGGCGGCGCCAGAGGCAACAACGACGCCGACACCGTTGCCGGCGTGCCAGGCACTGCGGTGCGCCACGCGAGCGATTCCTACGCAGGATGCGTGGGTGGTTCAGAGACGGAGACGCCACCGGGCGGTCTGTTCGGCATCATTCAGGGCGGTATGCACGTCCCCCTGCGGCTGGCTTCGCTTGAGGCACTGATGCAGCTCGACTTCCCGGGTTTCGCTGTAGGCGGACTGGCCGTAGGTGAGCCCGAGGAGGAGCGACTGCGCATTCTGGAGGCCGTTGTCCCCCAGATGCCTGCCGAGCGGCCCCGCTATTTGATGGGCGTCGGGCGTCCCGAGGACATTGTTGCGGCGGTGCTCCGAGGAATCGATATGTTCGATTGTGTGATGCCGACCCGGCATGCGCGGAACGGCCATCTGTTCACGGCGACCGGGGTCATCAACATCCGCAACAGCGCTCACCAGACCGACCTGACGCCCATCGATCCCAGCTGCGCGTGCTACACCTGCCGGAACTACACACGGTCGTATCTCCGCCACCTCGACCGTTGCAACGAGATTCTTGGCTCGCGGTTGAACACCATCCACAACCTCCACTTTTATCTGGACCTCATGCGGACCATCCGTGGGGCTATCGCGGAAGGGCGGCTTACGTCCTGGGCGCAGGGGTATCTGGCGGCCCGGAAAGAGGCGGCACAGGGATAGCGAGCCGGGGGCGCCCGCCAACTACGGCGCCGCCCGACTGGAAAACGGGCGGCAAAGTCTCCAAGCTGGCCCGTTCGGGGGCTATGGCATAATGCCGCCCCTTTGCTCCCGCCGGGGGTCCGGTGGGCTAGCCGACAAGGTGCTTAAATGAATGGTTTGATCCCTGACGCCTTTGCCCAAGGCGCGCCCTCTGCAGGGGCGGGCGGCTTCGCGCCCATCCTGATGATGGTCGTGTTCGTGGTCATTTTTTACTTCCTGCTGATCCGTCCACAGCAGAAAAAAGCCAAGGAGCACCAGGCGCTCGTTTCAAAGCTCTCGGCGGGTGACGAGGTAGTCACCACCGGCGGGCTGCTCGGCAAGGTCACTGACGTGGGTGATTCCTTCGTCACGATTGAGATCGCCGATGGCGTGCGTGTCAAAGTGCAGAAGTTCCAAGTCGGATCCCTCATGCCCAAGGGCACACTGAAAAGCGCCTGAGCCATGCTCGAATACGCACGCTGGAAGTATTACCTCGTCGCTGCGGTCCTGTTGCTGGGACTGCTGTTCGCGTCGCCCAATTTCTTCGGCGAGGATCCGGCGCTGCAGATCGCGCGCAAGGATCACGCTGCAATCACCGAGGCGGCGTCCAAGGAAGTCGAATCCTTTCTCAAGGATAAGAAGGTCCGCTACGAGCGGACTTATATTGATAAGGGACGACTGATGGTGCGCTTCGCGGGCGTCCCGGATCAGCTGGCGGCGCGCGATGCGGTCGACGGCAATGATGCCTACAAGAACATCTACATCACCGCGCTCTCGTTCGCGCCCCGCGCGCCGGAATTTCTGCGTTCCATGGGGCTGCGACCGATGCCGTTGGGCCTGGATCTGCGCGGTGGGCTCAATCTGCTCTATCAGGTCGATGTCAATTCGGCGGTGAGCCAGGCCCTGGAGGGCTATGCACAGGACGCACGGCGTGCGCTGGCCTCGGCCAATATTCCCGTGAAGGACGTTACGACCATTGCAACCGGCGGTGGTGGTCGCCCCGATGGCATCCGCATCGTTCTCCCGGCTGAGGCGGACCTCAGCGCAGCACGCAACGCTTTGAGTCAGCCACTGCAGGGATTGTCCGTTTCCTCGGAAAGTCTCCCGAGCGGCGCGGCCATTCAGGCCACCATGACGCCGGCGCAGATCAAGGAGCGCCAGGACTATGCGATTCAGCAGAACATCACCACGGTCCGCAATCGTGTGAATGAGCTCGGTGTCTCCGAACCGATTGTGCAGCGGCAGGGCATCGACCGTATCAACGTCCAGCTTCCCGGCGTGCAGAACTCCGCTGAGATAAAAAATCTGCTCGGCCGCACGGCGACCCTGGAGTTCCGGCTCGAGGACACCCAGGACAATGCTTACGAAGCCGCGCAACGCGGTCGCGCCCCATTGGGTGCCAAGCTCTATACGCATACACGCATCGGGCGCCCAATCCTGCTCAAACGCGAGATCATCGCAACTGGCGACCAACTCACGAATGCCACTGTGGGCCAGTCGCAGGACGGCATTGGCGTCAATGTGAGGCTCGATGCTCGCGCCGGCGAGAACATGCTGAAGACCACCAAGGCGAACCTCAACAAACCGATGGCGGTGGTTCTCATTGAGAAGCGTCGCGAGACCACGGAAGTTGACGGCAAGCCGGTGTCGCACGATGTGACCGACGAGACGGTCATTAATGACGCGACGATTCGCGGCGTGTTCAGCACTAGTTTCGTGATCACTGGTCTTTCCGCGGGCGAAGCGCGCGACCTCGCCCTTCTGCTGCGCTCCGGCTCGCTGGCAACCACCATGTACGTCGTCGAAGAGCGGGTAGTGGGCCCAAGCGTTGGGAGCGAGAACATCGATAAAGGCGTGACGGCCTTGATCATCGGCATGGCCGGCGTCTTCGCCTTCATGGCGATCTACTACAAGGTTTTTGGAATGGTGGCCGACCTGGTGCTACTGGCAAACGTTGTGTTGCTCGCAGCCTTGTTGTCGATGATGGGCACCACGCTGTCCTTGCCCGGTATCGCGGGCATCATCCTGACCGTCGGTATGGCGGTGGATGCCAACGTGCTGATCTATGAACGTATCCGCGAGGAAATCCGCAAAGGCGTCTCGCCGCAGGCAGCGATTCGCGCCGGCTTCGAAAAGGCATTCTCGGCTATCGCGGATTCGAACATCACGACGTTGATCGCGGGTGTCGTCCTTTGGGTGTTCGGCACTGGTCCCATCCGCGGCTTCGCTGTCGTGTTGACACTCGGAATCGCGACCTCCTTGTTTACATCTCTGATGGGTAGCCGGGCTCTCATCACACTCATGTATGGCGGCCGTCGCAAGCCTGCCCGACTGTCAATCTGAGGGCTGCACGCGTGGAATTTTTTAGTCACCAAACCAGTTACCCGTTCATGGCCACACGCAAGGTGTGGTACACGCTGTCGGCCGTGTTGATGGTCGCCTCGGTGGTCTCATTCTTCACCCGTGGCTTGAATCTCGGTATCGACTTCACGGGTGGCGTAAGCGCGCACGCCTCCTTCAGCCAGGCACCGAGCGTCGACGATGTGCGTAGCAAGCTCGCTGGCGCCGGTTTCCACCAGCCTCAGGTACAGAACTTCGGCTCCTCGCGCGACCTGGTTCTGCGGTTGCCGCCCGAGCCGGGTCAGTCGGCCAACGCGATTCGCGGCAAGATCGAGCAGGTCGTCCGATCGGTCGACGCCAAAGCGCAGGTCGCACAGTTGGATGTCATCGGCCCCCAGGTCGGTGATGAGCTGAAAACCAGCGCCATCTGGGCGCTGAGCTTCACATTGCTGCTGATCTTCATCTATATCGCGTTCCGCTTTCACACCTGGCGCCTCTCGTTCGGCGCCATCCTGGCGGTGTTGCACGACCCGATTCTGGTGATCGGTATCTTCTCCGTGACCCAGACCGAGTTCGATCTGCCGGTGGTCGCTGCGATTCTGGCGGTGATCGGTTATTCGTTGAACGATACCGTCGTGGTGTTCGATCGTATTCGCGAGCGTTTCGAGACCAATCGCCGCCTGGAACCAGCAGTGGTGCTCGATCAGTCCATCAACCAGACGCTGTCGCGAACCATCATGACCAAGGTCGTGACGTCGATCGTGGTGGTGGCACTCTTGTTCCTGGGTGGCCCGGTTCTGCGCGGCTTCTCGGAAGCACTGATGATCGGCATTATCGCGGGAACTTACTCCTCGATCTACATATCGAGCGCGATTGCGCTGGATTGCGGCCTGACCGCGGAGCATGTGTTTCCCTCCGCGCGCAAGTCGGCGGTCGATGAGCTTCCCTGAGGGAATGGCCGCTTAGATGCTCGATCTGCTGGCCGACCCACAGACCTGGCTGGCCTTCATAACGCTGTCGTTGCTCGAGATCATTCTCGGGTTCGACAACATCATTTTCATTTCCATCCTGGTCGGGCGCTTGCCGCCCGCCCGCCAGGAGTCCGCACGCGTGGTTGGGCTCAGCCTGGCGATGCTCACACGCGTAGCCCTCCTGTTCTCGATCGTGTGGCTCACACGTCTGACGCAGCCGTTGTTCCATTTCCGCGATCAGGGAGTCTCGGGGCGGGATCTCATTCTCCTGGGCGGCGGACTGTTTCTGCTCGCCAAGAGCGTCTCTGAGATTCACCACACGCTGGAGGGTGCCGGCCGCCAGACCGAACGAGCACGGCACATCTACGCAAGCTTCACCATGATCGTGCTGCAGATCGGCGCCATCGACGTCGTCTTCTCGCTCGACTCGGTGTTTACCGCTGTCGGACTCGCGCAGGACATCGCCATCATGGTCGCGGCCATTGTTGCCTCGATCATTGTGATGATGTGGGTCTCGAGGTCGGTGAGCGCATTCATTGAGCGCTATCCGACGATCAAGATGCTGGCGCTCGCGTTTCTTATTCTCATCGGCGCCGCTCTGGTCGCCGAGGGTGTGCATTTCGAGATACCGAAGGGGTATCTCTACTTCGCGATGGCCTTCGCAATCGTCGTGGAGCTGGTCAACATCCGGCTACGTCGCAAGTTGGACGTCAAGCGGTCCCCGCCGGATCAGGATGAGGGCGAGGGCGGCTAGGAGCTCCTGGAGCCGCCCTCACGCACGTGCTACGAGTTCGCTCTTGCCGCCGGGCTCGATGTGCCATTGGCTCCGTGGAGCCGGCTATGTCGGTAACCATAGAAGGCGTAGACCGCGGCGCCTATGACTGTCCAGATGAGCAGCCTTGCCCACGTTGCCCGCCCGAGTGACACCATCATCGCGCCACAAACCAGGGCTCCGGCAATGCAGGTAAACCACGGCCATGGTGTGCGGAACGGCCGGTGAAGATCTGGCCTGCTGTACCGAAGAACCAGCACACCGACGCACACCGTAACGAATGCAGCGAGTGTTCCGATGGACACCATCTCGCCCAGGATGTCCACCGGGAAGAGTCCCCCGATCAGCGCCGCGCAGACTCCTGTAAGGACCGTGGCAAAACTGGGTGTGTGGTATTTCGGATGGACTCTTGCGAAGCGCTTGCCGAGCAGTCCGTCGCGCGCCATGGCAAGGAAAATACGAGCCTGCGCCAGTGTCATGACCAACATGACCGAGGTCATTCCGGCCAGCGCTCCCAGCTTGACCGGGACGCCCAGCCAATGCAGTGCGGCATGTTTGTCGATGGCCAGGGCGACCGGCGCAGGAACGTCCAACTCGGTGTATTTGACCATTCCGGTCAGAACCAGAGCGGTTACCACATAAAGGATGGTGCAGATGACCAGGCTCGCCAGGATGCCGATGGGCATGTCGCGCTGGGGGTTCTTCGTCTCCTGCGCCGCGGTTGAAATGGCGTCGAAGCCGATGTAGGCAAAGAAGATGATGCCGGAGGCGCTCATGATGCCGGGCCAACCGTACTTTCCCGGGCCTTCCTGGGGCGGGATGAACGGATGCCAGTTTTCGGGGCTGATGTAGGCGATGCCGAAAAAGATGAACAACAGGACGATGGTCACCTTGATCGCGACAATCACGGTGTTGAACGCGGAGGACTGGCGGATGCCGACATAACAGATGCTCGCCAGTACTCCCACGATGAGCACCGCTGGCAAGTTGATGAGTGCCCCGGTGGATATGATGTTGAAGTCGCCGGCACCTTTGCCGAACGGCGCGCTGGAGAGGTACTTAGGCAGATGCAGTCCGATCTGATCGAGCAGACTGACGAGATAACCTGACCATCCGACAGATACGGTGGCCACTGCAAACAGGTATTCGAGGATCAGATTCCAACCGATGAACCACGCGATCCCTTCGCCCAGTGTTGCATACGAGTATGAATACGCGCTGCCCGAGACCGGGATCATTGCGGCGAATTCGGCGTAGCAAAGCCCGGCGAAGGTGCAACCCAGGCCGGCGACGATGAAAGCCAAAGCCAGCGCCGGACCAGCGTTTTCCGCGGCCGCCACACCGGTGAGAACGAAGATACCGGTGCCAATGATGCCGCCGATACCGAGCGCGGTCAGTGCAGTCGCCGAGAGGACCCGGCGGAGCTTCGGACCGCTCGAGTCATCCGCGTGCAGAGCGTCGATGGATTTGGTTGCAAAAAGCTGGTTGGCCATTGAACGCTTGAACCCCCCGGAAAAACTTTGCCGGACTGTACACGGCGTGGAGTTGGAAAGCGAGCAAGGTCCTTGCTTGGCAGCCGGTGTTGAAACGCCTCAACTCGCGCGCAATTCCTCGGGAACAAATGGCGCGAACGCCTCTAGTAATGCGCTATAGACCTTCGGCGTGCCAGCGAGGATGTGGCCTTCCTGCTTGTATTCGCCCCCTCCAAGTGTGCCGATGCGACCACCGGCCTCCTGGATGAGGAGCGTGCCCGCAGCGGTATCCCAGGGCGCAAGGCCGAATTCCCAAAATGCATCCACGCGTCCTGCTGCGACATAAGCCAGATCCAGTGCTGCAGAACCCGGGCGGCGGATACCCGCAGTGGTCTCCATCGCGACCTTCAGCATGGCGAGATAGGTATCCATATATCGCGTGTTGGCGCGATAAGGAAAACCGGTCGCGATGAGGGAGCCTTCGAGGCCACGCTGTTTACTGACGCGTATACGACGGTTGTCCAGGTGAGCACCGCCGCCGCGAGAGGCGGTGAACAGCTCCTGGCGCATGGGGTCGTAAACCACCGCATGCTCCAGCCGGCCCTTCTGCTGGCAGGCGATCGAAACGGAGAATACGGGGAACTCGTGCAGGAAGTTCGTCGTCCCATCCAGCGGATCGATGATCCACACCGTGTCATCATCCCCGCTCTGCCCGCTTTCTTCCGCCAGGAAGGCGTGGTGCGGATAAAGCTTGCGGATGATGCTGATGATCTCCGCCTCTGCCTGTGTGTCGACCTCGCTGACGAAGTCGTTACGGCCCTTGGCCGTGACCGTAAGCGATTCCAGGCGGTTCAAGTTACGGACAATGACCTCGCCGGCGCGGCGCGCGGCGCGAACGGCGATATTGAGAAGCGCGTGCACGGTAAATAAGCTCCACGACCGGCCTGTGTTTCGCCGGCAAAAGGGCCGCAGGCCGCGCTGCGTCTGCAGCGCCCTTTTGCAGGCGTCGTATTACGCAGCTGCCAGGTTGGCCTGAGAAAAGCCGGCCCCATTTGGGCCGCATGCAAATTTCGTAAACAATTGAAGCGTATCAGATGACGTCCACTGACATTCGTATCGTCCTCGTCGAACCCTCCCATCCGGGCAACATCGGGGCCGTCGCCCGGGCCATGAAAAACATGGCGCTCGATCAGCTGGTGCTCGTGAAACCCAAGCAATTTCCGCATAGCGATGCGATTGCCCGCGCCTCCGGCGCCGACGACGTACTTGCTGCCGCGCGGGTCGTGGATTCGGTGCGCGAGGCGCTGGCCGGTTGCGGCTTTGTCGCGGCGACGACGTCTCGCGACCGAGATCAGTACTTTCGCGTGGCTGACGTGCGGGACGCGGCTGAGCGCCTCGTCGTGGAAGCAAAGCGGTCGCCTGCCGCGGTTCTCTTCGGCGCAGAGCGGACGGGGCTGCGGAATGAGGACCTCGAGCCGGCCCACATTCTGATTCGCATTCCCGCCAATCAGGCGTATCTGTCGCTCAATCTTGCGATGGCTGTGCAGCTCGTCGCCTATGAGATCTTTCGCGCACAAGGTGTCCAGGTCGATACCGCTCCGGGTGCTGCGGCGATGGCGGCGCCAGAAGACATGGAGCGCATGTATACACACTTGGCCCAGGTCCTCGAGGAAATCGACTTTCGTGACCGTACCCAGAGCGGTACCAACCTCATGGCGCGCATCCGACGTTTCATGCAGCGGGCCGAGCTCGACAAGAACGAGGTCAACATCGTGCGCGGCATACTAACGGCGGTGCAAAACCGCCGACGTCACGCCGGCGCCGGCGCCGGTGCCGGTGCCGGCACGAGCACGAGTGGCGCGGACGGCGCGCCCCAAGAGAAGGAGTCGCAATGAGCGGCGCAAATGCCAGTAGCGATCTTCCGATCTACCTCGACTACGCAGCCACGACGCCAGTCGACCCGGCGGTCGCCGCCGCCATGGCTGATTGTCTGACTGCTGCTGGCGATTTTGGTAACGCGTCGTCGGCAACGCACGTGTTTGGTCAGCGAGCGGCGGCTCGCGTCGAGCTCGCTCGTGCGCAGGTTGCCGCGTTGATCGGCGCAGAGCCCGACGAGATCACGTTCACCTCAGGGGCTACGGAGTCGAATAACCTTGCGATTCTGGGGGTAGCGCGCGGCAACTCGGACCGCGGTCGCCACATCATTACGACCCGCATTGAGCACAAGGCCGTGCTCGATCCATGCAAGCGGCTCGAGCGCGAGGGCTTCGCGGTCACCTACCTCACTCCCGACCGACAGGGGCGGGTCGAGACAGAAGCCATACGCGCTGCGCTTCGCCCGGACACCGCCCTTGTTTCGATCATGTACGTAAACAACGAGGTCGGTGTAATGCAGGACGTCGGTGCTATCGGTGCTCTGTGCCGCGATAGTGGCGTTGCATTCCACACCGACGCAGCGCAGGCAGTCGGCAAGATACCGATCGATGTACGAAGTCTCTGTGTCGATTTCATGTCGTTCACGGCGCACAAGGTTTACGGACCCAAGGGTGTGGGGGCTCTTTACGTTCGTCGCGGCTCGCGACCGCTGCTGCAACCGCTGACCTTTGGAGGCGGTCAGGAAAGAGGCTTGCGCCCGGGGACGCTGCCGACCCATCAAATCGTTGGGCTCGGCGCCGCTTGTGAGCTCGCACGGCGGCAGGTCGCTTCGGACCAGCAGCGGTTGACCGAACTGCGGGAGCGGTTGTGGGAGGGGCTGGCCCGTCTGGGTGGGGTCCACCTGAATGCGGCCGGGGCACCCCGGGTGCCGGGGATCCTCAACGTGTCTTTTGAAGGGGTCGAGGGTGAGAGCCTGGTGATGGCGCTTCCCGAGCTGGCCCTATCCACAGGCTCAGCCTGTAACTCGGCCTCTGCCGAGCCGTCCTACGTCCTGCGCTCGCTAGGGCGCGATACCCAGCTGGCGCAGAGCTCGCTGCGCTTTACCGTTGGTCGCACTACCACGGCCGCTGACGTCGATTTCGCCGCCGAGGCTGTGCGGCGGGAGGTCACCCGTTTGCGGGCACTTTCGCCAGCATCGGAGCAGGAAGCGGCGCCGCAGGGGGGGCTGGGCGTGACTGGCGAGGCCGGCGGTCCTGGGCAGGAAACCTGGGTGCGCTTCCATCTCACCGTGGCGGACGACATTGTGAAGGCCGCACGTTTTAAGGCGTACGGATGCCCCCATACTCTGAAGGTGGCCGAGTGGCTCGTCGGTCAGCTTCCGGGTCGGAGGCGGGATCAAGGGATTCCTGGAAATCCTGCCGGCTGGGCGCAGACGATCGACGTTCCTACTGAGAAGCTGGGCCGTCTGCTGACGGTGGAAGACGCGCTGACAGCTTGTTTTTCGCGTTGGCGAAGCGCAGTGGTTATAGCTCATAGCCCCTCGGACTAGGGTGCCTTGCGAATCAGCGGGTAGAATGGATGACATGACTATCTCATTGACTGAATCAGCTGCGAATCGTGTCAAGACCTTCCTGTCCGCACGCGGACATGGCGTCGGTCTGAAGCTCGGCGTGCGTAAGACAGGCTGCTCTGGGTTCGCGTACGTCATCAACTACGCGGACGAGGCGACCCCGGGGGATGTGATGTTCGAGGACCGGGGCGTGAAGGTGTTCGTCGACCCGGGTAGCCTCGGCATGCTCGATGGCACGATCGTGGATTTCATCAAGCAGGGACTGAACGAGGCCTTCCGCTTCCGCAACCCGAATGTGAAGGGCGAGTGCGGCTGCGGGGAGAGCTTCTCGGTTTAGAGCCCTTCAGCCGCGCTGCCGCGCGCGGTTGTTCGGTGAGGGTGGCCCCTTGGGCGGGGAGGTGCCAGTCTCGCCCGCCCCTCGGCCGGCAAAATCCCTTGTGAAAATCAGCACTTCCACCGCACCTCAAATTGCCGCGGATGCTCCCGCCGAGGTAAACTGAAGAGCTGGGAGTCTGTCTGACCAATGCTCGCCTGCTTGCGGCCGCCCGCGCTACGGCGATCATCGGTCAGACAGACTCCAGGTGTCGGCCCCTCACCGGCGACCTGCCTCATCAATTTTCTTAAAAAGGTCTAAGCGAAATGGCGCAAGAGCGCACCCTGTCCATCGTCAAGCCGGACGGCGTAAGCCGTAATCTCATCGGCCAGGTCTACAGCCGTCTGGAGAAGGCGAATCTTTCCATCATTGCTGCCCGCATGCTGCATTTGTCGCAGCGTGAGGCTGAGGGCTTTTACGCGGTGCACCGCGAGCGCCCGTTCTTCAAGGATCTCGTGAAGTACATGACCTCAGGCCCGGTGGTCGTCCAGGTGCTCGAAGGCGACAACGCCATCGCCCGCTACCGCGAGATCATGGGTGCCACCGACCCGAAGAAGGCCGCCCCCGGCACCATTCGCGCAGACTTCGCGCTGAGCATCGAGCAGAACGTGGTGCACGGCTCGGATGCGCCCGAGACCGCCGCGGTCGAGATCGCGTATTTCTTCCGTACGACGGAGCTGCACTCGCGCGGCTGATCGCGCGCCGCACCGACATACCGCCATGACATCTGCAGCAACAAGCCGGACCAACCTGTTAGGTTTGCCGCGCGCGGCGCTCGAGACGTTCGTGGCGGATCTCGGCAGCAAGCCCTTCCGCGCCCGCCAGCTCATGAACTGGGTTTACAAGCGCGGCGAGGGCTCGATCGCCAACATGACGGACCTGGCGAAGGATTTCCGCGCGCAGCTCGTGGAGTGCGCCGAAATCCGCACGCCGGATATCGTCACCCTGCAGCAGTCCGCTGACGGCACCCGTAAATGGAAGCTGAGCGCCGACTCCTCGCAGGCGTTCGAGATGGTGTTCATTCCCGAGAAGGAGCGCGGCACCCTGTGTATCTCATCACAGGTGGGCTGCATGCTCGACTGCTAGTTCTGCTCGACCGCCCAGCAGGGCTTCAACCGCAACCTCACCACGGCAGAGATCGTCGGACAGGTGTGGCTGGCGAAAAAGGAGTTGGCCAGTTTCTATCAGACAACAGAGGCGGGCGGTGATCGTATCGTCACCAACGTCGTTCTGATGGGCATGGGCGAGCCGCTGGCGAACTTCCGTAACGTCGTGCCGGCGGTGGGGATTCTGATGGACGATTACGGTTTCGATCTGTCGCGACGCCGGGTGACGCTGTCGACTTCCGGCCTCGTGCCACAGATCTACAAGCTGGCTGAAGAGACCAACGTGGCGCTCGCCGTGTCGTTACACGCGCCGGATGACGAGTTGCGCAGCGAGCTCGTGCCGATCAACCGCAAGCATCCGATCGCCGAGCTCCTCGAGGCCTGCTGGCACTACATCGACGAACAAAACGGGCGCAGTGTGACGTTCGAGTACGTGATGCTGGACGGCATCAACGATTCTCCGGCACAGGCGCGCGCGCTTGCCGCGCTGCTCAAAGGGCATCCGGCAAAAGTGAATCTCATCCCCTTTAACCCGTTTCCAGGGACGCGGTACAAACGCTCGCCACTGCCAGTCATACAACGATTTCGTGATGAGTTGATCCAGCGCGGCGTGTTGGCAACCATTCGGCGCACGCGTGGCGACGATATCGACGCGGCATGCGGGCAGCTCGCGGGTAAGGTCATTGACCGCACGACCGTGCGGCTAGGTAACAAACTCTTCGGGGTGGCGGTTCAGCAATGAGCGCACGGCAGGCAAGTTTCTCTTTTGGAGCGTTGCAGGTTCGCGGTGCGTTGGTGATGGCCACGGCCCTCGCCGCGGCTCTCGCTCTCAGCGGCTGCGCAGGCACGCAGCGGGCGGAGAAGAAGAGGGATGACGCGTCGATCTACAACACGCAGCTGGGAATTTCCTACCTGCACCAGGGCGACATCCCACTGGCGAAGGAGAAGCTGGATCGCGCTCTGAAAGAGAATCCGGACAATCCTCAAGTCCACGGCGCTCGCGCGATGCTGTTCGACCGCATGGGCGATCCCAAGCAGGCCGATGAGGAGTTCAAGGCCGCGCTGCGGCTGGCGCCGGACGATCCGGATGTATCGAACAATTACGCGGTGTATCTGTGCCAGTCCGGACGCACCACTGACGGTGTGCATCGTTTCGAAGCTGTCGCGCGCAACGCTCTTTATCGCACTCCGTGGGTGGCCTACACCAATGCCGGCGTATGCCTGCGCACGGCGAAGCGTAGCGCGGAAGCCGTCAAGAACTTCAGGCAGGCGCTGCAGATCCGCCCCAATTTCTCCGAAGCCGCATTTCAGCTGGGCGATCTGCAATTGCAGGATGGCGACCTGGCCGGTGCGCGTCAGGTGGTTGACACCTACCTGGGCAGCTTTGATGAGACGCCGGACCTGTTGCTTCTGGGCGTGCGCGTCGCGCGGGCGCAAAACGACCGTGTCGCGGCTGCCATGTACGCGCGCAAGCTGCGCCTCGATTTCCCGAAATCGGCACAGGCGCAAGCGCTGGTCGATCTCGAACGCAACTCAGGCTGACTCCCATGGCTGCGGAAGCAGGCGGCGAGGGACGCGCCGGTATCGGCACGCGGCTGCGGGCCGCGCGCGAAAAGAAAGGCCTGACGGTCTTGCAGGCCGCCGAGAAGATGCACGTGGACTCGCGCATTCTCGAGGCTCTCGAGGGCGAAGACTTTGCCTCGTTAGGTGCTGCCGTCTACGCGAAGGGTCACCTGCGACATTACGCGGAGTTGCTCGGCGAGCAGCCGGCGGAGTTGGTGGAGCTTTATTCGGGCTCGGCACGCGCGGCGCCGGTGCAACCTGACCTGACACGTATTTCCCGAGCGCTGCCTGATAACGATCCAGGTAAGTTGAGCGGACCGGCTGTCGTGGTGGCGGTGACCATAGCGATCGTCGGGACTCTGTGGTGGGTCATCAACTCCTCGGGTGGCGAAAAGCCTCAATCTGCGGTAGTGCAGCAGGCTCAGCAAAGCAGCAGCGTTGCGAAATCCAACACGCCAACAGAAAGCGCCGCGCAGTCGACGGTGTCGCGCACAGGAGTGCCGGCAGCGGCTCCAACTGCTCCAGCCGTTGCAGCCGTCAGTCACAAACCCGTCGCTGTACCCAGCACGATCACCGCCTCGCCGCCTGTGAGGTCACCGGCAGCAGTCGCCACCGCAACGGGGGCCCGCGCGACACCTACGAGCGCCTTGGCCGCTTCGAGTGTTCCGCCTCTGGTGCGCCCTAATCCAACACCGCGCCCCGAGGACTCCGAGCTCACTCTGAAATTCTCGGCCGACAGTTGGGCGGAGGTTTACGACGCCGCCGGTCAGCGTCTTTTCTACGACGTGGGCGCCGCCTCTTCGGCGCACACGGTAAAGGGGCCGGCACCGATGCGTGTCGTCCTGGGCAATGCTTCGGGAGTGACTCTCGAATACAACGGCCGCCCCGCGCAGATTCCCTCCGGCGTGTTGCCTGATGGAAGCGTGCGCTTTGTCATTACCGCACGCGGGCGTACCGCCCCGGCTAGCAACGGAGATTGAGTTGGCAGAGCAGATACAGCCTGTCCGTGGCATGAATGATGTGTTGCCGGCGCAGATCGCCGCGTGGCAATACCTCGAGGACACCGTGCGCTCGTTGCTCACGGAGTATGGCTTCGAGGAAATTCGAGTTCCGATCGTAGAGAACACGGACCTGTTCAAGCGCGCTATCGGCGAGTTCACCGACGTGGTCGAGAAGGAGATGTATACCTTCCCTGACCGCGAGGAAAAGCGGAGCCTGACACTGCGGCCCGAGGCCACCGCCGGTGTCATGCGCGCCCTGATCTCCAACGGTATGTTGCGGGGTGCGCGCCATAAGTTGTGGTGTATCGGCCCCATGTTCCGCCACGAGCGGCCGCAGAAAGGTCGTTATCGCCAGTTCTATCAGGTGGACGTGGAGGCCGTGGGTTTCCCAGGCCCGGATGCCGACATCGAGATCATCGCCATGACGGCGCGCTTGTGGCGCAGGCTCGGTATCGAGCGGGTCAAGCTCAACATCAACTCGCTCGGCACGCCGGAGTCGCGGCGGGTTTATCGCGAGAAGCTGGTGGAGTACTTCCGTTCCCACGAGAGCCGGCTCGACGCCGACAGCAAGCGCCGTCTGGAAGGCAATCCGCTGCGCATTCTGGACAGCAAGAACCCTGAGATGCAGGAGATCGTCGCTGGCGCTCCCCTCCTGACGGACCATCTGGATGCCGAGTCCCGGGAGCACTTCGATACACTCTGCAAGAGCTTGACGGACATCGGTGTGCCCTACGAGGTGAATCCGCGCCTGGTCCGCGGGCTCGACTATTACACCCGAACCGTCTTCGAGTGGATTACGGACGCCCTCGGCGCCCAGGATGCCGTATGCTCTGGCGGCCGTTACGACGGCCTCATTGCGCAGCTTGGGGGTGAGCCGACGCCTGGCGTCGGTTTCGCGATGGGCGTGGAGCGCGCTGTTGAGCTCCTCACGCTGGCACAGCGGGTTCCCGCGCCGCAGACCGCCGACGTCTACGTGGTTGTGAGTGGCGCTAAGGCCGCCGTCGCCGGACCTGCGATCGTGGAGCGCCTCCGGGACCAGTTGCCGCAGGTGCGTTTCGAGCTAAATCTCGGCGGTGGCAATTTCAAGGCACAGTTTCGCCGCGCCGACCGTAGTGGTGCGGCGCTGGCCCTCATTGTCGGCGACGACGAGCTCGCGCGCGGCGTGGTGGCAGTGAAACCTTTGCGGCAGGAAGCCGGTCAGACCGAGTGCCCGATCGCCGAGCTGGGCGCAGCCGTGGTGGCAGCCCTCGATCGACCGGGGTAAGGGGCCGGCAATGTTTGGACAGTCGCGCGAAGCGCGTGGGGAGTGAGTTCTTTGGACGATTACCTGTCAGAAAAAGAACAGTGGGAAGTGGTCAAAACCTGGATCCGCGAGAACGGTCTGTGGATCGTCGCGGGCATCGCCGTGGGTGGTGCCGCCATCGGGGGCTGGCAGTGGCGCAATGCCCACATCGATAAGGTGAATGGTGAGGCCAGCACCAAGTACGAAGAGCTGATGAAGGCGTTTGGCCATAACGATGAGACCGGTGCGCAGGCTCTGATGGGCCAGCTCGAGCACGATTACTCCTCGACCCCCTACGTGGACCAGGCGAAGCTGGCCTTTGCCAGGGTCTATGTGGACACGAACCGTCTCGACAAGGCTGCGGAAGCGCTGCAGTCGGTGACCCAGCACACCAAGGACCCGCAGCTGGCGCTGGTGGCGCGCGCGCGGTTGGCCCGAGTGCAGATCGCGGAGCAGAAGCCCGACGATGCGCTCGCTACCTTGAACGGAGTGGATCCGGGCTCGTTCGCGCCGCAATTCCACGAAGTCCGCGGCGACGCTCTGCTCGCCAAGGGAGACAAGGCGGGTGCGCTGACCGAGTACCGTGCTGCTCGGTCCTCGGATTTGGGTGGCGGCGGCGGTGTTTCGCTGCTCGACCTGAAAATTTCTGACCTCGTGGCGGATGCGGCACCATTGCCCGCTGCCGCGAATGCGTCTACTGCGCCGACCTCCGCCGCGCAAACTCAGGCTAAAAAGTAAACATGCGACAACTGCAACGCTGGACCCTGGTGGCCGCTGTGCTGCTGCTCATAGCAGCCTGTTCGAAAGACAAAGATATCGACACGCCGGCGGTGCTCAGTCCGTTTCATCAAACGCTCAAAATCCAGCGCGTCTGGAGTGCCTCGGTACCCGACAAAGGGGCCAGGCAGTTGCGCCTGGGTTTGAGTCTGGCGACCGAGGGAAATCGCGTTTATGCCGCCGGGTACAAGGGTGAGGTCGTGGCCTTCGACCTCACTTCCGGACATGTCGTCTGGCACACGCGACTGAAGAAGACTCCGTTCTCGGGGGGCCCTGCCGTTGGTGGAGGTCTGGTCGCGGCGGGAACCAGCGAGGGTGAGGTCGTCGCGCTTGAAGCCGACACTGGCAAAGTGCGCTGGAGAGTGCGCCTGAACGGCGAAATTCTCGCGGCACCGGCGATTTCGGAGCGCGCGGTGGCGGTGCGCACCGTGGACGGCAAGTTGCGAGCGCTCTCGCCGAAAGACGGGCACGATCTGTGGACGCAGGAGCAGCAGGTGCCGAGGCTGTCGCTTCGGGGCACCTCCCGCCCGGTCATTGCCGGCGACCTTACGTTGTGCGGGTTCGATAACGGCAAGGTCATTGCCGTGAATATGAATGACGGTTCCTTGCAGTGGGAGGCGACGGTAGCGCCGCCTCATGGCCGTACCGAGCTGGAGCGTCTGAACGACGTCGACTCGACCCCGCGCGTATCGGGATCGGATGTGTTTACCGTTGGCTACCAGGGACGCGTGGCCAAGCTGGCCCTCGATAACGGCCAGGTCTGGTGGTCGCACGATGCGTCCAGCTACCGGGGAATCGCGCTCGACGACGACGCTCTCTATGTCGCTATGGCCAGTGGGGAGGTCGTTGCATTACGACACGGCAGCGGGGCGGAAGTGTGGCGTCAAAAAGCCCTGTTGCATCGAGGGCTGTCCGCCGTTGCGATCACCGACAATGCCGTCGTTACGGCCGATTTCCAGGGCTATGTGCACTGGCTCGACAAGGCGACCGGCGAGCTTGCGGCCCGGGTGCGGCCGAGCAAACACCGGATCAGCAATCCGCCGGTGGTATCCGGTAACACGGTCATTGTGATCGACGACGCCGGGAAGATCACCGCATACCGGGCTACCCCGATCGGTGGCGCGATGGCCGGGAAGCGCAAGATTCCTGCGGAGAGCGCGCCAGCACGTGATAACGCGCCGGCAGCACCGGCGGCGGCGCCCGCCCCGTCGACAGAGCCGGCGCCTGCGGTGCCCCCAGCTCCTGCTGCGGTACCCCCAGCCCCTGCGGCCCCGCCGGAACCGGCGGCGCCCCCGGCTCCGGAGACAGCAACTCCGCCTCCGCCGCCGGCACCTTCAACGCCGCCGCCCGTCACTCCGAAATAAAACCAACACTTCGGGGAGCCTGGCCAGGATAATGTACCTCCATCCAGGCTCCCCATGACCCTATGCTGCCTGTCATCGCCCTCGTGGGCCGTCCCAACGTCGGTAAGTCGACGTTATTCAATGTTTTAACCGGCACGCGCGATGCCATCGTCGCCGATATCCCCGGGCTTACCCGCGATCGCCAGTATGGTTTCGGTCGCGTAGGCCCATTTCCCTATGTCGTCATCGATACCGGTGGCGTCGTTGAGAATCCAACGGGCATCGAGACCCAGATGCGCGAGCAGACCGAGCGCGCGGTGGAGGAGGCGGACCGCCTCGTCTTTCTGGCGGATGTCCGCGAGGGACTCACACCGGCCGACCATTACGTGTTGCGCGAGCTGCGGCGCTCGGGAAAGCCGGTCACACTCGTTCTCAACAAGGGCGAAGGTCTCGATCTCGATTTCGTAGGCGGCGATTTCCATTCCCTCGGTCTGGGCGAGCCGCTGTTGATCTCAGCGGCGCACGGGCAGGGCTGCGAAGCACTGATGGAGCACGTGCTTGCCGGCATCGAAGCGCCACCGGTGGAGGAGAATTCGGACAGTGGCGCTATTCGCATCGCCATCATCGGGCGGCCCAACGTTGGGAAGTCAACGCTGGTCAACCGGCTCTTGGGGCAGGAGCGCGTGATAGCGAGCGATGTGCCCGGCACCACGCGTGACAGCATCCTCATACCCTTTCGCCGCGACGATCGCGATTTCGTCCTCATCGATACGGCGGGCGTGCGCCGTCGCTCGAAAGTAGACAACGTCATCGAGCGCGCCAGCGTGGCCAAAACCCTGCAGGCCATCGACGAAGCCCATGTCGTTATCATGGTGCTCGATGCGCACGAGGGCATTGCCGAACAGGATGCGAGTGTCTTGGGCTTGGCGCTCGAGCGCGGTCGGGCTCTCATTATCGCGGTCAACAAGTGGGACGGCATCCCCATGGAGCAGCGCGAGACCATCCATCGCCAGCTCTCCCTGAAGCTCGATTTCGTGCCCTATGCCCCGCTACACTTCATTTCCGCGCGGCATGGCACCGGAGTCGGCGATGTGGTGCATTCCGTCGTCCGTGCATACGAGTCGGCGATGCGCGCGATGCCGACACGCGACTTGACGCGTACGTTGGAGCACGCTCTGACCGTTCATCAGCCGCCGCTGGTTCATGGACGGCGCATCAAGTTGCGTTACGCACATCAAGGAGGAAGAAATCCACCCCGTATTGTCATCCACGGCAACCAGACCGACGCGGTGCCCGATGCATACACTCGTTACCTCGCCAACGTGTTTCGCAAGAAATACGACTTGTTCGCGACCCCGGTAGTAGTCGAATACCGCACGGACAAGAATCCGTTCGTCAGGGAGCGGCGGGTCAAGCCGCATCCGGACGCGAAGCCCAGCCGACGAGGCAAAAACAACCGACGACGCTGACACCATCATGAGCGAAACCCACGCCGCGCCCTTCAAATCACGCCGCAGCACCCGCTTCGGGCCGGCGCTGCCTCCCAGGACGTTCGCCGGTTTCGCCGCGGCGATCGTCACTGTGGTGTTGATTGCCTTTTTTGGCTACCGCTCCCTCGATAGCCAGGAGGAGAGTGTCACTCTTGCGACGCACACACTGCAGGTCATGCAGCGGGTCGATAGTCTCTTCTCGAGCCTGAAGGATGCCGAGACCGGACAGCGCGGCTTTCTCCTGACGGCCAGGGAAGGTTACCTGCAGCCTTACGACGATGCGCGCGCCAGCATCCCGGGACAGTTACAGGAGCTGAGGCGTCTGACTGCCAACAACCCCAGGCAGCAGGACCTGCTGGCACAGATTCAACACTTCACTGGCGAAAAGCTCGCCGAGCTGCAGCACACTCTGGAGCTGCAACGGGCCGGCAAGCCCCAGGATGCCGTGACCGTCATGCTGACCGATCGCGGCAAGATCACCATGGACCGTGTCCGTGATCTGGTGCAGCAGTTTCTCGATGAGGATCGCAATGTGCTCGTGGCCCGCACTCAGGCGGCGCGCGCGGCTACTCAGGTCACATTGATCGTCACTGTCGGTGGCGCGGCGATCCTGTTCGTATTGATCCTCGCCGCCGGGACCCTCACCTCGCGCGACTTCCTGACCCAACAGACGGAAGCCTGGTTGCAGGCGGGCCAGGGCGCTCTGTCGCAGCGCATACAGGGCGAGCAGCGCCTCGAGCTGCTGGGTGACAACGTGCTGAATTTCATGGCGCGTCATCTCGATGCGCAGGTGGGTGCCATCTATATCAACGAGCTCGGCGGACGGCTGCGCCGTTTCGCCGGCTTCGCGTTGCAGGCCTCCAAGAGCGATGGCGAGGTGCTGCGCTCCGGCGATGGTCTTGCCGGACAGGCGTTGAAGGAAAACCGTATCGTCACCGTTGATGATGTGCCCGAGGGCTACCTGCCAGTCACCTCCGCGCTGGGCGAGGGTAAGCCCAAACACCTGCTCATCGTCCCCGCGAGCGACAGTGGCGTGGTACAGGCCGTCATCGAGCTCGGGTTCTTCCGGCCCTTGCTGCACTCCGATCACGAGTTCCTGCGTCGGACTCGCGAGTCGATCGGCATTGCGGTGCGCTCATCGAAGGATCGTACCCGCCTGATGGAGCTGCTGGAGGAGACCCAACGCCAGTCCGAGGAGATGCAAACCCAACAGGAGGAGCTGCGGGTCGCCAACGAGGAGCTCGCCGAGCAGGGGCAGGTGCTGAAGGAGTCGCAGGCGCGTCTGGAGTCGCAGCAAACCGAGCTCGAGCAGACCAACTCCCAGCTGGAGGAGCAGGCGAGCATTCTCGAGACCCAACGCGACGAGCTGCAACGCGCCCAGGGCGCGCTCGCGCAGCGTGCCTCGGAGCTTGCCCGCTCGAACCAGTACAAGTCCGAATTTCTCGCCAACATGAGCCACGAGCTGCGCACGCCGCTCAACTCCTCGCTCATTCTGGCCAAGCTGCTTGCGGACAACAAACCGGGCAACCTGAACGAGGAGCAGGTGAAGTTTGCCCAGACCATTTTCGGGGCCGGCAACGACCTGCTGGCACTCATCAACGACATTCTCGACTTGTCGAAGATCGAGGCCGGTAAGGTGGAGGTGCAGCCGGAATCCGTGACCATCGCCCGCGCGGCGGAAGCGTTGGTCCGTGGTTTCGAGCCGATGGCCCGTGAGCGCGGCGTCGCGTTCAGCCACTCGGTCGATCCCGGTACGCCGGGGCGGATTGTGACTGACCCGCAACGGCTCGGGCAGATACTGAAGAACCTGCTGTCCAACGCGTTCAAGTTCACCGAGCGCGGCGCCATCTCGCTGCGCATCTCCGGCACGCCGGAAGGACAGGTTGCCTTCGCGGTCCAGGACAGCGGCATTGGGATACCTGCCGATCAGCAACAGATTATTTTTGAGGCCTTTCGTCAAGCCGACGGGAGCACCCATCGCAAGTACGGCGGCACCGGACTTGGACTGTCCATTTCGCGTGATCTTGCGCGCCTCTTGGGAGGCGACGTCACGGTGCAGAGCGAAGCGGGTCGGGGGAGCATCTTCACCCTAAGACTGCCACTCGAATACGACGGTCCGGTTGTAGTCGATCGGGCAAGCCAAACCGGCATGTCACGCGTCGTGCCCGGGTTGCTGGAGCCAGAGCCGCCGCCTCCGGGCGTGGCCGCAGCGGCGCCAGTAGCTTTACCGTTACCTACTGCGTTCGCCGGGCCCGCAGTCACGGTCCCCGAGCTAAGACCGTCGCAGGTGGAGGATGATCGCGACCGACTGAGGGCCGACTCCCGCGTCATGCTCCTATTGGAGGATGACGTCCGCTTTGCCTCGATTCTTGTCGACCTGTCGCGCGAGTTGGGATTTCAGTGTATTGCCACGCACACGGCAGCGGATGCCATGGCAGCGGCACATAGGTTCAAAGTGCATGCCATCATTCTGGACATGAACCTTCCTGACCGCTCCGGACTGGACGTGCTCAACGAGCTCAAGCGCAACCCGGGCACGCGCCATATTCCGGTCCATGTGGTCTCGGTTGCTGATTTCAGTCAGCAGGCGATGAGCCTCGGTGCGATCGGTTACGCGCTGAAGCCTGTGAAGCGTGAGCAGCTCATGGTGGCGTTTGAGAAACTGCAGTCCAAGCTGCAGCAGGGCGTGCGCCGGGTTCTGGTGGTGGAGGATGACGAGCGCCAGCGCGATAGTATTCACCAGTTGCTCTCGAGCGAGGGTGTCGAGATCTGCGGGGTTGCAACAGCCACAGAGGCGCTGGAGCGCCTCAAACACACAACTTTTGACTGCCTGGTGCTCGACCTTAGTCTGCCGGACCTGAGCGGCTACGAGATGCTCGAGCGCATGGCCAATACCGACGAGGTATCGTTTCCGCCGGTGATCGTTTACACCGGCCGCTCGCTGACCCGGGACGAGGAACAGCGGCTGCGGCGGTTCTCGCGGTCGATCATCATCAAGGACGTGCGCTCGCCCGAGCGCCTGTTGGATGAGGTCACCCTGTTTCTCCACCAGGTGGAGTCCAAGCTGCCGATCGAGCGTCAACGTATGTTGCGCGAGGCGCGCGATCGCGAGGCAGCACTCGAAGGCCGGCGCATACTGATCGTCGAGGACGATGTCCGTAACATCTTCGCCCTCTCGAAGGTCCTGGAGCCACGCGGGGCCAAGGTGGAAATCGCTCGCAACGGTCGCGAAGCCCTCGAGGTGTTGGAGCGTAGCTCGACTACCGCAGGGACCAACGTCGATCTGGTGCTGATGGATATCATGATGCCGGAAATGGACGGGCTGACGGCAATGCGCGAAATTCGTAAGCGTCCCGAATGGCAGAAGCTGCCAATCATCGCCCTGACCGCCAAGGCGATGAAGGACGACCAGGAAAAGTGCTTGGCTGCTGGCGCCAACGATTACATCGCCAAGCCCCTGGATGTGGATAAACTGTTGTCGCTCGTGCGCGTCTGGATGGCGCAGTAGGGGGAATCGCGAACGCAGTGACCAGCAATACTTTCGACATCGAGCTGCCATTGCTGCTCGAGGCCGTGTATCGCAAGTATCACTACGACTTCCGCGGTTACGCGGCGGCCTCTCTAAAGCGTCGCCTGATGCAGGCCATGGAGCGTTTCGGCTGTCGCACGCTGTCCCAGCTGCAGGATCGGCTGTTGCACGAGCCGGTGCTCTTCCCGACCCTGCTGGATTTTCTTACCGTGCAGGTGAGCGAGATGTTTCGCGATCCTGCCTATTTCCGCGCGTTACGCGAGAAGGTGGTGCCGCTGCTGCGCACCTATCCCTCGCTGAAAGTCTGGGTGGCGGGGTGCAGTACGGGGGAGGAGGTTTATTCACTCGCGATCCTGCTGCTCGAGGAGGGCTTATTGGAGCGCTCATTGATCTACGCGACGGATATCAATGCTGGCGCGCTCGAGCGCGCGCAGGCAGGTATCTACGATGCCGCGCGCATCGGCGGCTTTACCGATAACCATCGCAAGTCGGGGGCGCGCACCTCGCTGTCGGACTACTACACCGCCGCCTACGGCAAGGCGGTGTTCGACAAGTCTCTCAAGACCAACATTGTGTTCGCCGACCACAGCCTGTCGACCGATAGCGCGTTCTCGGAGGTTCAGCTGGTCTCCTGCCGCAATGTGCTCATTTACTTCGACCGTCAGCTGCAGGACCGGGTGTTGGGGTTGTTTCGCGATTCGCTGTGTCGGAAGGGATTTCTGGGCTTGGGGGCGAAGGAATCACTGCGCTTCTCGAGCCATTCGTACGCCTTCTCCGATTTCGTGGCGGGCGACAAGATTTTCCAGAAGGAGGCCTCGTAATGCGGTTCGAGCCGCTCACCCGAGGAATTGACGCCGTGGTCATCGGCGCTTCGGCCGGCGGTGTGGAGGTCTTGTCGGTGCTTCTGGCGCAGCTCCCGCGCGCTTGCCGGGTGTCCTTCTTCATCGTGATGCACATCCCGCGGGAGCGCCCGAGTCTGCTTCCCGAGGTATTCAGTACCCGGTGCGTGTTGCCCGTCAAAGAGGCGGAGGACAAGGAGCCGGCGCAGCCCGGAACGGTGTATTTCGCACCGCCCGATTACCACATGTTGATCGATCGGGGCCCGGCGCTGGCGCTGTCGGGCGATGAGCCGGTGCATTTTTCGCGGCCTTCGATCGATGTGTTGTTCGATTCCGCGGCGGATATTTATGGCGAGCGTTTGATGGGTTTGATTCTGACTGGCGCCAATCAGGATGGCGCGGAAGGCCTGGCCGCCGTTGGTCGTGCGGGCGGGCGAACCGTCGTGCAGGAGCCCCGCAGCGCGGCAGTGGCGTATCTGCCGGAAGCCGCTTTGCAGGCAGGGCCGGTCGATGCTGTGCTTGCGGTGGATCAGCTGCAGGGCTTGTTCGCTCATCTGGGGCCTTCGAACGGATGAGCGTTGAGATGATTTTGGAGACTGCTTGAATGAATGCCCGGGTGAAGTGCCTGTTGGTCGATGACCTGGAGGAAAACCTCCTGGCGCTTTCCGCACTGTTACGACGCGAGGACGTCGAGATCCTGGAGGCGCGCTCGGGCGCGCAGGCGCTCGAATTGCTGTTGGCTCACGATGTCGCGCTGGCATTGCTGGATGTGCAGATGCCGGATATGGACGGGTTCGAGCTCGCCGAATTGATGCGCGGCAGCGAGCGCACGCGACACGTACCGATCATATTCGTCACCGCGGGTGTGCGTGACCAGTACCGTCTCTTCAAAGGTTACGACACCGGTGCCGTCGATTTTCTCTACAAGCCCATTGATGCGCATATCCTCAAGAGCAAGGCGGATGTGTTCTTTCAGCTCTATTGTCAGAAGCAGCAGCTCGCGCAGCAGCTCATGGAGCTCACCGGGACGTTACGGTTGAATGAGTTGTTTACCGCGGTGCTGGGTCACGATCTGCGCAATCCGTTGAGTGCCATACTCAATTCGGCCAACCTGCTGGAGCGTGTGTCGAAAGAGGACGTGGTGAGGCAGACGGCGGCGCGCATGGTGAGCAGCGGCAAGCGCATGAGCCGGATGATCGATGACATGCTCGATCTCACCCGGGCGCGCCTCGGGGGCGGCATTCCCTTGCGCCGCCAGGACCTGGAGCTTGGTCAGCTCGTGCAGCGTGTCATCCAGGAGCACCAGCTGTCGTTTCCTGAAGGTCGCTTCGATATTCATCAGGCCGGGGATCTGGCTGGCCATTGGGATGCGGACAGGCTTGCGCAAGTGACTTCAAACCTGATCGGCAACGCGCTCGAGCACGGTGCAAAGCAGGACCCGATCGAGGTGTCATTGAACGGGTCGCTGGCGGAGGTGGTTACGCTCTCGGTCACCAATACCGGAGTCGTCCCCGAGGAGGTTTTGCCGCACCTGTTTGATCCGTTCCGCGGCGGCCAGCGACATCTGGGGCGTAGTGATGGCCTGGGCCTGGGGCTCTACATCGTGCAGCAGATCGTGTTGGCCCACGGTGGGCGCGTGGATGTCAGGACTGACGGCCGCCGCACCACGTTCTTGGTGCATATTCCCCGCCGACCGGAGCGCAGCGGAGGGAATCCCGAGAAGCGCTAGCGGCCCGACCGGACGCCTGATTTGCGATCAGGCGGCCGGGGGCGGGTGGCGCGCTATTTGGCACGCGTTTGCAGTCCTGCGATCTTGACGCGCCATTCCTTCGGTCCGGTGTCGTGGACCGAGGTCCCGTTGGAATCGACCGCCACGGTGACCGGCATGTCTTGCACCTCGAACTCGTAGATCGCTTCCATGCCGAGATCCTCGAAGGCGAGCACCTTCGCGCCGCGGATGGCCTTCGAGACGAGGTAGGCCGCACCACCGACGGCCATCAGATATGCGGCCTGATGTTTCTTGATTGCCTCGATGGCGATGGGGCCGCGTTCGGCCTTGCCGATCATGGTGATCAAACCGGTTTGCGCAAGCATCAGCTCAGTGAACTTGTCCATGCGAGTGGCGGTCGTGGGACCTGCTGGTCCCACAGCCTCCTCGCGTACAGGGTCGACTGGGCCGACGTAGTAGATGACCCGGTTGGTGAAATCGACTGGCAACTTCTCGCCTTTTGCCAGCATGTCGGCGATGCGCTTGTGGGCGGCGTCCCGACCGGTGAGCATCTTGCCGGATAACAGCAGGCGCTGGCCCGGCTTCCAGGAGGCGACTTCTGTCTTCGTGAGTGTGTTGAGATCGACACGCCGGCTGCTTGCGGCATCGGCAACCCAATGCACCTTTGGCCAGGCATCCAGCGGTGGCGCTTCGAGCTTCGCGGGCCCGTCGCCTTCGAGCGTGAAGTGTACGTGACGGGTTGCGGCGCAGTTGGGAATGATCGCGACCGGCTTCGATGCGGCATGCGTCGGTGCAGCCATGATTTTTACATCGAGTACGGTGGCGAGTCCGCCCAGGCCCTGCGCGCCGATACCGAGCGCGTTGACCTTTTCATACAACTCGACGCGCAGCTCTTCCAGCCAGCCTTTCGGGCCGCGCGCGATCACCTCTTGGATGTCGATGGGCTCCATGAGCGATTCTTTCGCCATGACCATGGCTTTCTCGGCAGTGCCGCCGATGCCGATACCGAGCATGCCCGGGGGGCACCAGCCCGCCCCCATGCCTGGCACGGTCTTCAAAACCCAGTCGACGATCGAGTCGGAAGGCTCGAGCATCACGAACTTCGACTTGTTTTCGGAGCCGCCGCCTTTGGCTGCTACCTGCACCTCGACAGTGTTGCCGGGGACGATTTCGTAATGAATCACCGCCGGAGTGTTGTCTTTGGTGTTCTTGCGGCCGCCTTCCGGCGGGCTGACGATGGAAGCGCGCAGCACATTCTCCGGATAGAGGTACGCCCGGCGCACACCTTCATTGACCATATCCGTGACGCTCATTGTCGCGGTGCCGGCGGCGCTCGCCCAACGGACGTCCATCCCGACTTTCATGAATACCGTGACGATGCCGGTGTCCTGGCAGATGGGGCGCCGACCTTCCGCGCACATACGGCTGTTGGTCAGGATCTGGGCGATGGCGTCCTTTGCCGCGGGGCTCTGCTCGAGCTCATAGGCGCGCCCGAGTGAGGTGATGTAGTCGAGCGGGTGGTAGTAGCTGATGTACTGCAGGGCGTCGGCTACGCTCTGAATGAGATCTTCTTGCTTTACGACGGTCATGTCATGCCATGTCTAGGGGGAGAGCAAAGTAGGCTAGGGCAGGGTACCGTCCAGTTCAAGCGCTTGAGTAAGCTATTGTCCTGAAAAGGAAAATCCCTGCCGGCTCAGGCGGCCAACACCCAGCGCGTCGTGACCTGCGGCAGTTTGTCGAAGAAACCCATCCGCTTACCGTGCTGGCGGTACGCCCTGGGGCGAAGGTCGGTAATAATAAGAAAATGAGTGCTTCATCGATGAAGCTCCAGGCCTGGGCAGGAGACATGCCTTATTCATTCCGCCCGGCGACCGCAGAGGATCTCCCCATGCTGCGTCGCTGGCTCGCTACGCCTGAACCGACGCGCTGGTGGGGCGATCCGGCTCGCGAAGCGGCCCTTCTGGAAGGGGATCTCGGCGAGCCCAACATGGTGATGCGCATCGTCAGTTTCGACGGGCGGTCCTTCGCTTACGCGCAGGATTACGATGTGGGTGTATGGCCACAGGAACACTTTGGGCATCTGCCCGCGGGTGCGCGTGCCATCGATGCTTTCATCGGCAAGCCTGACATGCTCGGTTGTGGTCACGGTTCGGCATTTCTGCGGCTTCTGGCCAGGCGTTTGATCAATGAGGGCGCTCCTGCGGTCGTCATTGATCCTGCCGCTGACAATTTGCGGGCCCGTCGTGCTTACACGCGTGCGGGGTTTGCCGGCGAGATGGTTGTGCCGACCGACTCGGGGCCGGTAATCGTTATGACATTCCGCGGCTGAGTTGTTGACCAAGTCTCTCTCGAAGTAGGCATTTGCATTCGCTGGTGCGCGGCGCAGGATCTTCCCCAAACCCCCTGAGGAACCTCACATGCGCGATCGCAGGCTGGGCCGTGATGGCCCGAGTGTTTTTCCCATTGGGCTCGGTTGCATGAGCATCGGCATTGCCGATATCTACACCAGCAGTGTGCGCAACGATGACCAGGCCGTTGCGTTGATTCATCGCGCGCTCGATCTGGGTGTGACCTTGCTCGACACGGCGGACGTCTATGGCGCCTCCGAGATTCAGGTCGGTAAGGCTCTGAAGGGCCGCCGCGACCGAGTCACGCTGGCGACAAAGTTCGGATTTACAACGGGTATCGATGCGAACGCACGCCGCGAAGGGGCGGGTCGCATGATCAATGGCAGCGCGCAATATGTGCGCGAGGCGTGCGAGGCCTCGTTGGAACGGCTCGGGGTGGATCACATCGATCTGTATTACCTGCACCGTGTTGATCCCAGCATCCCGATCGAGGAAACGGTCGGAGCCATGGGTGAGCTGGTGAAGGCCGGTAAAGTGCGACACCTCGGTTTGTCGGAGCCCTCGCCGGCGACGGTTCGTCGCGCTCTCAAGGTGCACCCGCTCGCGGCGATCCAGACTGAATACTCACTGTTCAGTCGCGAGCCCGAGGACGAGTTGCTGCCGTTGTTGCAGGCTGAGGGCGTCGCGTTGGTCGCCTATAGTCCCCTCGGTCGGGGATTCCTCGCCGGGCGGTTCCGCAAACCCGAAGACCTCGCCGACAACGATTGGCGCCGGGGTAACCCGCGCTTTCAGGGCGAGAATTTCGCTAAGAATCTGCAGTTGGTCGATCACCTCGGCGAGCTTGCAGCGCGCAAAGGGTGTTCTGCGGCGCAACTGGCGCTGGCGTGGCTTCTCGTGCGACATGACAATGTCATTCCGATCCCGGGAACCAGCAGCGCGAAGCGGCTCGAAGAAAATGTTGGGGCCGTCAAGGTGACTCTCAGCAAGGATGAGCTCGCGCGGATCGACGAGATCGCGCCGCATGGGGCGGTGGCGGGCACGCGCTATGACAAGAATATGGCGCAGCTTCTCAACGGGTGAGGAGCGTCGTGCGTTTGACCGTCGACGCTATGCGCTTAGCGTCGATGGTTTGCGAATTCCCTCAATGTCCGTTATCGGTGGCGCGCCGAATATGCGCGCGTACTCTCGACTGAACTGCGACACGCTTTGGTAGCCGACGCGATGTGCGGGATGTCTCTGGGCGTTTCAAGCAGTCGCGCCAACCTCAATACCACGTCCTGAGCCGGGCTATCCAGCGTGCCGACGACATGCCTCGTGCCGTGTCACCGCGCGATTGGGACGAGATCATCGATGTCAACATCAAGGGCGTGCTGAACGGTATTGCCGCCGTGTTGCCCTTCATGGAGGCACAACGTAATGGTCACATCATCAACACTGCTTAGACCGCGGCGCATGCGGTTGGCGCTCAGTTTGGCGTTTGCTGCGCCAGCAAACATGCGGTGCGAGCGATTACCGAAGGGCTGCGGCAGGAGATGAATGCCGTTCGTGTAATGTTGATTGCGCCGGGCGTAACTGAAACCGAGGTGGGCTCGGATATCACGGTCGAAAGTGCGGCTCACGCGATGAGTCAGCTGCGTAGCCTTGCGCTCACGCCGGACGCGATCGCGCGTGCGTACTCTATGCGATTTCGCAGCCGGGGCCGAGGTGCGCCCGAGCTCTCAACCTTGTCAATGGCTTCGTAGTTCCTCCCACGCATCGCCGCGCGAGCTCCTCGCTCGTTTCCGCGGAAACCGATCACGTGGAGTGTGCGTGTCGAACTCACGTTGACATTCACTTCGCATCGCTCTCGGTGATTACACGTCCGAATTGACCATTAAAAGCGCTCTTGGTCTCGTTGAGAAATTGCACGATGTCGGCAAATTTGCCTGCTTCCCCGGATCGGAAGTTGAGTTTAGAGTGGGGTATGCTTGGTCGTGGACGGACGAGACCGACAGGGAGTTGATATGAATGCCCCCGTAGTATTGGAGAGCTCAATGATCCCCGAAGATCGGTTTGCGAGGCTGGAGTCGGATGTTGATGAGTTGAAGGGTGATATCAAATTGCTCAGAAGTGAGTGTGGAAATCTGAAAACGGAAGTGGAGAAAGGATTCGCAGTACTCAGAACAGAAATTGAAAAGAGCAGGGCGGACGC
>Ga0134126_10001183_pt1 | contig 33143 bp, 26 predicted proteins | sample KB31752_FD_96881 | JGI IMG/M metagenome (GOLD analysis project Ga0134126, IMG submission 96881) | Terrestrial soil microbial communities with excess Nitrogen fertilizer from Kellogg Biological Station, Michigan, USA - KB3-175-2 | ecosystem: Environmental > Terrestrial > Soil > Unclassified ...
CGCTATAAAACCGGGATCGATCCCTATATTGACGTGGTAACGTTGCAGACTACCTTGCTGAATGGGCAGCAGACCCTGGCGAATTTGCAGATCGAACAGATGACGGGGGCCGTGGGGCTTGTAGGGTCGCTGGGAGGCGGGTGGGATGCGTCACAGTTGCCGACGCCTTCGCAAGTGGAGAAAAGTCCAAATGTAGCGGAAACGAAGATTCAGCATTAAAACGATGCAATGACCGTTTACATTGGAAGGGACACAAAAACCTAACTAAGGATCGTTCATGGAGAACAAAAACGGCGCTCCGGTCGGCAGCGCTGCTAGTTTGCGTCGCAGTCTCACCTTGTGGGATCTGGTTCTTTATGGCGTGATTGTGGTGCAGCCGGTTGCCCCCATGTCTGTATTCGGTGTGTTGAGCGACCGAAGCCATGGGTATGCGGTCACTACCATTTTGATAGCCATGGTCGCCATGCTGTTTACGGCCATCAGCTATGGCCGCATGGCAAGGGTCTATCCCAGCGCCGGTTCCGCGTTTACTTACGTCGGCCAGGAAATTAGCCCGGCATTGGGCTACATCACAGGTTGGGGAATGGTGATGGATTACCTGCTGAATCCCATGATCTGCATTATCTGGTGCAGTCAGCAGGCCCATGTGTTTGCGCCGCACGTTGCCTATTGGGCATGGGCGATCTGCTTTGCTGCGATTTTCACCGGTCTGAACATCCAGGGCGTCAAGAGTTCCGCCCGCGTGAATTTCGGTTTAGCCGTGGCGATGGGCGTGGTAATCGCAATTTTTTTCGTGGTCGCGGCACGATATATTACTGGCCATCATGGAGGGACCGACTTCTTCTGGCACCCTTTCTATGACCCCGCTACGTGGAACACCAAAGCGGTCCTTGGCGGAACCTCGATTGCGGTGCTCACATACATCGGCTTCGATGGCATTTCAACGTTGTCAGAAGAAGTAGAAAACCCGCGAAGAAATATTCTGCTGGCAACGGTGCTGACATGTCTGGTGATTGGCATTCTCTCCGCCATCCAGGTGTATGCGGCGCAGCTCATCTGGCCGGCATCGGAAGCATTCCCCAATATCGACACGGCCTTCGTTCACGTTGCCGCACGGGCCTGGCACCCCATGTTCATTATTGTCGGGTTTACGCTACTAGTAGCCAATTTCGGCTCTGGAATGGGGGCGCAACTAGGCGCGGCACGTTTGTTGTATGGCATGGGCAGAAGCGAGGCGATTCCAAAATCCTTCTTTGGCAAAGTAGATCCGAAGCGGCATGTTCCGCGAAATAATGTTCTTTTTGTGGGGCTCATCGCGCTTGGTGGCGCCTTCATCATGAGCTACGGATTCGGAGCTGAAATGTTGAATTTTGGCGCGCTGATCGCATTTATGGGCGTCAATGCCGCTGCCTTCGTGCATTACTTTGTTCGCGCGGAAGAGAAGAAAGTCACGCACTTTATTCCGCCTGTGACCGGATTCTGTATTTGCCTGTTGCTCTGGTTGAGCCTGAGTCACACGGCGATTATTGCGGGAGTCATCTGGATGGCAGTGGGAATCAGCTTCGGGGCATGGAAAACTCATGGGTTCAGAAAGAACCTGATCAATTTCGAGCTGCCCGCAGAAGACGCATAAACCACGACTGCAGTTGCGCGCTCATCGGCTGACACCTTTTACGGAGACCTCAATATGAGAAATGCAATTGGCTGTTCCTTGCTTGCTTCGGCCATTCTGACAACCGCCGTTCTCGTTTCCCCCAACTTATTGGCGCAACATGGAGGCGATTCCCAACAGGCGCAGATCGCAGAGAACAACGCGCTGGAAAAAGAACTCGAGTCCGTCGCTATCATCGATCGCAAGGTGATGATACCGATGAGCGATGGCAAATTGATGGCGGCCGACATTTATCGCCCGAAGGACGAGTCGAACAAATACGGGACTATCTTCGTTCGAACTCCGTACAACTTTAATTATTGGGATATTGACCTGGGCGCCCCCCGCAACATGAGCGCGGAGTTGAATGCGGTGAAGCGGGGCTATGCCTATGTTGAGATCAACGAGCGGGGCCAGTTTTTTTCACAGGGGAATTACGACATCCTGGGACCGCCACTGAGTGACGGATATGACGAATTCTCGTGGATCGCAAAACAGCCATGGTCGAACGGCAAGGTAGGAACGATTGGATGTTCTTCGACCGCGGAATGGCAGTTGGCAGTCACAGCCATGGGAAATCCAGCGGACGCAGCATTTATCCCGATGGGATTTGGCGCCGGTGTGGGCCGCGTAGGCCCTTACTACGAGCAGGGAAACTGGTATCGCGGCGGCGCAGTGCAGATGCTGTTTATTGACTGGCTGTATGGCGTGCAGAATTCAGTGCGGCCGATGTTTCCTGGGAATACTTCACAGGCGGATCTAATCAATGAGTCGAGTGCGTTCGACCTTGCCCCGCACTTTCCGCCGGTCGATTGGTCCAAGGCGCTATGGCATTTGCCGGAGATGGACATCATCAAAGCGGTAAATGGTCCGAAAGGGATTTTCGCGGATCATATGCCGGGGATCGCCACGGGCGGCGCGATGATCGAGCGCTCTCCCAACGATCCTGCCTGGTACAAGGGCGGCCTTTGGAATGACAGCATGAAGATCAACGTGCCCGGCTTCTGGTGGATGTCGTGGTACGACGTGTCGATCGGGCCCAATCTGGCGGCCTACAACTTCGTGCGCAAGACCGCACGGCCGGACATTGCCAACGAACAGTACGCGGTGATTGCTCCCACAGGCCACTGCGGTTATTGGCGCGCCACCGACCACACAATTGTCGGCGAACGCGATATGGGCGATGCGCACATCAATGTCGACGCGCTGACGTATGGCTGGTTCGATCACTTCCTAAAGGGCGAAGACAACCATGTGCTGGAATCGATGCCCAAAATTCGCTACTACGTGATGGGTGAGAATCGCTGGGAGACTGCAAATACGTGGCCGCCGGAAGGTGCACAGCCGCTTAGCTTCTACCTGTCGAGCGATGGCAAAGCGAACAGCCTGTACGGGGGTGGCGCGTTGTCCGTGGCTCCGCCGAAGCAGGATGTGGCGGACAAATTCACCTATGATCCTATGAATCCGGTACCGACCCACGGCGGGAACGTATGCTGCGAAGGCAATGCAGTACATCCGGGCGCGTTCGACCAGAGGCAGATGGAAACGCGCAATGACATCCTGGTGTACACGACCGATCCTTTTAAGCAAGGCACCGAAGTCAGCGGCCCCATCAATGTCACGCTCTACGTTTCTTCCGACGCGAAGGACACCGACTTCACCGTGAAGCTGATCGATGTCGCGCCGGAAGGACCAGCCTATAACCTGGATGAAAACATCCAGCGCATGCGTTATCGCAATGGATACGACAAGCCGCTGGCCTGGATGGAACCAGGCAAGGTCTACAAAGTAGAATTTCAGCCGATGCAGACCAGCGACTACTTCCCCGCCGGCCATTCGCTGCGGATTGAAGTGTCGAGCAGCAATTTTCCGCGCTTTGATCGCAACCTGAATACCGGCGGCAACAATTACGACGAAGCGAAGAGCGTTGTCGCGCACAATGAGGTACATCATTCGGCGGAATATCCATCCCAGATCACCATCACCGTGGTGCCGCACCCTCACCCCATGAATTAAGCAGAGCAAGCAGAAGGGATTTATCGTGGAATTTTCATTTTCGTCCGCCGGATTGAGAACACTGTGCATCGCAGCGCTCGCTTTGGTCGCTTGTTCCCCGTCTGTGGTTCGCGCGGAGGTAAAGTTGCCATCCATTTTCGCCGACCACATGGTGGTGCAGCGGAATCTGCCGGTCCACGTCTGGGGAATGGCAACGCCAAATGAAACCGTGTCGGTTACATTCCGCGATGAAACGCAATCAACCACGACAGGACCGCTCGGCCGATGGAGCATCTATCTAAAACCGGGAAAGGCCGGAGGGCCGTTTTCGATGGAGGTCCACGGCACCAACACGATCACGCTGCAGGATGTATTGGTGGGCGATGTCTGGGTGGCATCGGGTCAGTCCAACATGGAATTCCCTATGGCCGAGGGAATGAATCGCGGAGTGAATAACGAGAAGGCAGAAATCGCCGCCGCAAATTACCCTCGGATTCGCCTCGTGACAATTGCGACCAACTCTTCCGATTATCCCTTGGGAAACGCGAAAATTCGTCAGCCGTGGGGAGCATGTACGCCCGCGACTGTGGCTCAGTTTTCCGCAGTCGGTTATTTCTTCGCGAGAGACTTGCAAGAACATCAGCATGTTCCCATCGGGGTTATCGACGACACCTGGGGTGGAACAATCGCTGAAGCTTGGACAAGCCTGGATGGGCTTTCGGCGAATGCGTCGTTAATGCCGGTATTTGCGTGGCGCGCCAAGCTGATGGATGAATTGCCGACAAACCTGCTGGAACATAAGAAGGAGCAACAGGAGATTGATGCCGCGAAGGCGGCTGGAAAACCAGTCCCGGAATTTCCCTGGCATCCTGACCCCGCTTCGTGGAAACCGGCAGGGTTATATAACGCGATGATTGCTCCATTGACGCCGTTTCCCATTAAGGGAGTGATCTGGTACCAGGGCGAATCAAACGACGATCCGAAAGCGGTTCCTATTTATGGGGAGCTTTTCAAGACCATGATTCAGGACTGGCGAAATCATTGGGGAATAGGGCCGTTTCCGTTCTTGTTCGTGCAACTGACAAGCTGGGATCCAGGTTCGATCTGGCCGGAACTGCGCGAACAGCAGAACGAGGCATTGGCTCTGAAGAACACAGGGATGGCAGTGTCGATCGATGTTGGAGATCCTGACAATATCCATCCTAAAGATAAGCAGGATGTGGGAGCGCGCCTGGCACTGGCGGCGCGCGGGATTGCCTATGGCGAGCCGATCGAATATTCCGGTCCAATGTTTCGCCAACTGACGACCGAAGGCCATAGTTTGCGCGTATGGTTCAACCACACGGGCGGAGGCTTGACCAGCAAGAAGGGAGCGCTGCGCGGGTTTGAGATCGCCGGCGCCGACGGGAAATACTTCCCTGCTCAGGCAACGATGGATGGCGACACCGTTGTGGTTTCGAGTCCCTATGTCGCAACACCGGTCGCAGTGCGATATGGATGGGCAGCCAATCCCGACTGCAATTTATATAACGGTGCCGATCTTCCCGCTTCTCCGTTCCGTGCGAAGGTGTTCAACAGCAAGTAATAAGTTTGACGACTCCGAGGATTTCGTTGGCTTGTTGATTGGAGAATGCAAACTGGCTACCGGCCCTTGAGTCGAAACAGTAATTGATTTGTGATCGCCTGCTGGCTTGGCTTGGGTGTAACCCAATCGCTTTCCAGCGTACCGTCCGGCGCCTCGCCGGGCAAATATCCCCAGACCCACCAACTGCTGCTGACGGGTTGCAGGTTTCCGGTGAAGACCGGTCCACCTTGCGCGCCATCTTTTCCGTTCAAATAATCCACCATGGTTTGTGCCCAGGTTCTCTCTTCCGGCGTATCCAGGCTGGACCCCAGCTCGCCGACCCAAACTGGCGCGATGTTTTTTGTGTAGAGATATCCCCAATCTCGATTCATGTGCGCGATTAGTGTCGCTGGATGCTCATTCGCCTTGAAGTCGTCAATGGCCGTTCCGTACTCGTGCACAGAGTAGACCACCTGATGATTGTGGATCAGCACCACCGGTTTTGCCGGAACTCCGTCGATCCCACCGACGGGCGAAAGATCGGCCTCCGGACCAACACCGGCGATTCCATTGCCAGTATTACTGTAGGATTGCGGCCCTTCGCAAATAATCAGCCAGTGCTTGTTCAACTTGAGCAGCGCATTTCCTACTGTGGTATACATCTGCCAAATGTCCGTCGGCCTACCCTGGCCCCAGTTCAGAGACACTCCATTTTTCCCATGGCTTAGAGGTTCGTTATCGAGATCGAAACCAATCACCGTCGGATTATTCTTGTATCGATCCGCCAGAGCGAGCGTGTCCGACTGAAATAGTCCCGCGGTAATCGTTCCAACATGTCCGGCGCCATCGGTTCCGTCGGTGCCTGGCCCTTTATCGAACCAGAGACCATTGGGTTGCTGGCCGCCAAATCCATCATCCGAATGGTGATCGAGAATGATGCGTAGTCCGATCACACCGGCATAGTCCACAATCTTGTCGAGCACCTGAATGCTGGTCAGCCCCTTTAGATCCGGGTTCAGTGTGTAATTGATCCTTCCAGGAGTCGGGGACTGCTTCAGCAACAGGTCACACCACGGAATGCGAATGGTGTTGAATCCGTCGGCAACAATCGCGTCCATCGTCTTTTTGTAATTGATCGAATCCAGACCGCGGAGCGCGGAATTTCCTTCAAAGCCATACCATCCGACGGAAGCAATGCGCACCGGATTGCCCTTGCGATCCACGATCTGCGCACCGCGCGTGCTGAAATAACCACCGGGTAGCAGGTAGCCACCTTGTCCGGCGGGAATAGGTCCGTGGTCGGGATTGCGAAGTGTCGCAGAGTGGGTAGCCGGCTGCGCATATGTTGGCGAAGGTTGCGCCACGATCATAGCGGGCAACGCAATCGCTGCCAGTAACAAGTACCGTTTCATCGTTCAGCCCTCCATTTGGGTCGCTGGTTTGGTTGATCGAACTGGTTTCCAAAATCGGATAAGGAATGATTTTGAAACTCGGTGCATGGATTGCTAACGCGCCGATTGAAAGTGATAAAGAGCTTCTGCATTTCCGCACAGTACCATGCGCGCAATTTCGTTCGCACGATCGCGACTGATCTCGTGATCGCGAAGCATGCCGGTGAGCGATATGCCGAGAGCCTGACGGGCGTTTCGACTCGCGATCCAGGTCGCTTCCGGCCAATCCATCTGATCGTTGTAGGCATAGCCATCTGTTCCGAACAGAACTTTCTGAGGCTGCAACTCCAGCCATTCCCGCAACCAGATGGCCTCTGTATGCGGCGGCAGGATCAAGTCTTGCGACGAGATGTCGACATAGACATTTGGTTTTTGCAGCAGCGCTCCGATTTCATGCACGAAAGGCCAGCCGCCGTGCAGTAGAACGAAATTCGTCTTCCGCAAACGGGGATCGTTGAACAGCGGTTCCAGCAACAACGGATTGGCGCCGCTGATGGAAAAATAACTGCCGGCCCCGGCCATCGCGTGGAAATGAACGGCCATGCCCAGACGTCCGCATTCCATTGCGATATAACGAAACAAAAAATCCTGCAGCAATTTGTAGTCTGCGGCGTTTGGAACTCCGCCACCAACCCACTTGGAATAGATCCTTTCGGCTTGAGCACGCGGCGGATTGCTAAAGTCAAACGAGCGCAAGTAGGCCACTTCAAACTTTTCGGCAACCGCGCCGCCGGCTTTTTGTTGCTCCAGAATCGGCGTGACCACGCGGGCCAGATATTCTTCCAGGGTTGCTGGAGGACGGCCTATACCGACTTGCTTGAAATATTTGGCGCGAACCTGATCCTCCAGCGCGAAGAAGGTTTTTCTATCTGGAGATACGGCGGCCATACCGCTGTTATCGAATGGAAACAGCAGCGCATCGGCATAGGGAACCCATCGAAACCGAGGCGGTTCGACACCTCGACCCATGGCGACCCGATTAGCCTGCATGGTTCCGATTCTGGCTTTGTCCAAGACCCACGCGGGATAATTCTCACCCTGCTGCTCCTTGACTCGTTCACGAGCTGCAATCAGTTGAGCCACACCGGCTGCATCCAGCGGCGGCGGCGTGTCGAAGCCGTACAGAGCTTTCCATGCCGCTCCCAGCAAGGGAAAATCCGGGCGCAGCGCCACCGGGTCTGATTGGGGATCGAGTGAAGTCGCCGGCAGCGCGTCGAATTCTCGGTCCGTCTTGTCCAGTGGAGGCGCAAGCACTGGATGGGCGTGATTGTCGACCGCCCAAATCGCTGCAATCTGCTGTGCAATTGCCGGGTCAATTTCCTGCGGCGATTGTTGCGCGTGGCAAAACGCAGCGGGCAGCCCAATACAGGCGACCAGCATAGCAACGACTTGTCGCACACATTTCATAGATCAATTCTCAATTGCAACATGGGCAGTTACATGCAGTTACATATATGCGGCGAATGGCACCTTGCGCGCCAGAAGCACGACGATCACTGGGACACTGCGCTTTACTTACGCAAATATGCATCGGTTCCGCGGATCCAGTCCTCGCGAGGCGGACAAAAGATATCCAGATCCACCGTGTCTTCTATGGCCTCCGCGCTATGAGGCAGATTGGACGGGATTACGAGAACTTCCCCACTCCGCACGATCAGTTCCTTGCCCTCGATAACAAATTTCAACGCGCCTTCCAGGACGTAGGTGATCTGCTCATTGTCGTGGCTGTGCATCGGCACGATCGAGCCTTTGCGCAAAATAATTCGCGCGAGCATGCTGCGATCTCCGACAACAAACTGGCGGTCGATCAGTGGATTCAAGTGCTCGACGGGCATGTCTTGCAGGCGAATATGCCGCAATTTGGAACTTGCCTGATCCGTAGCTGTGCTCATTGTGTCTACCCTTCCCCTTCGTGTTGGCCCAACTATAGCAGTCTACCTGCGGTGTACATCGCGCCGATACGCGACGCAGACGGAATTGATATTTATACTTGGCCTATGGAAACTGGACTCCGAAATCGTGTCGCCATTGTTGCTGCATCCAGCAAAGGAATCGGTCGCGCCACAGCACTGGCGTTCGCCGCTGAAGGCGCGAATCTTGCCATCTGCGCTCGTCATGCTGAAACCTTGGAACCGGTCGCAGAAGAGGCGCGCCGACTCTACGGAGTGGACGTTTACACGGCGACGTTCGACGTTGCCGAAGATGAAAGTGTGCATCAATTTGTCGACAATGTTCACAGCCATTTCGGCAGGATTGATGTCTGCGTGACGAACGCCGGCGGTCCGCCTGCCAAGCCGTTCGCGAAAACTACCATGGCGGAATGGGATAGGGCGTATCAACTGAACCTTCGCAGCATCGTGTCGTTCGCACATGCGGTTCTTCCTTCAATGCAGCAACAACGGTGGGGACGCTTTATCGCGATTACTTCGATCGCCGTCAAACAACCTGTGCTCGAATTGGTGCTTTCCAACTCGGTTCGCACCGGCGTTCTGGGATTAGTGCGATCCCTGGCGACTCAATACGGTCCAGACAACATCACGATCAACAACGTCGGCCCCGGTCATACCGCGACCGATCGAATCAAGGAACTGGCGCAAGCGAACGCGCAAACCACTGGTCGATCTGCCTCCGATTACGAGTCGGAGGTGGCAAAAGAAATTCCGCTGCGACGACTCGCAAAACCCGAGGAAGTCGCCGATGCCATCGTCTGGCTTGCTTCAGAACGCGCCGCATACATTACTGGACAAACCATTCTGGTGGACGGCGGCATCTATCGCGGTCTGTAGCGCAAATGTGGTCCCTATTAGGGCAATGCAAACGCAACGTAAGAACCTTCATATGGGACCTTGTCCATTTTGCTCCCCGCGGCAGCAATCACTACATATTGTTTTCCGTCGACCATGTAGGTAATAGCTGTGGCTACCCCGGGCGCGGGTAAATCGGCGTTCCAAAGCAATTGACCCGTATGGCTATTGAACGCGCGGATTTTCTTATCGTATGCGGTGGCGCCAATAAATAGCAGCCCACCCGCAGTAACGACAGGCCCACCATAGTTTTCCGTGCCGGTATGTGTCATGCCTTCGGCAGCGAGCGCCGGGTAATACCCTAAAGGAATCTTCCAGAGATATTTGCCTGTGTTTAGATCAATGGCATTCAGTGTTCCCCATGGCGGAGCAATCGCAGGATAGCCGTCGGGGTCGAGAAATTTTCGATAGCCAGTGAACCTATAGCCTCCGCCGCTTTGGCCTGCGCCCGGCGCTGGGGTGGATTCGTTCTCAACCTGCGCGGCTGTCTTCGCCGATGCTGGTGCGTGAGAGCCGTACTTCAAGTATTCGAGCAACGCGGCCAGATCGCTTCCTGTGATGTTCGGAAACGGAGGCATCCGGCCTGCGCCCTGATGAATCCGGTCGACGATCTGCTGCGTCGTCATGCGCTTGTCGATGCCAATCAACGAAGGAAATGTTGGCGGCGAGCCAGCTCGGCCGATGCCGTGACAGATGCCGCATTGGTTCTGATAGATTTTTTCGCCCTGACTTGCGGTCGCCTTGGCGCGAATCAACCCACCCGTCCAGGCCATTTCATTGGAGTTGATGTAGATGACACCTGTCCTGGGATCGACGGCAGGACCGCCCCACTCCCCACCGCCGTCAAAGCCGGGAAACACGACTGTCTGTTTGTCCAGGCTGAGAGGAACAAACTGTCCAGCGCTAATGAATGTTTTGAATTGCTTTTCCGCCCAGACATGTGCCGCTGGCGTGCGATTCGTCAGCATATTGGCGGTCAGCAATTGGCGCGCGTACGGCTTGGGCTCTGTCGGCAACGGCTGAGTCGGCGACGCGACTTCTCCCGGCACTGTGCTGACTGGATATTTTTTCTCTTCAATCGGAAACAGGGACTGCCCCGTCGCGCGGTTGAACAGAAAGACATATCCCTGCTTGGTTGTTTGTGCCACAGCGTCGACGCGCTTGCCATCGTGCTCGACAGTCACCAACGCGGGCGCCGCCGGAAAGTCGCGATCCCAGATGTCGTGATGAACGCCCTGAAAATACCAGATGCGTTTTCCTGTATTGGCATCCAGCGCAAACAGCGTGTCGGCAAATAAATCGTTGCCGATTCGATCGCCCCCGTAGAAGTCAAATACCGCAGAGCCAGTGGGCACAAATACGATGCCTCGTTTTGTATCCACCGTCATACCGGACCAATTGTTTGCAGAGCCGGCGGTCTTCCAAGCGCCCTTCGGCCAGGTATCGTAGCCAAATTCGCCGGGACGCGGAATGGTGTGGAATCTCCACACCAGGGATCCGGTGCGAACATCGAAGGCGCGGATGTCTCCAAGCGGCGCCGGATGAGTCTCCGGTTCCATGGCGCCCATGATGATCAAATTCTTGTAAACGACGCCGGGAGTGGTGATGGCGAGCGACTCAAGATGATAATCGCGCCCGAGCCCCTTTCGCAGATCGATCCGGCCGTTTTCTCCAAAGGAAGCAATTGGCTTGCCGGTGGTTGGATCGAGCGCATAGAGAAAGTTCATGACGCCCGCAAAAAGCCTGCCCTGTTTGCCATTCGTCCAATAGGCAAGCCCGCGCATGGGGCCAGTTCCTGGAATTCCTGAGTCGAACTTCCAGAGTAATTTGCCCGTTGCTGCATCCAGAGCGATCACCTTTTGACTGGATGTATATGCGTAGAGAGTGTGGCCGATGACGAGCGGGCTGGTCTGGAGAGCGCCTTTTTCGCCCGTGTCGAATACCCACGCTCTGCGCAACTCATTCACATTCTGTCGATTGATTTGCGCCAGCGCCGAATAATGATCGTTGGCGAGTTGTCCTCCATATACCGGCCAGTCCGCCGTTTTCTCAGGGTTCGAGGTCGCGGCCCATACAGAAGGAGGTGCGAGCACGAAAAACAAGCCGAGGCAAAGTGCCACAGTAGAAACCTGAACCCTGATTCTCATCTTCATTCTGAAGGCCATTCACTCCCAGAGTTGTGCTTATTGAGGCGCGACCCAGCCATTACTAAGTTCAACACGAATCGGAATCGTGCCAAGGCTCTTGCCGCCAGACTCTGCAGTCACGGAGAACTGCTGCCAACCCGGTAGCTTGGTTGAGGGTGCGTCTGCAGTTACACGAGCATAATACTGCGCATGTGCGGGAACAGATAGGGGAGACAACGGTCGTACCTTCCACTGGGCAGGTGCTTGCGCGGAAAGATTGACGTCGATCGCATGATCGAGCGGATTCTGAATGATAAGAGGGATGTAGAACACACCATTGGTGTGGATCGAAATCTCCAGCGGCACCAGCTTCTTTAAATGCTCCAATCCGTGCGCCTGCCAGAGTTTTTGATAGAAAGCCCACGGATCGCCGATCAGCAGAGTCGGCTCTGAATATTTCACAGCCGTATATCCTGGCGCGCGCTGGAAAGGAACGCCTTCAGGCACGACTCCAGCGAAAACATCATCGGTGACTCCGGAGGGCACAAGCGATTTCCCAAAAATGAACTTCACTGGCTGCATTGCAAGCTTCGTCAGTTCTTCCGGGTTCGTTTCCGCTGTACCGTTGGCGATCGCCTTGGTGACTTCGCCTCCTCCCTGGGTCACGTGATGGCTCACTTCCTTCGCGGCCAGCATGCCGTAGCTTTCATGTCGCGATGGTGAGACATCGTGCGATGAATATTGCGGTCCCTGACCGTCAAAAATGTCATGCGTTGGATTGTAAACGTAGTAGATTTTTTCCGGCTGCCACGGACGAAGCGCTTCCGTCATATTCATCGCCACGTCCGGATGGATGGCAGGAGAGACTTGTTCAGAAAATACGGTTGGATCGCCGGCCAGGTCGAAGGCTTCGGTCGCCAGAACGCCTGCGGCCTGGTGATCGGCATGGTTTTCTCCGGTGGTGAAGTCCGGAAGCCAGGTAAGAATCACAGAGGGTCGGGTAATGCGAACGATACGAACTAACTGATCTAAACAGCCTCCATGGCCGCAGTGCTCGAGCGAGGTCAAAACATTTTGACTTGCTGTGTCGTGACCATTGAGGAACCAGACATTTGTGATGCCTAGCGAAGCGACAGCAGTATGTCCTTCAATTTGGCGGATGTCGCCGAGAGCCGCTGCCTGCTCGGGTCCAACCTGGTTATTTCCCCCGTCGCCAGGATTTTGAAATACCACTGCGACGCGCTTGTGGTGGTCATAGATTTCGCGCGCCAGGTAGGCCGCCACCATGATCTCGTCATCCGGATGCGCGACCACGACCAGGATGTCGGCCTTGAAGCGGGGATCCGGCGGCCGATTGTTCCAGTCGTAGGCATCCGGCGTCGCCTTGTTTGCGACCGCATACTGGGCCTGAGCAGGATAGCCATACAACGTGGCCAGCAGCACCACACAAAGAGCCGATCTCACGGCTGCTACGAACCTCGATCGCGTCATAGATTTCAGGTTCCCTTCACCACAAAATTATTTCTCGTTGATGAAAACTTTTGTGCGTTTCTCAGATCGCTTTGCTTACTGGAATCTAAGCCAAAGGAACGGTTCGCAGCAGCGTCTGGCGAGCTTTATGATTCAATCGATTTAATCTCCGCACTCCACGCGATGTCAAGTGGGAAATATTGAACAGCAGCTTCTTGCATGACAGCTTGCACCCTTGACACGAGCGACGCTTGGGCGGTACAAGACATATGGAATATTAAAACGGTTGAATGAATGGGAAGATTTTCCACACTTGCCATACTGAGTCGAGACCGAGACTGACCGAACTGCTTGTCTACAAGCCTATTCTGTCGCGGAGGTTGCGTCGGGCCGGATGAAACATCTTTTCAGCCCGCGATCTTGGCTGCACGTTTTCACTCAGCCGCTTTCCACGAACCGAAACGATGCGCGTTGAAATCGACTGCTGCGTTTGAATTTTCGCGGTGGGCATGACGCTCCAAACCGTACACAGCGCGCCACACACAGGAGCAAATATGGATCGTCGTTCGTTCGTCAGCATGGCAGTCGCCAGCACCGTAGCCGCGGCCACTGGAATCGGCCGCAGTGAGGACAGAAACGCGGCTGACTCTCCGATCAAATATCCCGAGGACCAGAAAAATCTGAAAGCCCGCTGGGAGAAGCTTGACAACACGATTCGCGGCTGGTGGGACGGCGATCTACATCGCGCCACGGAAAAAGAAATTCGCGAAGACCCCAAGAAAACTTTGCTGTTTCTGCCATTTCCTTACATTGCCGGCGGAGGTTCAGAATCTGCCTTCCCGGAGATCTATGGATGGGACACGCAATTTACCAATCTTGCGCTGATCGACCATGGCCGTCTGGATATCGTGCGCTGGAACATGCTCGACCAGCTATCTCAAATCGAGCGCTTTGGAAAAGTGCTGAATGGCAATCGATCCTTCTACATCACTCGCGGTCAGCCGCCGTTGCTTGCCTGGAGCGTGCAGAATTATCTGAGAATCAAGAAGGCCGACGATGAATTGGCGTTGCTGGCGTATCCGCTGCTGGAGCGCGCCTACCTTCATTATTGGAATGGACCGCTGCATGCGACTCCGATCGGTCTTTCTACCTGCCGCGATTCCGGGGCCAAAGGAATGCCGCCGGAGCTCGCTTCAGAATGCGAATCAGGATTGGATTACACTCCCATCTTCGGCGGCAAGATTACGGAATGCGTGCCGATTCACGTGAACTGTGCTTTGGTTCGCCAAGCACAGGTGCTGGCCATGCTGGCCGATCGATTCGGATGGAAAGATAAGGTAGCACGATGGCAGAAGGAAGCGAGCGATCGCGCCAATCGCATCAACCAGTATTGCTGGGACGATGCGAAGGGCACCTATATGGAATACAACTACGTGCGTAAGGCGCGACTGCCATATTACTCGCTCAACACGTTCTGGCCGCTGTGGGCGGGCATTGCTTCCAAAGCGCAGGCGCAGCGTGTGGTCGACAATATCGGGCTGTTCGATCGCCCCTTCGGCATGACCTTCACGGACAAGAATTATCCCAATCCACATCCGCAATTTATAGCGCTCGAATGGGCATATCCAGAAGCGTGGCCCCCGCAACAAATCATCGTTGCGCTGGCACTGCAACGCTATGGCTACCAGAAGCAGGCGCGCGATGTCAGTCGTCGCTACATTGGCAATGTGGTTACGACCTGGGAAAACACTGACCTGCTATGGGAGCGATATAACGGCGTCAACGGCGGCCACATCGTGCCGATGGAACGCGCAGAGCCGAAACCGCTGCACGGATTCTCCTCGGCATCGGCGGTTGTTGTAGGGCGAATCGCGTTCAGCTAGATAAAGATTTATCGCGTGCGAGGAATTGCAGAAAGAGGGCGGCCGCTCGGGTCGCCCTCTTTCGTTTACCTTCGGGCGGGGTGCGTCGGGAAATAACTGATTTGATCGGTGATCGCTTTCTGATCGGGTCGGGGAGTCGTCCAATCATCTTCTAGAGTTCCATCCGGTATCTCGCCGTCGAATTCTCCCCATAGCCACCAATCACCGCCAATTCCCTGCTGATTGCCATTGAATACGGGCCCTCCCAGCGCACCATATTTCCCGTTCATGTAGTCAGCCATGCCTTGTGCCCAGTTTTGTTCCATGGTCGAATCCAGATTCGATCCCATCTCACCGACCCACACGGGCGCGATATGGTTCGCGACAAGATATCCCCAATCGGCATTCATGTGTGGAACCAAAGTGGATGGCTGTTCATTCGGCCCGAAATCGTCGACTTCCGGGCCGTACTCGTGCACCGAGTACACCACCTGATTAGGAATGTGCAGCACGACTGGTTTTTTGGCAGCACCGCTGACCCCACCAACGGCGGTCAGATCGCCTTCCGGACCGATATCCGCCATTCCGTTCGGTGGATTCCAGTCGTAGGTTTGAGGACCCTCGCAAATGATCAGCAGGTGTGGATTCACCCTCAGCAGGGCATTTCCCACCTTGGTGTACATCTGCCAAATGTCAGTCGGACCACCCAAGCCCCAGTTCAGGGTTTCGTTGTCCGCACCAACGCCCAGGGGTTCATTGTCCAGATCGTAGCCAATCACGGCTGGGGCGTTTCGGTAGTGCATCGCCAGCGCGAGTGTGTCTTTTTCAAACTGTGCTGCGGTGATCGTGCCTGCGTTACCGCCTCCATCGGTTCCGTTGGTTCCCGGCCCCAGATCGAACCACAAACCGTTTGGCTGTTGACCTCCGTTGCCGCCTGATCCACTATCGTTCGTATGGTGATCAAAGATAATTCGCATGCCGATTTGTCCGGCATAGTCCACCACTTTATCCATGATCTGCATTCCGCTTAATCCCACCAGATCTGGATTCAACGAGAAGTCAATCTGGTTGGGATAAGGCGGAGGATTTTCGGTGATGAGCAGATCGTTCCACGGAATGCGGATTGTGTTGAAGCCATCTTTCACCATGCCGCGCATGGTCGACTGCCAATTCACGGAGTAGAGGCCGCGGAAGACAAAACCATTTCCGTCATATCCTGGCCATCCAACGGTGGCGATCCGGACTGGACTGCCTTTTTCATCGACGATTTGCGAACCGCAGGTGTGGAAATAGCCGCGAGGCAGCAGAAATCCCGTCGGGCCGGCCGGGCTTCCGACATCATTCCGGCGATCAGGCCTAAACTGGTTTTGCCCGCAATGATTCTCGAATGATGTGTTTGGGGTTGGAGTACTTGAGGGCGACTGCGCTTGCATCATCGTCGCCGATAGTAGAACTGCACTCAGAAAAAGTATTGTCTTCTTCATGGAGAGGGTCTCCTTCAGGTTAGAGGGGGAGTTTGCGTTCAGGAATCAGATCGAATTCCCTGAACACTGCGGTCGACCGAGATTTCGCGAGCATTCAAAGCATTGAATGCCATCCACATGGATGTACTCTCGCGCTCACAGCGTTGTCAACGGTGACAGCCTTATTTGGCTTCTGTATCGCGTGGTTTATGCTGGAGTGGATCGCAATCGCTTCACATTCAATCGCTTGAATCGAATGCTTTCCGAACCCGCTGCACCGCACGACAACTATTCTTATTCCTCCAGGAGAGTGACAATTGGGAGTCACACGAAGAGATATCTTGATGAATGCCGGCAAACTGGCTTCCGGTTTGGCGATTGGCGGAGCTGCAATGCAAGCTTCTGGCGAGGACCAGGCTGCCGCGGGGCCCGAAAAGCGCAAGCTGAAGGTTGTCGTGACGGGGGGGCATCCGGGCGATCCGGAGTACGGGTGCGGCGGTACTATTGCCCGCTACTCCGATCGCGGCGATGACGTTGTGCTTCTTTACATGAACAATGGCGCGTGGCCTCCTACGCCCGCTCCGGTGCGCGTCGCAGAAGCCAAAAAGGCGTGCGAGATTTTGGGGGCAACACCGGCATATGCGGGCCAGGTAAATGGTCACTCGATTGTCGATAACCAGCACTACGACGAGTTCCGCAAGGTCATCGACGGCTTGGCGCCGGATATCTTATTCGTGCAGTGGCCCATCGATCATCATCCCGACCATTTAGCGATGTCCACCCTGGCGCTGGAGGCATGGCTCAAGTCCGACAGAAAATATGCGTTTTACTACTATGAAGTTGGCCAGGATACGATGATGTTCCAACCGACAGAGTTCGTCGATATTACTGCCCAGGCAGCGCGCAAGCGCGAGGCCTGCTATGCGCACGCCTCGCAAACACCAGACTATTGGTATCCATTACAAACCCAGTTGTCAGATTTCCGTGGCGCAGAGAGCGGATACAAGTCTGCGGAAGCCTTTGTGCGACATTGGATGAGCAAGGGAAATATGCTGCCTTAGCGGAGGTTGCGCGCTGCGATTTCTGGGGCTCCGCGGCGATCCCGGACGCGACGAAGGAAAGTTTATTTATTTCCGCGGCCGCTTTACAATCGCAGCCGTGGAGCCGCGAGTGACTAGTTGCGGCACGATGGTATGAGTGTCGCCATAAGGCTGAACGCCATCCTCCGCGCCATGCTCCAGATGTTTGAGAATATAGTCGGCAGCATACTCTCCCATTTCCGCCATGGGCTGGCGAATGGTAGTAAGCCCTGGCGTGGTGAGTGCCGCCGACGGAATGTCGTCGAATCCAATCACGGAGCAGCTTTCCGGAACACTCCGCCCGGCTTCGGCGAGAACGCGAATCGCACCGTAGGCAGTCAGATCGTCAAACGCGAGAATCGCGGTAAACTTTTCTCCCGAATCAAGCAGTTCCTTTGTCACCCGCAGACCGCCATCGAACACGGAGCCCGGCTCCACGGTACCCGGCAGATCGCGGATCAACGCAGGATTCAACTTCAGTCCGACCTCCTTGGCGAAGCTGCGGATGCCCTTCCATCGCATGCGGCTATCGGCCATCCGGCGTGGGCCGCGCAAGAAAGCAATCTCGCGATGACCGAGCTGATAAAGGTGTTCCAATGCCGCATAACCGCCAGCTTCGTTATCCACCAGTACGGAGTTAATGGTTGGCGATTCAAGGTCGCGGCCGACAACCACCGTGGGGATCTGCCGATCGTCAATATCCTCAAGTAATGCAATATCGAACAGCAGCCAATTCGGCACGGTGATTAAGCCTTCCACGCGGCGCTCCACCATCATTTCAAGATAGCGTTCGAGCTGATGCAACTGATTGCGCGCGTCCATGACAATTGGCAGGTACGCGGTCGGCAACAGCTTACGCTCAATTCCCTGCAGGATTAGAGTGCAGTAGGGATCGGCCAGGTCGATCACCAGAACGCCAATCATGTGACTTTTCTGGCTGCGAAGCGAGCGTGCAAAAATGTCCGCCCGGTAGCCGAGACGCTTTACAGCATCGAAAATTTTCTGTTTGGTCTTTGCGGGGATATATCGCGAAAGCGGCGCTTCATTCACCACCAGCGACACTGTCGACGGAGAAAAACCGCTCGCTCGCGCTACATCCGTCAGGGTTACGCGGCGGCGGTTTGAATTTGATTTCTTCATCCCTATTTCCGAGTTCTTCCTAATCGAGTCGCTCATCTTGTCGGGGGAAATGTCACACACGCACTTGCCATGCAACCGCATCTGCCAAACCGGATGCTATTCCGATACAAACATTCGTGCAATAGCTGGTATCTCATTTGAAACCGAGGATACATTTCACCTACTCGATTATGAATCGACATTACATGCAGTACTGACGAGCCGCCTGTGCGATTGCAGGCTTTGCGTTTGCCGGAAATTTTTCCTCCGGAGTTCGATCCTTCTACTCCTGAACGACCGCCTTGACCAGATTGCGCGGATGATCGACATTGCGTCCGTGCAGCAATGCAATCTGATAGGCAAAAAATTGCAACGGGATCACCTCGCATATCGGCAGCAGGTACTCACTGCATCTGGGAATAAAGACACAATGCTGGCTATACTGCGGCACTTCCTGGTCGCCCTCGTTCGCCAACGCAAAGACCTGCGCACCTTGCTGGCGCATGTCCTTCAGCAACTGCACCACTTTGGAATACCGCAGCAGCGAGTCGTGATCGTTTGGATCGTGGGTCGCCAACACAACCAGGGGAGTTTCCGGTCCCACCAGCGCGTTGGGTCCATGTTTCAGCTCGCCAGCGGGATAGCCTTCGGCATGTGTATAGGAGGACTCCTTCAGCTTGAGAGCGCCTTCGCGTGCGATGGCGTAATGGATGCCGCGTCCCAGAAAGAGAAAGGCAGTCGCATCGCGATAGCTGGCAGCCAATTCCTGCACCTTCTGTTCCCACACAGGCAACGCCTTGGCAATGGTCTCGGGAAGCGCAAGGGCTTCTCCGCACATGGAGTCGGCGACATTCAGAGTCATGCGACCGCGTTGGTGCGCAAGCGACAGCGACAGCAGATACAAAACGAGTAGCTGACCAATGAAACTTTTTGTGGCGGGAATGGCCTTTTCCGGACCAGCGCAAACCGGAAGACTCGCGCGTGCTTCCCTGGCCATGGAAGAATCGCTGCGATTGGTGATTGCCGCGGTTTGCAGCCCGCGGGATCGCGCTTCGCGGAGAGCCGCCAACGTATCCGCGGTCTCGCCGGATTGCGAGATGACGATGACGGCGGGGTTATGCAGCGTGTGAGTCGAGCGGTAGCAATATTCACTCGCATACTCCACATCGACGGCGAGTCCGGCAATATCTTCCAGCATGATTTCACCGGCCAATCCAGCGTGCCGGCTGGACCCGCTGGCGGCGATGACAATGCGCTCGTGACCAAGCAGCGCGCTGTGAGCAGCCAGCATCGGCTCGCTCGCCAGCCTGCCGTCACGCGTGTAATACGCGAGCGTATCGGCCAAGGCCTGCGGCTGTTCAAAAATCTCGCGCAACATAATATGTGGAAACTGCCGTGTGGTATCGAAGGCGGGCGCGGGCGTCGAATCAATCGTCATAGGAGATCTCAATGAGGTGTGACAAGCACGCGCAGAATCCGAAGGAGTTTGCACGTGCAACCTGAAGTCTGGACTTGCTCGTTCCCTATTGTAACGATTAAATACCCGCTTTCGGTACATTTCGCTCAAAAGAGAACCAGCGGGATTGAGGAGATTTCATATTCCTGCGACTTTTGCCTTTCGCCCCGCCTACACATAAGAATCACACTGTAGCTGTCGATTTCAGTTGGAGATACAGGGCAGCCAGGGTCGCGTAGTTTGGAGACCGCACGGCGTCGAATGCCTTTCACAGGCTGCAGGGCACGGTCGGGATCTGATCATGTGGCACAAATCTTCCGCCAATCGGTTGAAGCGGGCGGCTATTCTGACAATTGAGTCCCTGGGCAGGGAAGCACATCGGCAATTGTCATATTCTCGAAGCGGAGAACCGCATGAACTTATTCACACGCAGAACGTTTTGCAAAGGGGCAATCCTTTGCTCCGCAGGCACCGTGTTCGTAAAAGAGATGCAGTCACCGCATGCCAACTTTCCTACGGGTTCGCGAGAGAGAATCGCGGTTGCAACCTACACCTTTCGAAGCATTCTTATCTCCCCAACAAACCACGATCGCGACGCCTCCAAGCCCGGAATGGATCTGGCAACTTTCGCTCGCTATGTTCGGAGAGAGTTTCATGTGCGCGGCATTGAGCCACTATCGCTTCACTTCCCTTCCACCGAACCAGGCGAGATTCTCAAACTGCGGGCGGAATTCGATGCGGCCGGCGTACACATCGTCAACATTCCAGTCGACGATTCAGTGGAGCTTTGCAGTACAAACGCCGTGACGCGGAAAGCGGGGAATGCACGATACCGCAGATGGATCGATATCGCAGTCACACTTCGTTCGCCGAGCATCCGCATCTGGATTCCAAAGTGCTCCGACACTTCCGATCTCCCCAGGGCGGTCGACGCTGTGAAGCCGACGCTCGAGTATGCGGCAGCCCGGAACATTGTGGTCAATCTGGAAAACGATGACCCGATTCTTTCCTCTGAAAAACGCATCCTGGCGGCCATCCAATTGGCGAACACACCAAACTTGAGAGCGCTGCCTGACTTTGCAAATTCCCTGATGGGCGGCTATGAGCAGTTCAATGCGAAGGCGGTTCGACGAATGTTTGCTCACGCATGGAACATCGCCCATGTAAAGGACGCCGAGACGATTCGCGGCAGGCGCGAGACCGTTTCGTTATCGAAGCTTTTCGGGATCGCGAAAGCAGCACATTATCGCGGCTACTATTCCATGGAGTCGGACTCCGACGCCGATCCGGTCGTTGATACAAAGCACTTGATCCAGCAAAGCCTGGCTCTGATGTAAGCGTGTTCGATCGCGCAACTTCCCCGTTTGGGAATTCGCTTGCGACGCAGTCCTCGCCAGCAGCAGCTCGAAGGAGCCTTCGCTGGTGAAAAATCTTCGCAACCGCAGACTTTAATGTCATCTTTTCTCGCCCGCAGCCGATGTTTCATTATGACCATCGAGGGGCGATCCACTATGCATGAACGTCGAATCCTGCTGGCAGAAGAAAACGCAGAGCACAGCGGGGAGATCCAGGAGTATCTGCAGCGGCTGCATTATTCCGTGGAAATTCATTCGAACGGCTTGCAGGCATTACAACGCCTGCAGGAACCGAATACGCCGTGCATGGCTCTGCTGAGTTCTTCGCTTCCGCAAATGACAGGGCTGGAAGTCGGACTGGAGATTCGACGCCGTTCGCGCAGACGCCAGCTCTGGCTCATGCTGATGAGCGGAAACCCGAATCCGGAAGAAGTGATCATGGCGACAAATGCGGGTATCGACGAATTTCTCGCCAAGCCTGTCGATTTTCAGGATCTTCGCATGCGTATCCGAACTGGAGAACGTGTACAGAACCTGTACGCGGAATTGAGCGACTCCACCATGGCGATGGAATTCCATTGCACTCACGACCCCCTGACCGGAACCTGGCGGCGCGAAGCGATCCTGGATCTAATTTTCAAGGAGACGGATCGGGTGCAGCGGACGCAAACTCCGGTCAGCATTCTTTTGCTGGATGTGGACGGCTTCTCCGATTTAACCCTGAAGCACAACTCCAATGTCACGGATACATTGTTGAAGCTGCTTTCCAATCGCCTGCGTCGCCAACTCCGCAGCTATGACGCACTTGGCCGGTACGCCGATGACGAGTTTATCGTGATGTTGCCGGGATGCACTGCAAAAGAAGCGGCGGCAAAGGCAGAGAGAATTCGTCTCGCCATCGCGAATCGCCCATTCATGGTAGAGGGGAACGAAATTTCGCTGACAGTTTGCACCGGTGTTGCCGTCAGCTCAGGACGTTCTCCGCTGATTGTATTGCGAGAAGCGGAACGGGCGCTGTCGCTGGCCAAACAGCAAAGTCCAAATTGCGTTCGTGTGGCCGGAGAAATGACGTCCGCCGAACCGCTGCCGCCCAGGCTGCGACGATTTACCGCGCAATCCGATTGAGCTGGCCGACGGATCAATCCATCGTCAAACTTGTGCGCTCGTCTGCTCACAGCAGCGAGATGCGATAGAAGGGATGCATGTGGCCCGGAGGCAAAATACGTCGTTCGCAGCTCAATGACGATGTTAGGCCGGTTGACCTGGCAATAGAGATCGCCTTCTATGCCGACCAGCGATGCGATCCTGCTTCGGCAAACAAGAATGCCGGTACGCTTGCAGGTTCACTGGAGGATACTTTCGATTGAGATGCCGTGGAGTCTCGATGGATTCCTTCGTCCATTCTCGACGAAAGGTTCGTCTCGCCGTTGGGCAAGGATATCTGCTGCCATGCATCGCGAACATTCAGAATGTCGCGGATCGTTTGCTCCAACAGCGAAACCGACGCATCGCGCGAGCCGCGCACACACTGGGCATAGATCGCCGCGTAGAACTCAGATAAGGCGGCCGCGGGCTGCCCACCAACATCCGCACGGAGCCGCGCCTGCAAATACGTCAGAATATCGAGCACACGACGAATCGCGTCCCGGCGTCCGGCGACGTCACCGGCTTCGACGTTTGCGATCGCACGATGCAGAAATCGGATCATGCCGTCGTACAGCGCCACGACCAAATCCATGCTGCTCATCACTGCCAGCGTCTGCTGCTGATAATTCATCGCACTCCCTCCACTGCCCGGCCTTAGCCGCCGTTGGTGTTTACGTTGTAGCCGCTAATCGCGCTGTATAGCTCGTTGACATATTGCAACTGCTGAGGAATCTCCGTAAGGGTGTAATTGGCCTGGTTGAGTTCCGTGGTCAACGTCTGGGTCTGCTGCGTAATCAGGGCATCCTCGTTGGCGATATCCGTGTTGAGCGTCGACTCGGTCGACTGATTCGACTGCAGCGCCAGATAGACAATTCCGTCTGGACCCGCGTTTCCAAGGTTGTTCAGCATGCTGGTGAAGTTATCGCCAAAGGAAGTGAAACCATTGCCCGGCTGCAGGAAATTCGCCACGTCCTGGTAATTCGAGTTCAGGAGGCTATCCAGCGTACTGGAATCAAATGTGAGCGTGCCATCGTTATTGACACCAATGCCCAACTGAGTCAACGAGGTCACGGTTCCCGTGCCGCTGGAGGCGAGCGTAGGCGCGGTTGCGGCCAGCGTCGCCGGCGAGGAGGAGGCGGCCGTCACATTGAGGACTGTTGCAGTGGGGTCCAGCGTGGCCGAATACCCGGTTCCCGGGGCGTTGAGGGCGGCGGCGATTTGAGTCAGCGTCGAAGGTATGGTGATCGCAGCGCTGCTGCCGGTTCCATTGCTTCCTGTGCCAAAAGCTCCAGCAGCCACGGTATACGTATCGTTTGCGGAGGGCGCTTGCAATTCCCAACTCGCCGGGCTGCCTGAACCGGCTGTGGCTGTAAGCGTGCCTGAGGTCATGAAAGTTAACGCGGATTGCAACTGTTCCTGCAGCATGGCTAGATTGGGACTGCCATAGAGGGGCTGCGGATTCCCGGAAGAGTCATTGCCTTCCTGAGCATTGATGTCCTTCATTGCCTGGTTGTAGCTGGTGACGAACGCGTTGACTGCCGTTTCCACGGAACTGTTGTTGTTGGTGATTTCAATCTGCACTGGACTGGAAGGCGCCGACGCCAAAAGTTGGAAGGTCACGCCAGGGATAGCGTTGGAGACGGTGTTCGAACTGCTGGTTTCGCTGATTCCATCGACCGTAAAACTGGCGTCCGACCCGGGTTGCGCCTGAGTAAACCCGATTATCGTGGCAGGCGTGGTTGCATCAGTCAGCGTGGAGGCAATGGTGAACCCTCCAGCCGACCCGCTAGTGTTGCTGGTCAGCGACAAACGCTGACCGCCCGCATCCGTAATCACGTTCGCGGTCACACCGACTTCGGCGTTATTGATGTTGGCCGCCAATTGCGTCAATGTGTCCCCGCCGGAGTCGGCGTTGATCGTTTTCTGGACTCCGCCTATGGTCAAGGTCAGGCCGCCAGCGATCAGGTCGGAAGAGTTCGCAAAATCGTTCGAGTAATAGGAGTTGGTCTGCGCCAGGGTGCTGACAACGACCGTATGACTACCGGCAATGGCAGCATTGCTGGCGGAGATGAGCTGCAACACGCTGGTGTTCGAACTGGACCCTTCCATTGAGGCAAGGACGCCCTGAAAGTCCGTCAGCGCCTGCAGGCTGGTTGTCAGATTGGAAAGGTCTGCCCCCAGGGTGGTGTAGGCCGTGTCTTCGTTTTTCAGTTTCGTCAACTGATTATTCCACGGGGTTTCGACCGACTTCATATTCGCCGTGATCTGGCTCACCGTCGTGGCAACATCGAAGCCTTGCCCGCTGGTCGGCGACCCAAAAGAAATTCCAACCGGAGTACCCATCGTTACCTCGACAGAAGTCTCTGCTCGCAAGGAAAACAGGCAAGCATGCGGCCATTTACATCGACAACCTTAAAACTTTGCTGAGAAATACAGCGCCGAAGGCAGTTGGAGGAACTGCCTTCGGCATTGGTGTGGAGCAGGAACTATTGCAGCAGCTTCAGGACTTCCTGCTGTACGGTATTGGCTTGCGCCAAAGCGCTGATGCCGGTCTGACTCAGGATCTGGTACTTGGAGAGGTTGGAAGTGGCCTGGCCGTAGTCGGTCGCCATAATGTTGTTCTGCGCCGAAACGACATTGGTCTGTTCGGTGCTTTCGACGTTGGCTGCCGAATTCAGAGTATTGATCTGCGATCCCAGGTAACCGCGTTGGGCGGCTACATCGGAGATGGCGGAACTGATCGCGGTCAGCGCCGTTTGCGCATTGGTGGAGTTGGTGAGACTGGTGCTGCTCAGGTCCTGCCCGGTCCCGAAGCTATACGAGATCCCGTTGGCCGCTGCGCCGCCGCTGGCGGTGAAGGTTGGGTCTGCGGCAAAGCCCATCGCTGTTCCGACGAATCCGGTCAGAGCCGCACCCTGATCGCTGATCACCAGGCTATCGAAGCCGCCCGCTGATTGCACCGTGGCGGAGATCCCGCCGATATGAGAGTTGTTGATATCGGTGGCAATCTGCGAAATGCTCGATCCAGACGCAATGTTGACGGTTACGGATGGATTGGCTCCCACCTGGATGCCCAAAGTTCCCGCTGCGGTAGTCACGGTTCCCGAAGCAACGCCCGTGCTGGTATAGACGTTGGCTGTGGTCGCCGCACCGATCGTTCCGCCTACATCGCCAACGCTGGCGGAGGTGAGTGATTTGATATTCAGGGTATCCACGCTGGAGCCAATGGCCGAAGCGTCGCCGGTAAAAATAGCGGTGCTGGAGCCAAATACGGCCACACCGTTATAGCTCGACGTTGAACCGATGTTGTTCACTTCGGCCAGGATCGACTGATATTCCTGGTTGGCCGCCGCATCCTGAGAGCTATTGAGCGTACCGTTGGAGGCTTCGGTTGCCAGGGTAACAGCGCGGTTCAACAGGTTCGTCACCTGCGAGAGCGCGCCGTCGGCCACTTGCAGCAGACCGACGCCGCTGCTGGCATTGGTTGCAGACTGGGTGAGGGCGGCCGAATTTGCGCCAAGGCCGTCGGCCAGTGAAAGGCCGGCTGCGTCGTCGGCGCCAGAGTTGATGCGTGAACCGGAGGAAAGCTGCGTCAGTGTATTCTGCAGGCTGGCGCTGGTCTGGTTCAGGTTATTTTCTGCATAGATTGCGGAGATATTGTTTAAGACACCTAATGACATACGATTGGCTCCTGTGAGATGGTTTTACTTGCGAGCCTCCCGCCCCTTGCCCTGTCCGCCAGCTCGCTCGAAATGCCTTCGGGCCGGCTTCAAGAGCTTCCATGGTCAGGAACCTCGTGCTCACCCCTTTCATCGACCTCGCATTCGCGCACTTTATGTTTTCTTGCGAAAAAGTGACGGAATTCTTTAGGCCTCGCGATTTTGCTGGCAACCGAAGCACAATCCTGACCGCAGGCATCATCTTTTCCCTGTGTGCGCCGATAAGCCTATTGATGGGCATTACTGAGGGGAACGCGCATGATTGAACTGACGCGACTCAACGGAGAACACATGGTTGTGAACAGCGACCTGATCCGGTATGCGGAAGCGAGCCCGGACACCGTGATCACGCTTGTCACCGGAGACAAAATCGTCGTAACCGAATCGACTCAGGAAGTGATTGAACGGGTGGTCGCGTTTCGTTCGCGCCTGTTGCAAAAAGCATTTCCGGGTGGAATGCGTGCAGCCCTTCCTACTGAGCTAACTTCTGCTATGTCGGCGTCCACGGCACAGACCCTGGCCGCAGTTCTTCCTCAAGCCAATATGCAAGCCGATCAGGATGAAAGTTGGCGACGACGCCGACGCGACACGGACTAAATCCGATCGATCTTCTTTTCAGTCAAGCGGAGCAAGACCAATGGACAAGAGTAGTTTCAGCGGCGTCCTGATCGCAGTAGGCGGCATTTTAGCGGGAATGATGTTGGAGGGCGGCAAGATTGGCCAGATTCTGCAGCCAACCGCGGCGATGATTGTGTTCGGCGGTACGCTCGGCGCAGTCATGGTACAGTTCCCGCTCGCGACCGTATTGCTGGCCCTGAAAAATCTGGCCAGGGTTTTCTTCTGCAAGCCCCCCGACGGAGAAGCCGCGGTTCGCCAGTTGGTGACTTTTGCCAATAAGGCGCGCCGCAGCGGCATCGTTTCGCTCGATCACGATTTGGAATCCGTTCAGGATTCATTTCTCAAGCAGGCTTTGATGCTGGCCGTCGATGGCACCGACCCCGCCGAACTGCGCAAGATCATGCAACTGTATCTCGACAATCGCAGTGAATCGGAGGAGCGGATTCCACAGGTATTCGAGTCGGCTGGCGGATTTTCTCCCACCATCGGAATCATTGGCGCAATTCTCGGCCTGATTCAAGTGATGCAGCACCTGGACAACATGGCCGAAGTGGGACGCGGAATTGCAGTGGCATTTGTCGCCACTATTTACGGCCTTGGATTGGCGAACATCGTTTGTCTGCCCGTTGCCGGAAAGCTCAAAATTCGCTACCGCGAAGAGCACATCCAAAAGGAATTGATGCTGGAGGGAGTGATCGCCATTCTGGAGGGAATGAATCCCCGCATGGTCGAGCTGAAACTGAGGACTTTCCTGGAAGAGCAAGCGGCTCAATCGGCTCAGCCGGTTCGACCGGAAAGCGTCACGGTATGAGCCGGAAAAGAAAAACCGCGCATGTCAACCATGAGCGCTGGATGGTCTCCTATGCCGATTTTGTCACGTTGCTTTTCGCATTTTTCGTGGTGATGTTTGCCAGTTCACGACAGGACCACAAAAAAGCGCAGCAAGCCGAGGCCTCCATCCGCACTGCGTTCCGGACGATGGGTATTTTTCCTGCAGCCGGCAAACAGACAAATTTGAGTAGCGTCGTCATGCCGCCTGCCGATGTGGTCCCGTCGCAAGGCGATCTTGAAGCGATGGCAATGGCAATGCAGGGCTTGCACAATTTGGAAAACAGAATGAAAGGCGCCCTGGCGCCTCAAATCGCGAACCGAACTGTCGCCATCACTTTGGGCCGCGGAGGGCTGCTCATTTCCCTAAGCTCTGCCGGGTTCTTTCAGAGCGGATCTGCGGCGCCAATCGCGTCTTCCTTGCCGGCACTGAACAAAATTGGACAGGCAATCGCGACAACCCCTTACGATGTGAGGATCGAGGGGCACACAGACAACGCACCCATTCATAATGCTGAATTCTCCGACAACTGGGAACTCTCGACAGCCAGGGCCACCGCGCTGACCCGCTTGTTTATTGGGGAAGATGACATTCCTCCCAATAGACTCTCCGCGGCAGGCTACGCTCAATTTCACCCGGTCGCCAGCAATCTTACCGCGGCGGGCCGCAGCCGAAATCGTCGCGTCGACATCATTGTGCTGCCCACACGCGAGAAGTCTGCAATGAAGGAACGCGGGTTGGCGAAACCGAATCCTTTGATCGCCAATTTTTCCGAAAAGCAGAATTCAAAGCATCTGCGGCAGGTTTTGTTGCAAGCCTCCCACGCGAGAATGACCTCCGCAGCCCTGCCTTCATCCCGGCCAGCTCACTGAGCACTTGTGGCTCCTTACATAAAATTGTCGATCCGAACCGAAAAGCGGGATCGCGGAACTCAAGCGATCCGACGGCTATTTCAAGATCGTAAATAACGTGGGCTGTTGCTCCAGCCCCGCAATGGTATCGAGCAAGGCCGTTCCCTGGGTCTCCGATGTGCTGAGTTGGGTGGCGACTTGGGCGGTGTTGGCCTGGATCAGACTGTTTTGCACCGACTGTAATTGAGTCGTCTGGTTTTGCGTGTAGGTGCTGGCGGACTGCAAGCCCGAGATAGAGTTGTCGATTATCACCCGCTGTTGCGAAATGCCTTGCAGATTCGTATTCAGCGCGGTGGTGTCGGCAATGTCGGCATTGCCGGCAGAGAAACTCGCGATCAGGCTATTCAGCGTCGATAGAATTCCTGTCGTGCCGGAGCCAAAAATCTGGTTGCCAGGAACATTCAATGGAAAGCTCTGGCCGGAGGGACTTTGAATTGCCGTTTGCAGCGAATCTCCGGAATAGGTAACGGTCGCCGGGGTGGTGCTGGTGTCCAGGGAAAACGGCTGGGTGGAAGTCTGGCTGCCGGAAAAAACAAATTGCCCCTGATAACTGGTGTTGGCTAATGAAAGGATTTCCGATCGCACCCCCGTCAACTGGTTCGCAATCGAGCGGAGATCGCTGGCGTTCAAAGTGCCGTTGTTGCCTTCTGTTGCCAGAGAGATGGCTTGGGTGATCTGCGAAACCACGCTGCCCAGAGCTGTGTCTGTAACCTGCAGCGCGCCCGTCACGCTGCTGGCGGTTTGCACAAAACTGTCGTTGCTGCCGATTTCTGAACGCAGCAGAAAATCCTGCGAAGCGGCAGAGGGATTGTCCGAGAGGCTATTCACACTTACACCGGTCGCAATCTCTGTGCTGTACTTCTGCTGATTGGCGGAGTTTTGATTGGCCGCGGTCACCAGACCTTGAATGTATTGCGGATCGATTCTCATCGTTTCCTCGTGAACGAACTCGCGGACGCGCTATGCCACAGCCGTCTGTACCCCTAGATTCAACGCGCTCGTGATCAAAGAATTCACAATGCTGAATACCTGAGACGCAGACTGATAAGCCTGCTCGTAGCTCTGCAGGTTAGCCGCCTCTTCGTTCAGCGAAACCCCCGACAACGAACTGACCTGGGACTGCACCTGAGTGAGCGATGCCTGCTGCGCCTGACTTTGCGTGTTCAGGCCGGAAACCTTGCTTCCCAGCACAGAGATAAAAGACGCATAAAAGTTAGCTGGGGTCTGGCCGCCGACGTTCGTCAGATTTTGGACATTGATCATGGCTTGCAGGTTAGTATTGTCACCGCTACCATTGCCGGTTGCTGACGCGGCAATCAGCGAAGGATCCGTCAGCGCTACCGAAAGACTTGCGGCTGGATCGAGCGCGGATATTGTGAATAAGGGCTGGCCTGGATTGCCATTCAAATCAGTTCCGCCGGTTTGAATCGAGTTGATCTGGGTGGCTACCCCGGACGCCAATGTGTCGATCTGGCCCAGCACAGACGGAATATCCTGGTCTCTGGCCGTAAGCAGTCCGGCAAGCTGTCCTCCGCCGCTAGCCTGAGCGCTGGTAATATCGGTCGCTCCTCCAGGAGCGCTGGCGAACACATCCACATTCCCGCCAACATTGCCGGTAGTCAACTGAAAGGCCTGGTCCTTCGACAGCAGCAGCGCGCCTCCTGTGGTAGTCAAAGTCATGCTGTTGTCCTCATTAGTGATGACGTTGATACCCACATATTGGGAGAGTTGCTGCAGATCGTACTGGCGCTGATTCTCCAGTGAACTGGCATCTGCGTTTGGGCTCGAGGTGGAAATCTGCTGATTCAACTGAGCAATCGATGTCAGCAGCGGATTAATCTGATCGACCACGCCCTGCACCTGCGTGTTCAAGGAAATTGTCTGCTGGTTGAGTTGCGAAGCTGCGCTATTGAAGGCTGAACTCATCTGGCCGGATGCCGTTAGCACGCTTTCTCGCAAGGAAACGTTGGAGGGAGCGGCGGAGAGCTGGGTGAGCGAATCAAAGAAATTGTTCACCTCGTCACCCAGGCTGTTCACGCCAGAGCTACTCGTCGACGTTGTTACCTGATTAAAGATGTCCTCCACCTGGGTCAGCGCCGTGGCTTCGCTGCTGCTGGCCTGTTGCGCCTGGGTTTGCTGCTGAATGGCAGCATCGAGCACCAGGCTTCGCTGGGATTGGGCCTCCGTCATCTGGACCCCCTGGCCGTAGGAAATACCGTTGATGGTCACCGAATCGTTGGCCTGGAAAATGGGAATTTCACGGGTGTAACCGGGAGTGTTTGCGTTGGCCACATTGTTCGCGGTCACATCGAGCGCGGACTGATCGGCGGCAAGAGCTCCAGACATCAACTGCAATGCGGAATTCAATGTCGCCATCGTCGCTGCCCTCTCCCCGTTGCGGTTTCAATTGTCGCGTGACTCAATCCACTCTCCATGCCTACCAGCACACATTGCGCATTCGGGGCTCGGTTAGAATGGCGGAAGCGCATACCCGCCCGCTTCAGGATCCTGTTGTCCGCAGACCGAACTGGCTCGAAACAGCCGCAAATTTCGAGCTGTTTCCTGCAGCAATGCACCGAGCAGCCGATGCGAAGACTCCAGCCGCGCCATCTCCGCCGCAGAGAGCTGAGCCACCGGGAGACACTGAATCTCCGACCGGATCTTTTCCATGGCATAGGCATCGAGCGCCGTCAGCGCGGACACCGCATCTTCAATCAACTGCTGCAGCCGCTCCATAATGTCCGTCCCCCTGTCGCGCTCACATTCACGCCGCCTTATACCGAACAGTTTGCTATTGCGGATCAGACCAGCAGGCCCTGCATCATCTTGTCGGCGACATCGCCGGCCGATACCTGATATGTCCCCGCATCGATCGCGGAGCGGACGGTTTCTACCTTTTCCATGCGCACATCGGATGATGCGGACTGTGCCGCCGCCAAACCCGTGCTGCTGAGATCCGCCTGATCCGTTTTGCCGCCGTTTGGCACCGTCACCTGCGAGGGTGAACTGTTTGCAGCCGAAGTTGTCGGGGCTGTATTACCCGTCTGCTGCGAACGAAGTAGGTCGGGAAGACCATTGAGAATTCCTGACAGGTTCATTGCATATTCCTCCACAACTGAAACAAATCGGCAGATCCGCAAAAAACTTTAGGATTTCATTCCCAAAAAACGGGAATGGATCCGTTTCTACTACCGCGGCAAATCGCCTCCGGGAATTTCCTTCGCCCGCAACCCGGTCATCTCTTCGCCGGGCCTGGTGGGCGGCGGATTTCGGCCGAAACGGAACCACCCTGCCCTTCTATTGAAATCCCGTTCCCTGCCGGTTTGTCCCTTGAACTTTTGGCGGGCTGATGTATCGCCTCGGAGGATAGGTTTCCCTCCCCAAGCATCGCGAGACTTCCGAGATCGGGGGAAGTTATGCCGTTCGTCATTGTCAACTCCGGCGCGCATCCACCACACTTGGTCCCCGCCGCGGATTTTGCCGATTGCGATGCGGTCTGCTCGACAGGCGTCAGTTGGGAAAGAACCATCTTCGCAATCCCCAATCCGCCTTGCTTTGCGATCGCCTGCGCCAGTGCCTCTGAGGCCAAACTGCCGATGGTTCCCATGCTGCCGCTGCTCGGGCCATCGCTGCCAAGACTGTCTCCACCAAGCCCGCTTCCATTGCCGAACAGCGGATCTTCACGCATTGGCTTCAATAGTTCTCCTAAGAAGTTAGCCTCAAATGAGTTGGCCGCTTTAATAAGTTGCGGGCTTGCGGTTGCATGTTGTGGTCCGGCGACCGACGCCCGAAGAGAGTCGGATATATTCATCTCTACATCACCTCCAGATCGCCTTCGAGCGACCCTGCCTGCTTCATCGCCTGAAGGATGGAAATTACATCGGTGGCGGTGGCCCCAATCGACTGCAGGCTGCGCACTAAATCGTCCACGGTCGCACCTTCTTTCAACTCGATCCGATTCACCGGAAGATTGTTCGCCTGAACCTGCGTCTGCTGCACCACCTGTGTTGTACCGGTCCCAAATGGGTTGGGCTGCGAAACCTCAAAATGCGACTCGATATTGATCTGCAGTCCACCATGCAGGATGGAAACGGGCTGCAGCCGCACATTGCCGCCTATCACCACTGTGCCCGTGCGCTCATTTACAACCACGCGGGCGGGAGGAAACACCTCTACGGGAAGCGACTGCACCCGGGCCAGCAACTCTGGCACGTCCTGCCCTGGAGCCACGACCAAATCAATGCGACGGCTGTCGATGGCGTGCGCCAGCGGACCTTTCAAAGAACGATTAATGGTTGCCGCCACTCGCGTGGCGGTTTCAAAGTCCGCCTGATTCAGCAGCAGCGTCAGCGTCTTGCGATGCAGCAGGTCCATCGGGATGGCGCGCTCCACGGTTGCTCCATTCGGCACCCGGGCGGTCGTCGGAAAATTTAACTGTTTCGTATTGCCATTTTGCGAGACGGAATATCCGCCGACGACCAGAGGCCCCTGCGCCTCCGCGTAAATCTGACCGTCTGCCCCATAA
>Ga0134126_10001184_pt1 | contig 33121 bp, 31 predicted proteins | sample KB31752_FD_96881 | JGI IMG/M metagenome (GOLD analysis project Ga0134126, IMG submission 96881) | Terrestrial soil microbial communities with excess Nitrogen fertilizer from Kellogg Biological Station, Michigan, USA - KB3-175-2 | ecosystem: Environmental > Terrestrial > Soil > Unclassified ...
CGGACGAGTACGCCGCCCTTACGCGCGCGCAGGCCCGGCACATGGCCCTTGCCGACGACGAGGTCGGCGACCGTCGAGCGCTCATCGATGACTACCTGAATCGTGCGTGCGCGATCGAAGGCGGAAGTACCCGTGGTAATGCCCGTGCGGGCGTCGATGTGCGGCGTCCACGGCGTGGCCTGGGCATCGACATTGCGGCCCGGTAGCGGTTCCAGATCGAGCCGATCGCAGATGTCCGCCGACATGGATAGACCAAGGATACCGCAACCGTTGCGGACCATGAAGTTGATCGCTTCCGGCGTCACCTTCTCGGCCGCGATCACCAGATCGCCCTCGTTCTCGCGATATTCGTCATCGACGAGAACGATCATGCGGCCCTGCCGCAGTTCCTCCAGGCTCTCTTCAATGCTGCAAAACCCTTCCTGCGTGGTTGACATGCCTGCTCCCTATAACCAGCTTTTGTGTAGCCGCGACACTTGGAATGCAGAAGTCAGAATGCAGAATGCAGAATGAAAACCAGATGTCTTTCATTCTGCATTCTGCATTCTGACTTCTGCATTGGACTAAACTCCGCCGCGTGTCGCGGCTACACGAAATGTTACGATCCTCCACCACCCCTTATTCTATGCCGCCGAACCGATTGGCGCAGGCGAATGCGTTGGCATTCCTTGACCGCGACGGCCCGAAGTACGAGAATGAAGAAGAATTGTTCTGTGCTGGTGATTTCCTGCTCTTCGTCGCGGATCGCAGCGACCGCGGCCGACGAACCCACTCCGGCACCGGCGCCCGAATACCCTGCCCACGCTGCGTTTACGTGGAACCGTCTGTCCCACTTGCATCGTGGCACGCCGGTTGCCTACTGTTACGCGACTCGCAAGCCGAGTCGCATCGAAACCAAGTGAAATGAAGCTATGAGCAAACGACGAGTCGGATTGTGGTTGATTGGCGCTTGCGGCGGCGTGGGCACGACGGCCACCCTGGGATTGGCGGCGATAAGCCGGGGAGTCAGCGATACGACCTCGCTCGTCACCGCCTTGCCGCTGTTTGAGCCGCTGCATCTCGATGAGCCGGCCGACTTTGTCGTCGGCGGCCATGAGATTCGCCAAGCCGGTTTTCGGCAAACCGTGCGCGAATTGCAAAAGCGTTCCAACATCTTCGAGCCGGCCCTCGCCGATGCCTGTCAGGAGGATCTCGAACGCTGGGAGGCCAACATTCGGCCCGGCACCCTGCTCAACTGCGGCCCGGCCATCACGCGCCTCGCCGACCGCGCCGACTTGCGCCCCAACGATACCGCACGCGAAGCCATCGAGCATATTCAGGACGACCTGCGCGCCTTCCGGGACACCCACAAACTCGATCAGGTTGTCGTTGTCAACGTCACCTCGACGGAACCTCCTTTCGAGATAGGTGAACTGCACCAATCGCTGGAACGCCTGAGGCCGGCGCTGGATCGCCGCGAGTCGCCGTTGCCCGCGTCTTCGCTGTATGCCTGGGCCGCGCTCGATCTCGGTTTGCCGTATATCAACTTCACCCCCTCACTGGGCGCGTCGGTGCCGGCGCTGGAAGAACTGGCTCGCGAACGCCGCGCCGTGTTCGGAGGCAAGGACGGCAAGACCGGCGAAACGCTCATGAAAAGCGTACTGGCGCCGATGTTCGCTCGCCGCAACTGGCAGATTATGAGTTGGGTCGGCCATAACATCTTCGGCAACCGCGACGGCCAGGTTCTCGACGATCCCAACAACAAGGCGTCGAAAATCCGCACCAAGGATCAAGTCGTTTCGTCGATCGTCGGCTATAAGCCACAAACGCTGGTGTCGATCGAGTACATCGAATCGCTGGACGACTGGAAGACGGCGTGGAACCACATCCACTACAAGGGCTTCCTCGGCACGAAGATGACGATGCAGTTCATCTGGCAGGGTTGCGATTCGATCCTGGCCGCTCCGCTGGTGGTCGATCTGGCGCGTTTGGCCCTGTTCTCCCAGCGTCGCGGCGAGGTCGGCGTGCTGCGGCATTTGGCCTGCTTCTTCAAAAACCCGATGGGTGTGCCGGAACACGATTTCTTCGCGCAGTCCGCCATGCTCGAAAAATATGTCGAAGAATCACTAACCACAGAGACACAGAGGCATAGAGAAGACAAAACGTAAGAACAGATTTTCCTATATGTCCGGGGATTCTTCTCTGTGCCTCTGTGTCTCTGTGGTTAGTTCTGAGTTGCATCATGAAACTCGCTTTCAGCACCAATGCGTATCTGAATTTTTCCTTCGCCGAGGCCGTGCGCCGGCTGGCCGCACTCGGCTACCAGGGCGTGGAGATCATGGCCGATGTGCCGCACGCTTGGCCGGCGTTTATGCTCGATGAGCAGAAGCAGGCCATCCGCGATGCCTTGCAGGACAATGGCCTGGCCATCTCCAACATCAATGGCTTCATGATGCATGCCGTCAACGATGCACGGCAGCGCTACTGGCATCCTTCATGGATCGAACCGGATCGTCATTATCGCCAAATTCGCATCGATCACACGAAACGCTGTCTGACACTGGCGCGCGAACTCGGCGCGCCGTGCGTCACCACCGAGCCGGGCGGACCCCTTGAACCGGGCGAATCGTGGGCCAAGGCGCTGGCGCTGTTCGTCGAAGGACTCAAACCCGTGGCGGAGCACGCGGAAAAAGAAGGCGTGTTGCTGCTCGTCGAGCCGGAACCGGGCCTGCTCATCGAGAAAATGGATCAGTTCCTTGAACTGATGAAGCATGTCGATTCGCCGGCCGTGGGACTAAATTTCGACATCGGCCATGCCTACTGCGTCGGCGACGAACCGGCCACGACCATCCCACACATGGCGAAGTACATTCGCCACGTCCATCTGGAAGACATCGCCGCCACGCGCGTGCATCATCATCTGGTGCCCGGCGATGGTGCCATCGACTTCCCCGCTACCTTGCGTGCCTTGCAATCCATCGGCTATCAGGGATGGGTGACGATTGAGTTGTATCCGTATATCGAAAACCCGGACGAGGCCGCGCGCCGCGGCCGGCAACATATTCAGAGCATCCTGGCCACCTTATGAGTGAACTGCGCGCCTACGCTCAGCTCGTGCGTCTGCCCAATCTGCCCAGCGCCTTGGCCGACATCTGTCTGGGCGTTTTGGCGGCGCACGCCCTGCCAGGCCACGGCTTGGCGTTCGCTCTGCTGCTGTTGGCATCCGGCTGTCTGTATTCCGCCGGTATGGTGTGGAACGATTACTTCGATCAGGAACAGGACCGCCGCGAACGTCCGTTTCGCCCGTTGCCGTCCGGCCGCGTCTCGCCTCGGCAGGCGGCTCAGCTCGGCTCGATTCTGCTGGCCGCCGGCTTGCTGCTGAGCTACCTGGCGGGAGGGCCATCGATTGGGGTCGCGCTCGGCCTGGTAGTGGCCGTCCTGCTCTACGATAGTTGGCTCAAGCGCACCTGGGCTGGCCCGTTGGCGATGGGCGCGTGTCGTTTTTTTAACGTATTACTCGGCGTATCGGTGTGTGGCTCACTGTTATGGCCGCGCGGTGCGCACCTGGCGCTGGTCGTGGGTTTGTACATCGTGGGCGTGACGTGGTTCGCGCGCACCGAAGCGCGGATGAGCAATCGAAACGCCCTGCGCGGCGCGGCGGCGGTAATGTTGACCAGCCTGATTCTGGCCCTGCCGCTGCCGGTGTTCCTGCCGGCGGAGCAGCACAGTTCTTTCCTGTTCCCGTATTTGCTCGTCGCGCTGGGTTTTCTCGTGGGTGTGCCAATTATCGGAGCCATCGCCAACCCCACGCCCGGCCATGTTCAGACCGCCGTCAAGCGCGCTTTGATGGGACTGATTCTGCTCGACACCGTGTTGGCGACAGCGACGGCCGGCGCTCTCGGCTTGCTGATTCTGCTGCTGCTCGCACCGTCACTCTATCTCAATCGCAAGAGTTGGTTGTATGCGACGTGAGCCGAGCGGCACTTCTCCAAGTCCGGCTCGGCTCGCCGGACCTACCGCATTCGATTCGTGTCCATTAGCTACCCGCAGAGGGGGGAATATCGTGTCCGAGTCCACCTTAAGTACAAAGCGCGTTTTAAGCGTCGGTCAATGCTTCGCCGATCATTCCAGCATTTCGCGAGTGCTGCGAGCCTCGTTTGTGGCGGAGGTGATCGCTGCCGATACCTCGCGCCAGGCACTTCAACAATTACAAGAGGAGACGTTCGCCCTGGTTTTGGTCAATCGCGTCTTCGACGCCGATGGAGATTCGGGATTGGACCTGATCCGCGCCATCAAGGCGGATGACGCCTTGCGTTCCGTCCCGGTCATGCTGGTGAGCAACTACGACGAGGCGCAAGCGCAAGCGGTGCAGGCGGGAGCGCTGCCCGGCTTCGGCAAGGCGGCGCTGGGCCAACCGCACATGCTGGCCCGTGTCGAGTCCTACCTTCGCTGAATCTCGCTTCAATCGCCCTATTTCGCCAAATCCAGACGCAGCACATCGCCGTAGCCGAGCGAGGGGATGGTCAGGACAGTGCATCCCTTGTCTTCTTTCATGGGCAAATTCCCATGATAGGCACTCGTGGCCTTGCCGATCTTCTCGTCCGTGCGGATGCGCAGTGTCACCGCCTGGCCGATCTTGTCCTGATAGTTAGCGATCGGCAGGATGTATCCTCCCGACGCCTTGAGCAAGCGGGTATCCATGAGAGATGGGCTCGCTTCGACGGTCGGCTGCACATGGGCGGCCTTGAGTACCAGCTGGAAAAGCGCCCGCGCTCCCGGATTGAACGCGGTGGGAATGGAGTGCGTACCGGGGCCGCGATCCGGCACGGCCGGCGGCTGCAAAGCGGACCATAGGTAAGCGACTCCGGGCAGAGCCGCGACATAGAAGACGTGCCCTTTGCCGAGCTGACGCTCGACGATGGCGGAGCCTTTGCCTTCCTTGAAGCGGGCGAGAACGGTAGTCCCTTTCGCCGGTTCGATGCGTTCAAACGTCGCCAGTTGCGGCATCACGCCGCCCGGACAGACGATGCCATCAAATGGCTTGAGGAAGGGCAATTCTTGTCGCGGCCGAAAGAAGGGTATGCGTTCCTCGCTCTGTCGGGATTGAAGTCCGAACAACTTCTCGAACGCCGGCGTCGGCGTGCGATAGGGATCATAGCGGCCGGCGTTGGCGGTCGCCAACACAACGCCGCCCTTGCGTACCCATGCCTCGATTGCCGGTGCCAGGCTTGGCGGCAAACAATCGCCGACCACAATCAGCACCTTGTAATCCTGCAATCCCTTCGCACTGACATCTTCTTCCATGATGAGGTCCGGCGACGCGCCCAGGAAGGTCAGGGCAGTCCACAGGCCAAGCCGGTCCATGTGGGCGTTCAATCGCATCTTGCGGAAATCGGGACCGAACAGAGCGTGTCCGGCCGAATCCTGAGCGACCCCGGCGAAGTCCCAGCGCTCGGTACTGGCGCTGAGCAGCAGGGCGACCGGCGAGGCCACGGGCCGCGCTTTCGGCAGCAAATCCTCGACGAGACCAACGGCGTGCGTCACGTCGCGGAGAGCGCGATAGCGAGCATGATCGCGGTGGTCGATGTGGTTTTCGGTGAAGGTTTCGTTCATGCCGATGCCGAAGAAATCGAGCATGGTCGCGCCGTGCGCCAGGTGCGTGAAGGCGGAGCGGAGGAAACTGGCCTCAGTGTTGCCCGGCGAATGCGGCATGGTGTACTGGCGCAGCACACCGTTGGGATGGTCGCGCAGTCCGGCGCGGAAATGCTCGGCGATGTAACCGTTAATCATCGGTCCCGCCTGGGCCACCTGCCAGAAGTATTCGCTGTGCCGAGCGAGGCCCGCCGCGCCTTCGCGGAACCATTTCACATACATTGTGCTATGCGGATAGTAAAATGGATGACACGAATAGTTCGCCCCACACAATACATCCTGGCCCAGCGTTTTTTTGACATCCTTCATGCCGTCGGCGACAAAATGGATGGCAATATCCTCGTAGAATAGAAGCGAATCGACATACAGCCGCGGATTGGCCGTCGCCGCCGCGGCGCTGCTATCGGGGCGCATGCGGCCGCGATTGAACGGACCCCATTTCTCCAGCCAGTACGCGGTGACGGGAACATCCGATCGGTTGGCGTGCAGCCAATCGACCCATAGCTGCGACAGGATTTCGATGGGTTTGACTTTCTTGTTCGTCAGCTTCGCTTTGTCGAGGTCAACCTGAATCCGCAGCTGCATCCACTCGGAAAAGGCGATCTCATCGCCATAGTCGAAAAAGCGCAGTTGTCCTTTCAGGCCGTTGCGTGCCAGCGTCCGCTTGGCCTGCTCGATGTTGCCGACTGTCGGCGGATTGCGATAGCCGCTGGCCGCCCAGCTTTTGCTTGGTGGGATGCCCGCGTCTTGCAGGTTCTTGAGAACGGCCGGTCCACTATGAGCAGGATGCAGCGAACGAAAACCGAGCGCGGCGTACAGTTGCGCGTACTTGCGGCCATACGCGTTTTCAAGGCCGAGCGGCATCCAACCACCAAAGCAGAGTGGTTGTGTCGGTTTTTTGCCGATGGTCGGCGTCTTCTTCAACTCCGCCAGGATCGCGTCCAGCTCCTCAATAGGCGTGATTGCCTTATCGCCCTTGCCCGCATACGGCGGCAAATACACTTGCACCGTTCCTTCTCCCGACAGCTTGCGTTCCGCAGCGCCGCCGATCGGCCGAATCTCCACGTCAAACGTCTTTGCCGAGCCGCTAAAGCGAACAAGGCTGAAGTGGGTCGTATCCTGCATGCGCAGGGGAACCCAATCGCTGTTGGCGCCCGCCGCGATGCCGCGCACCGGCTCGGCTTCGCTGACGCCCCACGGCACGCGATTGTAGACATGGGTAATGTGGAAGTCGGCGGCTTTGTCGTCACGATTGCGGAAACGCACCTCGTAACGCGGCCCTCGGCTGTCTCGAAAGGCGTCGAGCAACGGATACAAATTGGTCTGCTTGCGGTAATGCTTCATCCAGGCGTCGCCCGTGTCGCGCGTCAGGTAAACCAGATCGATATTGCGGTTGGCGGCCACGCCTGGTTCTTGCGGTTGAGCCGAGCCTTTCAGATAAATCCGCGCCTTGCCCGCCTTGAGTTCCGGCACACTGACGACTTCCGCGAATAATCCCTCCGGTCCCCACGATGGATCGTGCTGCGCCCGCGCGATCGGCTCGCCCAATCCATAGCGCAGACTATTTTTCGTGCCCATGACGCGATCGAGGACGGGATGGCCATCCTGCTCGACGACGACGCGGAAGCGCGTTTCGCAGAAAGCCGGATATTCGTAGCGCACCCACAAGCGATAGGCGCCGGTTTCCGGCACGGAGACATCCGCGAAGGCCGAGGCGCTCTTGTCCTTACTGTCGATGGCGAGCAGTCGTTCGCCGGAGATGTGATTGAACCCAATCATGTCCACCATGTAATTGCCGTGGCCGTTCGGGATGACCTTCCAGCCGGCTTCGACGTGGAAGTCCTCGGCTTCGAGGGCGACGGCGGGAGCAAGGCGAAACGGCGTTTGCGAACGCGCGGTTCCGCTTGGCCACAAGATGGACAAGGAGAATAACAGGAGAAAAATGGGTTGGGCTGCCATGCGCGACATCGACGATCCCTCCGGTGGATTGCGGGGCCTGCGGATGTGGGAAGATAGTGACAGAAGGGGGCGACGCAAGTCAAGGTGAGCCGGAGCGTGTCAACGTCTTTTGGCTGGCTCCTTGGGAGAATCGACCTCTCCATTATAGGGAGGGAGTTCTTCAAACTCAAAACGGTTCATCAGCGATGTTTTCGCTTCCTTGGGAGTCAGCACGATTAGCAAACTGATCTGATTCCACCATTCTTCCGGCAAGGTACGGATGACCTCCCAAACGGCCTCGTTACGATCCACTCGGTCCTTATGGGCGAAACCTGGATCGAGGACGCGGACGCGAACACACGCGGGGTACTCCCGCTTCACCTCGATTTGAGCGCGAGGATGTTTCGCCCCGTAAGCTTTGGCCAGTTCCTCTCGAAGCCGGCGGACATACGGGTCTTCTCGGTTCCGCTTGTCGGCACCCATCTCATAACCTCTCGTGTACCCACTGGATAATCTGTTCCGCAGCAGCCAAAAAGACTTCCGCGTCCCGCCGTCTGTGAACAGTTGGATCGTAGCGTAGATCTGTTGTCCATCCTCTTACATCGGTGAGAGCCTCGATTATTGTAACAGGGATTGTGATCCGCCGCTGGTGTAATTGGCCACGCAACCAGCCAAAATCGTGTCCATGCACTCCGCGAAAAGAAGTTATCGTTTTAAGATGATGAGGTTCCGGCTCACTCGCCAAGATCAATACCTTGAGGATACATTCGACGGCATATCCCGCCAGATAAACCGAGGCCGTGGCGTAGTCATTTTGCAGCAAAAATTGAGCTTCTTGCAGTCGCTGGCCGGCGGCCCGAAAGAATCGGCGTGGTTCTTTCCCCATACGAGCCACGAGAGACGTCTCCTCACCAGCGCATCACGGTCGTCCCCCAGGCGAGGCCGGCGCCGAAACCGCTGAGCATCACGAGCTGTCCCGGATGCAGTCGGCCGTCCGCGATCGCTTCGTCCAGAGCCAGCGGCACGGAACCGGCCGACGTGTTGCCGTAGCGGTCGAGGTTGTTGTATACCTTGCTGCGCGGAATATGCAGCACATCAATGGCGGCGTTGATGATGCGGATGTTGGCCTGATGAGGGATGTACAGATCGACATCCTGCGGCCGAAGATTGCTGGCGTGCAGCACGTCCTGAATGGTGTCCGACAGAATGGCCACCGCCCAGCGGAAGACGGCCCGGCCATCCATGTGCATGTAGTGCAGTCCCTTGCTTATCAGTTCCGGCGTCGGCGGCAAACGGCTGCCGCAGGCAGGACGGCTCAGCAGGTCGCCGCCGCCGCCATCCGAACCCAGACTGAAACTGAGCAGCCCCTGATCCGGCCGGCCGCGCGTCAGCAGCAGCGCACCGGCTCCGTCGCCGAATAGCGGATAGGTCTTGATGTCCGTGGGGTTGAGGATGCGCGAATTGCAATCGCCGCCGACGATGAGGGCCGTGCTGCTCGCGCCCGAAGCGACGTAGGCCGCTCCGGTGATGAGCGCGTACATGAAGCCGGCGCAGGCCGCTTGCACTTCGAGGGCCGCTCCACTGATTTTCAGCCGATCTTGCAGCAAACAGGCCGTCGAGGGGAAGGACATATCCGGCGTGAATGTGGCCAACACGATCAGATCGATGTCTTCGGGCTTGACGGCGGCATTGTCGAGGCAGCGCGTGGCCGCCTCGTAACAGAGGTCGCTGGTGGCTTGATGGGGCAGAGCATGCCGGCGTTCCAGAATGCCGGTGCGCTTGACGATCCAATCCGAATCGAACCCGAAGCGTTGGTGCAGGTGGTCGTTGCTGACGACGGCATCCGGGACGTAACTGCCTGTGCCGAGGACGCGCACACCCATCAAACTACGGCAGCGCGGTCGGGGAAGGGGGATGCGTTCTTCGCTCATGAAAATCGGACCGCCTGCTCTGAGGGACCGGCGTGAGACCGGGGGAATGTGGTTAAGCGATTGCACCGATGGGTGCGCGGGAGCATTCTTCTCTACTATACAGCGACCAATCCGCTTTGGCTAGTTAGGGCTGTCTGGCGTCACTTGTCCGCGTCCTCCAAATACGTGGTCAGGGCCGATAGCGCATGTTGCGTGTAGTCGAGGCGCAGGTTGCCGTCGCGCGGCGAAGCGTGGAAAGCGCCCACAAGGCGCGGACGATACCAGTCGGCGAAGTGCTGGACGTTCGCATCGGTGTACTGGAGTCGCACAACGAACTGGAGACCGCGTTCCATCACCTCGGTGTAGCGCTGATGACGCGCCACATCGCTGCCGGCGCGAGCCGCTCGGCAAGCCTCAGCCAAACTCTCGGCGTAAGCGGCCGAGCTAATATCCGGCGACGCATCCGCCGCTTTGCCGTCGGTCCAACGCATGAAGCCGCCGTACCAAGTCAGACGGCGCGGATCAATTTGATCGTATTGCAAACCGCATAGCCAGTCATTCATTTCGTAGACGAAATCGGCGCAGGCGGCATCCTTTGTTTGTAGATAAGCTTCCGCGTAGGCCGCCGTCTGCCAGGGCACGAAGGCCATGTTGCGATGGGCGTTCCACCACGTCCGGTAATAGGCCGCCGCCTTGCGCGCCAACTCCGGCTTCCACGCGGCCGGACGATGTTTCTGGCTGCGCAGTACGGCATACAGAGCCAGACCAGGGTATTCATTGATGCACTCTCCCTCGTCGGCTTCGGGCTTGTCGTTGTCGCCGGCGTCGTTGCAGCGCAGCGAGCCATCGGCGCGAACCTGGCGATGAATCCAGTTGCACAATTGCTCGGACTTGTCGAGCAGGTCGGGCTGTGGAGCCGGCAGTTCGTTGATGGCCAGGACGAGCATCCCCGCCGCGCCAAGGCGATTGACGATCCGCGACGGCAAAGAAGTATGGCGACATTGCGGATCGGAAGAATCGACGATAGTGTCATCGAGAAGGGTCAGGATGGCCTGGGTGGCGCGAGCGGCGTAGCGTTCCTCGCCGAGAAAGCGCGCGGCGCGAGCCAGGGCGAACGCGCCGCCGACCTGACGCAGGTAATGGTCGCCTTCCATCTCGGTTTTCAGGGCCGGCAAATACCCGTGCAGGAATCGCCCCTTGATCCCGTTAACACGGTAAAGCCAATCGGCGCCGCCCTGACAACTGAGCAGCATTTCTTTCTGCAAAATGCCCAGTTTCGAGAAGTCGCGGGCGGACCCCCTGGCAGGAAGGGAAAGCGGCGAAGGAGAGAGCGTCTGCACAGCCGCTGGGGGAGTGGGTGGTTTCGCCGTGGAGGATTCGCGGCTGTTCTTTTCGGGAGGATGACCGGCTGCGGCATCCGATCCGCTGGGGGACGGGATGCGATCCTGGCCCTGGGTCAACGAGAAGGTCGTGACTCCGGCGAGCGTTAGCAGTAGGACACTGAGGACGCGAAAGCGCATGGGTCCAGGCCTCCTTGCCCGTGAGAGCATGTAATCTCTCGAACGGCTCTCCTTCCTGGTGAGCCACCCAATCGAATTCCGCCTCGTTAAAAGAGGGAACTCGATCGTCAACGCGAGTTATACAGCGCCGAGTGGAAAAGGATCAACCGGAACCCGCCAGCCCGCGCATGAACAAGTGAAGTCCCTTGTTCACGCGCGGGCTGGTTTGGTGAGAAAGTTCAGCTCGCCGGTGGCGTCGGAGGAGTGCTTCCCGTCGCCGGCGCGGGCGGTGCTTCGGAACTGGCTGGCGCGGGAGGCGGCGCAACGGGCGGTTCCTGGCCAGGCAAAAGGATATGGCGGATGCGTACATTGGTGTACGGCTGACGATGGCCGCGCAGCCGGCGATAATTCTTGCGCCGGCGGAAGTGCTGGATGTACAGCTTGGTTGAGGGATGTTCGACCACCTCACCCAAAATGCGCATGCCATCGACCACCGGCTGACCGAGGCGCGTATCGTCGCCGTTCTGGAAGAGCAGGACACGCGGGAACTCGACGCGCGAACCCGTTTCACCGTCGCGGTAGTCCACCTTCACCACGTCGCCTTCGCTGACCTTGTATTGGCGAGAGCCATCCTCAAAAACTGCATACATATTCATTCAACCGTTGCATTCCTCCTGGGGGCGAACGAGGAGGAGAACCTGGGACCGGCCGGAAAATGTAACAATAGCAGACCCCACGGCACTTGGCCAGACGCCGCGCGCTTTTTCGGCGAAGCGACTCAACCGTTCTTGTTCCACGCATCGACGATCGCGCGGAACGCGGCGATATGTGCGGGCGTGGTGCCGCAGCAACCGCCGACCATGCGGACACCCACTGCCAGCAATTCCGGCAGTCGCGCCGCCATCGCCTCTGGCGTGTGCGGATAGATCCAGCGCTCGTTCTCTCGCGCCGGCGTTCCCGCGTTGGGCCGAGCGAACAGCGGCAAATCGGTTTCGCGCCGGTAGCGCCGAATGATTTCCATTACCTCCTCCATGCCGATGTCGCGGCCGCAGTTGACTCCCAAGGCGGCGACGCCATGATGTTCCGCGTGGCGTGCGAACGTCTCCGGTGTGTGTCCGCTGAACGTCACGAGATGCCCAGATGAAGAACGGTGATAAGTCAGTGACAGAAGCAGCGGCGTCTCGACTTCGACGAGGCGATGAAAGGCGTATTGCACCGCCGTCAGGGCGCGGGGGCTGGAACAGGTCTCGAACAGGAAACCATCCACGCCATCCAGAGATGCCACGACTTGCCCGAGCGCCTGGTAATCGGCGAATTCCGTCCGGCCATCCGAATCGACGAAGGGGCCGATGTCGCCGAGGACAAAGCGAGATCGTCCGGCCGCCTTACGAGCCAGCCAGACGGCGCGATGATTGATTTCTTCGAGACGATCTTCCAATCCGAAACGCGCCAGACGCGCGGGATGCGCTTGAAACGTGTTGGTCAGCAATACCTCGGCACCCGCGTCGCGGTATGCCTGGTGAATCGCTCGTATCTGCTCCGAATGCGTCTGGTTCCAGAGTTCATGGCACTCGCCGGCATCGATACCGGCGCGCTGCAATTCGGTGCCCATTGCGCCGTCCATGAGCAGCACACGGCCCGAATGCAGCGCGTCGAGAAAGCCAGACACGTCATGCTCCATATTTGCCAAGACGCCCGGCGTGGGCCATCGCCAGCGGCAAGAGATACATCGCCTGGAAGCGGCCAAGACCACCATGCAGACATTGCGCCTCGCCGAACTCCGTCACGGCGTCCGTGCGGCACGACTTCGCCGTCAGCAACACCGGCACCGGATGCCAGCTGTGGCTGCGCATCTTGCTCGGCGTACTGTGATCGCCGGTGACGATGAACACATCGGGATTCAGCGCCCGAATCTTGGGAATCTCGGCGTCGAAGCGCTCGATCATCTCGACCTTGGCCGCGAAGTTACCGTCCTCGCCGGTGCTGTCGGTGTACTTGTAGTGCAGGAAAAAGAAATCGTGCTGATCCCAGACGCGCTTGAGCGTCTCGACCTGATCGTTGAGCGTCGAGCCGGCCTCAAGTACGTCCATACCGACCAGACGAGCCAGCCCCTTGTACATCGGATAGACGGCGATGGCTGCCGAGCGCAGACCATAGATGTCGCGCATGGTGGCGATCTTGGGATAGCGGGCGAAGCCGCGCAGCGTCACGCCATTGGTCGGCGCATGATCCTTCAACACCTTCGCCGCCTCGGCGACGAAGCGATTGACCGCGTCGGCCGTCTTCTGTGAGACCGTGTCCACACCCTTGGCCGTCAGCGGCGCGTAGCCGGTCTGCTGCGGATCGGTGTCGTTGACGGCGTCGCCGAGATCGTCGCCCCGGAAGACGACGACGAAACGATGCTCGCGCACCGGTTCGACGAATAGCTCGACGCCCGGTACACGAATGGTCTGCAATAGCTTGCACATCTCGACGCAGCGCTCGGTTGTCGGCCGGCCGGCGCGGCGGTCGCTGATGAGGCCGTTATTATCCAACGTGCAAAAGTTGCCGCGCGTGGCCACGTCGCGCGGGCCGACCTCGAAATGGATGCCGAGGGCTTCCAGAATGCCCCGGCCGATGCGATATTGCAAGGGATCGTAGCCGAACAGACCGAGATGCCCCGGCCCGCTGCCCGGCGTGATGCCGGGCAATACGGGAATGCTCAGACCACACACGCCCTCGCGCACGCAGGCGTCGAGGTTCGGCGTGCGCGCCGATTCCAGTTCCGTTTTGCCGCCTGGTTCGAGGGGCAGTCCGCCCAGCCCATCGGCGACCACAAGGATAATTTTTGTCGGGTTGTCTTCGCGAAGTTCGCGCATCAATTCGTGCATGTTCATGCCCTGGAGTTTACCGGCCTCAACTTTGGAAGTATAGTATCGACGAGTGATTTTTTCGACAGTTTGTTCGACCAGCCCGGAGCGCCAGCGACGGGAAACCTCGTCGCTGGCGCTCCGGGCTAATCTATGCCACATGAGTCGAGGGCCGATATGGAACTGCCCGACGAAGCAATCGCGTACAACTACCAATCGCTCTTAGCGCCGGTCGGCGAGGAGTGGAACGCGGTCGCTGAATTGCGCGCCCGCCATTTCGTATCTCCGATCCGGCTCAAGGAGTTAGTTCCTCGGCTGATGCAGTGCCGCAGCCAGGTGGCCGCCGAGCGCGAAATGCGCAATGTACCCCCAGAGATGCAACCACTCGACGCCGCCTTCCTCGATCTGCCGCAGGCCACACTCGACAATCATCGCCGTAAGGGCGATGCCAGCGACCTCGGTCGCGTGTTGAGCCTGGCGACGCATTTGCGCGAGCAGGTCGATCGCGTCGTCTTCCTCGCCATCGGCGGCCCCTCTTTGGGGGCACGCGCGCTCTTCGAGTCGCTGTGCAGCTGTTATCACAATGAACTGCCGCCCGAAACGCGCCTGGGTGTGCCGCGTATCTATTTTGAGGGCGACAACGCCGACAACGACGCCTTGCAGAATCTTCTCGATCTCTTGCAAATCACCTGCGTCGATCCGGATCAGCGCGAAGAACGCTGGGCAGTCGTGGCCATTGCCAAGACGGGCGATGCGCTGGAACCGGGCGCGGCGCTGCGTGTCTTCCGTCGTGAGGCGACCGAGTATTACGGATTGCGTTCGGAATGGCTCACGGAGTTGTTCGCGGCCGTGACCGGCGGCGACAGCAAGCTGCGCAAACTATTTCAGGCGCACGGCCACGATGAGTCGTCGATTCTCACCATCCCGGACAACATTGGTCCCGACTTCGCCGTCTTCACGGCTGCCGGTCTATTGCCCGCTGCCATCATGGGTCTGGATGCGCGCGCGCTGTTATTGGGCGCGGCCACGATGACCAAGCGTTTCCTCGAAGAGCCGTTCGAGCGCAACCCCGTCTTGCAATTCGCCGGCATCAACTACCTGATGGCCGAGGAATATCACAAGCCGCTGCGCGTCTTGGCGGCGTGGTCGAAAAAGCTCGAAGCGGTGGGCCAATGGTACGATCAGCTGGTGGCGCAGAGTCTGGGCAAGCAGGGACGCGGACCAACGCCGCTAACCTTTGTCGGCACACGCGATTTGCACGCACGCGGCCAGCACCATCAGGAAGGGCCGCGCGATCGGATCATCAATAACCTCATCGTCAAGAACGCCAAAACGGTGCCGATCCTCGTGCAGATGGCCGATCACAATGAGGATGAGCTAAACCAGTACAATCGCAAGGGGTTGCCGGACATTCTCAACGCGACGCTGCGCGGCACGAATCAGGCTTATTATGACGTGGCTCGGCCGACGGCGGATCTCGTGTTGCCGACATTGTCCGAGCATACGATGGGCCAGCTGTTGCAGATGCTCATGTTGGCCACAGTCGTGGAGGGCCGGCTTATGGGGATTAATCCGTATGGGCAGCCGGGCGTTGAGGCGTATAAACGACATCGGCGGGAGTTTTTGAAGGGATAGCGATCCGGCAACGTGGGCGGACAACGGAGTGACGGACGTTGCATTAGGATTGAGCCATGTTGGCACGCTTCCCAAGCGGCAGATGCGGGCAGGAATTCCGCCGAATACGATTGTTTGGGAGCGCGAAACCATTGAGGTATTCGGGAAGATCCATTTTGCCGTAAGTTATCGCCATTGGCGACGGGAAGGATTGACCCAAACGGACTTCGCCTTCGATTTTGCGACCGCCTTTGAAGAAGCTACCGCCAACGCCGACATCCTTCATTTCAATCTCGACGGCATGGATCCCAAACGAGCTTGGCGACAGGGCCGATACCACTATCTTGATCCGCAGGGCGGCTATACCGCCTGGGAATTTCGACAGATCCTAACCCGGACCGAGCTTCACGCGAAAACTCGATTCTGGCAGAATGGAAAGCAAGTGCCTTTGCCGCGAGTGCTTGCGAGGGCGGGAGCGATTCCATGACGCAGCATGAACGCCACACAACCGACCATTCATGGCGCTATTATCGTTCGGCGTTTCGCCGTCGCAGCGGTCTTTTTCCCGCCCTGGCGCCCCTCGTGACCATTATCGATCGGATTTGTCAACGGGGTTACTCTGAACGGCTCTATGCTGGTGCCTCTCTGGATAATCTCGTGATTTCCACCCATCCGAAACCTCGCGATCATCGGCAGACAATTCTAGTGATCCCCAAAGAAGACACGGTCGAGTTCCGGCTCTATGCTGAGGAAGGCGAGGCAGAAGTCTGCACGGTAGCGCTGAATCAGGTTGAATCCACGATTGACAGCCTGTTGTTCCGATTGGTCGCGGACGATTTGGAAACGTAGTCAAATAGCGCGATATTCACAAGGAGGAGACATGTCATCCGAAGCGGAAGCGGTTACGCCGGGCGTGGCTGGCCCCTGGCCGATCTTAAACATGCAAGAGCGGCGCATACTCGGCGTCCTCGTCGAAAAGGCCAAGACGACGCCCGACACCTATCCCCTGAGCGTCAACGCGTTGATGACCGGCTGCAATCAGAAATCCAACCGCGATCCGCTCCTTAATCTGACGGATCTGGAAGTCGAGGATACGCTGGCTCGCTGCCAGAAGATGGGGCTGACCACCAAAATCACCGGCGGCCGTGTCATTCGCTGGAGACACAACCTGTATGAGGTCTGGCATGTAAGCAAGGTCGATTTGGCCGTTCTTTGCGAACTGCTGCTGCGCGGCCCGCAGACCGAAGGCGAGTTGCGCAGCCGGGCAAGCCGCATGGAACCGATCGACGATCTCGACGCCCTGCGTAATGTGCTGCGTCCGCTGGTCGAGCGTAAACTCGTCGTTTACCTAACGGCGGAGGAGCGACGCGGGGCCATGCTGACGCATGGTTTTCACGATCCGCGTGAGCTGGAACGTCTGCGCTCACGCATCGTCGCGGAACCAGTACCTGCCGCTGTTGCGGAATCGCCGCGTCTGGCCGTGCCAGAGGCAGCGTCCGCTCGGGACGACGAACGGTTGTCCGAACTGGAATCGGAACTGGCCACGGCACGCAACGACATGGCCGCGTTAAAACAGACGGTCGCCGATTTGCAGGAGGAACTGCGTCAACTCAAGCAATCGTTGGGAATCTGACAATGGACAGAGTTTTGTGCGGAGTGCAATCATGACGACAGCGCCAGACGGATCATCTGCGCGCCTTCCTGGTCGCAACCGCTTCGCGCTGTGGACGGCGGCTCTCTTGACCGCGATTGCCCTGGTGGGAACCGTTCTCTGGTTTGTCCATCCCTTTTCCGCTCCGCCGACTCCTCCACTGGTTCCGCTTTATGAGGCCGAACCGGGCGTATCAGCCTTGATCGAGAAATCACGGGAGCGCGTTTTGCGGGAGCCGCGTTCCGCGCAAGCTTGGGGCTGTCTGGGGCAGGCTTTCATCGCGAATGACATGGAAGCGGAGAGCCAGATTTGTTTCGCCGAGGCTGAGCGCCTGGACCCGAGCAATCCACGCTGGCCCTACTATCAGGGAGGGTCGCTCCTGAACCAGGGAGACCGCGAAACCGCACTACCTTACTTGCGGCGCGCGGTCGAACGCTGTGCGGTCAGCGAACGGGACAACCATGCTCCGCAGTTGACGCTGGCGGAGACACTGTTGACCCTGGGGCGGCAGGAGGAGGCCGAGGAGCATTTTCGTCAGGTGCTGGAGCGGCAGGCCGATAACCCACGCGCTCGCTACGGCATGGCTCTGGTTGCTTCCGCGCGCCAGGACTGGGAAAGCAGCCGTTCCCAGTTGCTCCGCTGCGTCGGCAGTCCGTTTGTCCAGCGGAAAGCCCGAGTGCAACTCGCCATCGTCAGCCAGCGTCTCGGCGACGAAGCCAGCGCCGATAAGTTCCGCCGACAAGCCGATGCCTTGCCTCCAGACCCCGAGTGGATCGATCCCTTTGTGACCGAATACCTGCTTTGGGCGGTCAAGAAACAGAGCCGCTATCGCTTAGTCGAGTCCCTGGAAACGACTGGACGGCTGAAGGAAGCGGTAACGGTATTACAGCCCATGCTCTCGGAATACCCCAACGACTATCTCCCGTGGGTAACTCTGGCCAGGGTTCTCGGACAATTGGGAGAATATGACCGAGCGGAACAAGTCATGCGAGAGGCTCTCCGGCTGGCTCCGGAGAAGGTCCAGTCTCACTATTACCTGAGCCTGATGCTGCTTATGCAAGCGGAGAAGGCAACGCGGAATGGCGATCGTGACCGTGCGGAGAAACTCTATCAAGAGGCGGCGCAACGCGCGCGAGAAACCCTCGCGATAAAGCCCGACTATGGCTTTGCGCACATGGCCCTCGGGCTGTCTCTTAAAGGACTAGGGCAGCGAGACAACGCCTTGGCCGCTCTGCGTCAGGCAGTTTTATGCAACCCCGAACAGGCGGAACTGCATTTCCATTTCGGCGAACTGCTCGCCGAAGATGGCCGACAGAAGGAATCTCGGCAGCAACTTGAAGAGGCCATCCAAATAGGATCGTCAAATGCCCCCTGGCGGCAAACCGCCCTCGATCGCTTAGCCGCGACCGTCGATCGCCCCCTCACCAGCCCAAAACGACCATGACAAGCTGGTGAGGGGCCTCGAATCGGATCACGTTCTTTTCGCGTTCACTTGTTCAACTTCAGATCGTACCTGCCCGCCTCGGGTTGATCGACCACCTCGATGGACAGAATCGTCCTTTGGGTATCTCTGTATACCATCGGGATGGAGACCGGTGGGCCTTGCTGACCCTGAGTTGGCATCGTGGACGGAGTCACGGTGACTTTGTATTTCCCCAGCGGGGCTCCTTCTTTGTTATTCGTGAGAATCTTGTAACTGCCGTCGGACCCGATGCTTCCGCTCGAGAGGCCCGCTTTTTCCTCTTTCGAGAGGGGAACCAAGGATACATGGCCCGCCGTGATGGGCTGGCCTCCCAGCGTCACCTTGCCGGCGACGGGCACCAACTTGGCCGACGGCTTGCCGCAGCCGGGGGCGAAAGCAAGGCAAGCAATGACGCTGAGACGAACAAACCACGGAGAAAGCAAACGATTCATCAGAATCCTCGATTGGGGGAACCGATTTCACCGGCAACGGGCCAGCCCACGGTGCCAACGAGGGCAATTCGCTCTCCGCTGGCACCGTGAACCGGCAAGCACTGTTACCAATCCGATCCGAGCGGTTGGCCATCATTGGGAGTACAAGCGAGCGTCCAGGTGCCAACTGACAGACCAGGAGAGACGCTGCGTACACTGCCGTCACACAGGCCGACTTGCATGCTGCCCGTATGACCGGATTGCGTGACATACCAGTTGCACTGCGAGGCCGAGGGGCCGGCTTGAAAGGCCGCGCCACCGTAATTGTACTGGGCTCCCTGGTGGTTCATCTGATCGATCTTATCGTTGGCCGCCCCGAACGTCGGGCTGGTCCAGCCATCCCCACCGTTGCGGATGGTGTTCCAGGCCCAGCCCGGCAGGGTGCAGCCGCCCGAACTCGGAGAACAATTCTTGAACCGTTCGGCGAAGGCCACCGTATTCGCCGTGCCGTCCGTCACCTGCGCCGTGATACTCTGCGTGCCCCGAGGCTCGAAGACCATCACATTGGCCGCATAACAACAGGAGGCGAAGCCGTCGCGCTGGATGTTCGGACCGTTCATCACGCCGCAGCCGCCAGAGGGAGTTGATTGCGACGGGTCGCTGGGACAGATGAACGTCTTAACGATCTGGCCACCGACGTTCATGGAATCGCCGTTGGCTTGTTGGTACAGATTGTTCTGCTCAAGATAAGGCAGCAGGAAAAAGAAGATGGTTCCATTGGTCCCATCGGGCGTGAAAGAGCTGGCGGCGTAGGGGTTTGCGATACCTGAACTCCGTCCCACTCCTTCCACGGGAGGCAGTACATTATAAGTGCCATGAAAATTGTGGACGGCCAAGCCAAGCTGCTTGAGGTTGTTGTTGCAACTCATGCGGCTGGCGGCCTCGCGGACCTTCTGCACGGCCGGCAGCAACAAGCCGATGAGGATGGCAATGATGGCGATCACCACCAACAACTCAATCAGCGTGAACCCCCGATTTCTCTTCCACACGAATTTCATAATGACGGCCATAACCAAACCTCCATTAAACAAAACCCTCGGACAAGAACGAAAGACGAAAAGAACACGTTCTATTGGGTCGCGGGACGCCCGCGCCCCTTTTGTAACAGGAGACGCTGATCCACGGCGCAACCCTCGAAAGTTTCTCGGCTGCCATCGGGCCACACGATGATTATTTCCTCGACGCGATCGGCCGCGCCCAGCCCGAAATGCGCGCACGGCTCGCTGCTGCAAAGATAGCTCTCGGCGGGGTGAAGGAGACAGAAACGGGTGCGCCCGCCGGCCCGCACGCGGACCTCGGCTCCCAAGGCGTCGCGGCGTCGCAGCGGATCGAAGGCGCGGACTTGCAGCCAATGGCCGCGCCGCGGGGCGACGTTGTGGAACAGCCGCGCGGGACCGGCTACTGTCGTCACCAGCAAATCGGGAGCGCCGTCGCCATCAATGTCGCCGCGGACCAAGCCACGCGCCACGTTCAGCGGGCCGCAGAGCGCTTTGTTGTATCGGGAGATCGATTCAAACCGCCCCTGGCCATCGCCGCGAAACAGTTGGTTTTGTTCGCCATAGCGGCTCCAGAAGGGGCCGAGAGACCAATCCTCCGTCCTGGTGTTGGCCGACACGCGGCCGTTGACGACGGCCAAATCGAGCGCGCCGTCGTGGTCGAAATCGGCCAGCAACGTGCCGAAGCCCGTGCCGCGCCAGGATGGATTGATGAGGCCAGCCTTGGTTGTCTGATCCTGGAACAGGCCCGGAGGCCCTTGTCGCCAAAGCGTGTTGGTTTCTTCCCCTAGATGGGTGACAAACAAGTCGAGTAGACCGTCGCCATCCACATCGCCGGCGGCGATGCCCATGCCGGCTTGGGCTTGTCCCATGCCGTTGTAGGCCACGCCGCGCACGATCGCTTCTTCGTTGAACTTCCCGTTCTTCTGATTGATCCATAAACGATTCGGTGCGCCATCGTTGGCGATGAAGATGTCCGGCCAGTTGTCGCCGTTGAAGTCGGCGCAAACAACTCCCAAACCTGGCCCCGGAACCCGGCCCAAACCGGAACGCTCAGTGACGTCCTCAAATCCTTTCCACGATCCTTTCGTGGTTTCCGTCGTTGGCAAGTCGCCGCCAAGATTGTGGAAGAGTCGGCTGACCCGCCCATGAAACGTCTTCGGCGCACAGTAATCTTGTTTGCCGTACGCGCCCTTGCACGGCCAGGTCCGGTCGTAATCGACATAATTGACGACGATCAGATCCAACCATCCATCCCGATCGTAATCGAAGAAAGCCGCCGACGATCCCCAGCCCGGATTGCTAAGCTTGGCCTCGCGGGTAGCCTCCGTGAATTTACCGTTGCCCTTATTGAGGAAGAATTTGAGGCCGATGAATTGCGTAACGAGGACATCGGGGCGGCCGTCATTGTTGACATCGCCGACGGCCACACCCATGTTATGTCCCGCGAAGTCCAGGCCCGAACCTTCGCTGACGTCCTCGAAGCGGTTACCCGGCATTTGCTGATAGAGACGGTTGGTGGAACGAGAGTTGGGTCCGCCGTTCTGGAGTAGGTAAATATCGAGCCGACCGTCGCCGTTGAAGTCAAACAGCGCCGCTCCCGACCCCACCTGCTCCGGCATGAAATAGCTGCCGGTCGGACCAACGTCATGCACGAAGTGCAGACCGGCCTTCTCGGTTATATCCAAGAACCAGGGAGGAGTGGAAAGGGAATCCTCTCCACCAGCGAACCTATTGGTTCGTTGGCACCCTCCTCCCAGACCCGTCAATCCCAGCAAGGATAGCAGCAGGCTCCCCAGCGTGAAGCGTCTCATCGAACTCCCCGCCGATGCCGATCTTTGTTTTTTCGTTGCGAATCAGAAAAAAAGATATTATCCCCCTAGAAAGGTAGGTTAATATCGCAGGTGCAATTGTCCATCTCGGGAAACCCTTTGTCAAGCAGAAAACAGCAACTGTTTTTACTTACTTTGAACATCGACTTTGCATCGCCCCGCCAACGGCGAGTGGTTGTCCCAGTTGGAAGCCGAATTGACGGTGGCGCGCGGCGAGATCGCGGCGCTGATACAGACGGTCGCCGATTTGCAGGAGAAACTGTGTCAACTCAAGCAATCGCTGGGCGTCTGACTTATCTCGGCTGAGAGAACAGAGAACTATTTCTCGATGCGTTTCTCCAGCTGATTCTCGACCCGCTTGATCGTCTGGCCGTGTTTGTCGGCGATCTTCTGGATGTCAGCAAGTACCTCCGGGTGTTGCTTGCCAATGTCGAAACGCTCGGACGGATCGCGGTCAAGGTGGTAAAGCAACGGTGGTTTGTGTTCCTTGCGGCGACGATCTGGACCATAGGCGCCCTCGGTGATGAAGTGGGCCTTGTACGGCCCTTTGCGGACGGCGTACAGCGTCTCTCCCCGGTAGAAGAACATTTCCTTACGCGGGCTGGGTCCGGTGCCGAGAAACAGCGGTGATACGTCGGAGCCGTCCAGTTCACGATCAGCGGGCGGACGTCCGCCGGCTAGCGTCACCAACGTCGGCAGCAGATCGAGCGTGCTAACCAGCTCGGCCACCGTCCGGCCCGCCGGGACGCGCCCTGGTCCCCAAACCAGGAACGGCTCGCGCATACCGCCCTCCCAGGTGCTGCCCTTGCCGTCGCGCAGTAACCCTGCCGAGCCACCAAGTTGGTTCTGGATCAGCCACGGGCCATTGTCTGAGGTGAATACGACGAATGTCTCTCGCGACAGTCCCTCGTCGCGGAGCGTCTGCAACACTCGGCCGACGCTCCAATCCAATTCCTCCACGGCATCGCCATAGATACCGCGACGGCTGGCATCGCGGAACTTGTCCGAGGCGAACAACGGCACATGCGGGAAGGTGTGCGCGAAGTACAAAAAGAACGGCCGTTCCTTGTTCTTCTTGATGAAACCGACCGCTTCCTCAGTGTAACGCCGTGTCAGCGTGGTCTGGTCGGCCGGCCGTTCGATGATTTTTCCGTTCCGCAACAGCGGCACGTTGAAGTATTCGACCTTGGGATGAAGGATCGCCTCGCGGCCCTTGCCGCTGACATTGTCCATGTCATTGGAATAGGGCAGGCCGAAGTGGAAATCGAAACCGTGACGGTTGGGCAGGTAGGGCGGCAGATGGCCGAGGTGCCACTTACCGACGCAGCCGGTGGCGTAGCCGAGCGGCTTCAAGGCTTCGGCGATGGTGATTTCCCTCGCCGGTAAACCGCCGGCGGAGTCGGGAAAAAGAACGCGGCGTTTGCCGCTGCACATACCGCTGCGAATGGGTAGCCGGCCCGTGAGCAGACCGGCTCGGCTGGGGGTGCAGAGAGGAGCCGCCACGTAGGCGCTGGTGTACTTTTGGCCTTCGGCGGCCATGCGGTCCAGGTTCGGCGTGCGGATGGTCGGATGGCCGTAACAACCCAGGTCGCCGTAGCCCAGATCATCGGCCAAGATGATGATGAAGTTCGGTTGCTTCTTCGCCGCTTTTTTGGTGTCGGCGTCCGCCGACGCTGCTCCAACCAACCCGAGAACCGTCAGACACACTGCCACGTATCGCATGGAATGCTCCTCTCTATGAACGGAGTCGGCGGAACTCGTCCGGTTCTACGGATTGCCCAAGATAGCATATCGCTATCGGAAAGAAATGGTGAAACGGGCAACTCGTCACAGCTGACACATTGATGGGGTGCCCTGTCGATTTTGGCGAACGGCCGACTGGCGCCGGCTGGTGGGAGTCTGTACCAGCCGGCGTCAGTCGGCCATTCGCCTGGAAACGCCAAAGCATGTTCCGAGCGCTAAGGATGATTAACGGTGGATTCATCCGCCGTTAAGGTGCGGACCACTTCTCTCGGTTTGCCGTCCGGAGAGAGGAAAAATCCATCGGCACAAACACCTAAATCGTATGTATTTACGATAAATGTTCGCTTTCATTCCAAAAATAAAGGATTCGGTATGATCCTTGCCTTTTGTGCTTGTCTCTCTTTCCGAAGCGACATCACGCATGTTGTTTGCCTCCTCAGACAACGCTTGGTGGGAAGCACGGCGATTCGATGAAATCCCGATAATCTTGCCGAGAGCGTGAACGAGAGAAGACACAGTTGCGGAAAAGATTCTATCTTTCTTCCAGGTTCCCCCTCAACCTTGTTCGCACGGAGACGGGGTTGCGCGACGAATTGTTTATCTCCCCTCTGAACTGACGACGGGACTCGTTGCAGGTCCTAAATCCGTCCTTACTCCGCCGGTGCGCGCCGCGGAGGCGAAAGACGGGCGATGGCAGCGCGAAAACGCGATTGCCACCGAACCGAATGTCCGGGGAGCGATTCATGCTAGGGAACCCACCCCACCCAATGCCGATTATTGGAATCCTTTATGCCGGCGAGCTTGGCTCAAGCCTGGGCCGACTACTTGCCGAGCGTGGTCTGACCGTTGTCACCACTCTGGAAGGCCGCGGCCCCCGCACGGCACAGCTATGTCATGAGGCGGCTCTCTCGGTCTTACCCTCGCTGCGAGACGTAGTGGAACGCGCCGATGTGGTCCTTTCGACCGTTCCCCCTGCGGCCGCCGTGGCAGTGGCCGAGCGCTACCAAGCCATCCGGCCGACCTCGGCTCCGACGCAAATCTACGTGGATCTCAATGCGGTTTCGCCGGAGACGATCCGGCGCATCGGCGAAGTCCTGGCGCCCGCCGGCGTGGACTTCGTGGACGGAGCAATCCACGGATTGGCCTCGCGGCTGGCGACTCGCGGCACTCTGTACCTGAGCGGCCCGAGGTCAGCGAGCGTCGGCGAACTATTTGGGCAAGTCCCGCGTGTGCGGATACTCGGCGACGAGATCGGCAAAGCGTCCACTTTCAAGATGATGATTTCCGGGATGGCCAAGGGAGTTGTCGCCCTGTTCGTCGAGATGGCCGCAGCCGCGCGCCAGGCGGAGATGCTGGACGACTTGCTGACCTGCTACCGCGACGCCTACCCCGAAATCATGGCCCTGGTCGAGCGCATGCTGCCGACCTATCCGCAACACGCCGCGCGCCGAGGCGATGAACTGAAAGAAGTGGAACAGACGATGATCGCGCTGGGATTGCAGCCGTGCATGGTGCATGGCGCACAGTGCATCACGACGGAACTGAGTCGAGCCGGTCTGAGTCCCCGTCTCGAAGCCGCGCACGATAGCTCGATCCGAGAGATCATCGAAGCATTCGCGATCCGAATGAACCATTAGTCCGCAGCAGAGAGGAATCAACATGGCCAAGAAACCGCAGTCCGCCGCAATGCACCCCGGTCCCGGATTTCGCATCCGTCTGGACTTCCCACGTCCCGAGCCGACCCTCGTGCAAGCGTTCGCCCCCTTCGCCACCCCGGACATTTCGGACTTGCTCAATCGCCTTTATGCGGTTGACCCCGGCATCCGCTGTCTGACGGGCAATCACCATCGGCTGTGCGGCCCGGCCTGCACGGTCAAGGTATTCCCCGGCGACAATCTCATGGTCCATAAGTCCCTCGACATCGCCCGGCCCGGAGATGTCGTCGTCATCGACGCCGGCGGCTCGACGATGAATGCCGTGCTGGGCGATTTAGTCTCGATGAAGGCACGTCACCGAGGTATCGCCGGCTTCGTCGTGGATGGTTTGATCCGCGACCTGCCCGGCATCGAACCGCTCGATTTGCCGGTACTCGCGCGCGGCACGACTTCGGTTGGCCCGCTGCACCGGGGACCGGGCGAGATCAACTATCCGATCTGCTGCGGCGGCGTCGTCGTCAATCCCGGCGATCTGATCGTGGCCGACGCTGCCGGCACTGTTATCGTGCCGCAAGAGATCATCTGGGAGTTGTTGCAGCGTCTTCAGAGCCATGAGGAGACGAACGCCGCTTATTTCGCCTCGGTTCGTCGCGGCGATTTCTCCAATGCTTGGGTGGACCGTTTGCTTGAGGAACTCGGCTGTCCGGCCGCCGATGCCGGTCCTCCGGTCGCCGCGCCGGCCGGCTATCACGAAAGTTCCTTGTGAGTAATTGCCAGCCCGCAGCGCCAGCAAGGGTTCCCTTGCTGGCGCTGCGGGCTGGCAAAGACACCCTTGCTGGCGCTGCGGGCTGGCCAAAAGTTGTGCCTCTTAACCCCTTGTGGAGTCCTCATGTTCGATCTAACCCGTCATCCTCGCCTACTCAAACTCCTGTCGTGGTTCGACCGGGCAAGCGCTATCGTCCAGCGGCGCAATGCTGGACGGAGCGAATCGGACCGGCACCAATCCACCTTCTATGCCAAGATCTGGCGCGAGGCGGCCGCCACTCTGGGCGCAACGATTACGCCCCTGGGCGGCGATGTCTTCGAGATTTGTTTGGGCGAGGCGCGAACGCGGGTATCGCAGAACATGACCTCTATCGATGATATGGCCACCTCGTGCGTGGCCCGCACCAAGCCCGTGATCTACGGCTTACTCAATCAGCATGGCATATCCACGCCGCGTTACCGCGTCTTCCCCATTGAAGACATGGCCGCCGGCGTCGCTTTTCTGGAGAGCATCCAAGGCGATTGTGTGGTAAAGCCGGCCAGCGGCACCGGCGGCGGTATCGGCGTCACCACCGGCGTCCGCACCCGCTGGCAATTCGCCCGCGCCGCCTTCGCCGCCGCCGCGCATGGCGATGAAGTCCTCATTGAGGAGCAGGCGAAAGGCGACGATTATCGTCTTCTCTACCTCGATGGCGTGCTGATCGACGCCGTGATGCGCAAGCCTCCCACCGTGACGGCCGATGGCCGTGCTTCCCTGCTCGATCTCATTCGGGGAGCCAACGCCGAGCGCGCCAGCCGCGGCGCGGAGGTCGCTCAGCGATTGTTGACCTTCGACATGGACATGAAGAATACACTGGCCAAGCAGGGCTACACGCTTGCCTCTGTGCCGCCTGCCGGCAGGGAAGTCAAGGTCAAGACCGCCATCAACGAAAACGTCGGTGACGGCAACATCAGCGCGCGCGACCTTATTTGTGAGGCAGTCGCTGCGGAAGGAGCGCGAGCGTCGGCGCTGGCCGGCGTCCGCCTGGCGGGAGTCGATGTCATCATGAGTAATCCGCGTGTGCCCCTCCAGGAATCCGGCGGCGTCATTCTCGAAGTCAACTCTCCGCCCGGCTACTACTGGCATTACCATAAGCGCGACGGTGTTTTCCCTGTCGCCTTGCATGTTTTACGGAGCCTGCTGCATGTTCCCCAATCCGACGAAATGTGCTGCTTACCATCGTCGGCGAACTAGCTTGCTGTGTAGCCGCGACGCGCAGCGGAGCGCGGATTTACTTTTCGCGCGAAACGCCAAGCGGCGCGGACAAAACAACGTCCCCCCACGATACCTATGATCGGAGCGGATCGCATGATCGCGAGGAAGAATTCACTCCCGCCTGTCATCCTCCTGGACGGCGGTTGTAACGCCCTGTCTGCGGCCCGCAGCCTCGGCCGGGCGGGAATCAAGGTTTATGCGCTCAACGCTCCCAATGCCCACGTCCGCTACTCGCGCTACTGTACTCTGCTGCGTCCGCCTGGCGGGGAAAGAGAAGTCAGCGCCCGGTGCGAATATCTCCTGAGTCCCGACTTCCGTTCCTTCCACGGAGCGGTCCTGCTCGCGTGCAGCGATGCCGAGATCGAGTTCATCACCCAGAACCGCGAGCAACTCGCCCAGAACTATCGTCTGGATCTCTCGGAACCAACCGCCCAGTTGGCCATGCTCAACAAGCTCGACACATACGAGAAAGCCGTGGCCGCCGGCGTTCCCGTGCCGCGCTTCTGGGTTCCCAAGACGCGCGAGCAGTTCGAGGCGCTGCGTGGGGATCTGGAATTTCCCGTCGTGGTCAAGCCGCTGTATTCGCACGTTTATCGCAAGCAGTTCGCCAGTAATCTGGTGGTGGCATGGGATTTCGAGGAGGCGTTCAAAGCGTTCGAGGTCGCGCGGGCAGCCGGGATCGAGGTAATGCTCGTCGAGATGATCCCCGGACCGGACGACCGGCTTTGCAGCTATTACACCTACCTGGACGCCGACGGCAGCCCGCTGTTTCATTTCACCAAGCGGGTCATCCGCAGGTCTCCGCCCGTCTTCGGCGTAGGCTGCCACCACGTAACGGACTGGAATCCCGAAGTAAGAGATGTGGCGTTGCGGTTCTTCCAGGCGGTCGGGCTGCGTGGCTTGGCCAATGCCGAATTCAAGTACGACGAACGCGATGGCCGGCTAAAGCTCATCGAGTGCAACGCCCGCTTCACGGCGGCTAACTGCCTGGTCATGGACAGCGGCATCGATCTGCCCTTGCTCGTCTACAATCGCATCGTCGGCCGGCCGCAATCATTGCCGACGACGTATCGCACGGGTCTACATCTTTGGTATCCGCTGGAGGATTTTCACGCCTTTCGCTGCTTGCGGCGGCAAGGCTCGCTGACCCTGTGTGGCTGGCTCGCCAGTCTCGTTCATCGCCACAGACTGCCCTATTTCCGCTGGTCCGATCCGCTGCCGTCGCTCGTCGTCGAACTGCGCCGTCTGAAGCAGGCGATGAAGAGCCGCCTTCATCGTCTGGGCCGTGCTTTGCTGCATCGCGGGCAACGTCCTCCCCAGATAAGCGCTCCACCTGGCATCCGTGCGCAGACCGTGAACCGAATCGAAGATAAAAATATCGCCGTGGCCAGTACCCGAGGCGCGATTTAGCGGCACTCAATCAAGTTTTTTTCTTGACTCCATTCGTTGTTCCGTTAAGGATGGGAACATGAACCATGTGGGGCACCTTGGACGATGTCGTCCTCTTCCTTTGCATGGTGCATGGACGGTCCCTCAGTGATGCGGGGCCGGCAGGCTACGGCCAAAAGGAGTAACCACTTGAGCCATGTCCATCCACATCGCCCTTCGCCCCTCCATCCAGAACTCGACCGACCGGCACGGATTGCACCATCGCCGCGTATTCTCTCTCGCCCACCTCTGTGCCTCAGCGTTCAGTCTGCGGCGGAGATCAATCAAGTCATCGAGTTGGTGACAACCGCGATGGCCGAAGAGGGCTACACGCACAAGGACATCTTCGGCATGAACTTGGCCCTGGAAGAAGCGCTCATCAACGCCATCAAGCACGGCCACCGTGGCGATCCGAGTCTCGTGGTCCGCGTCCACTATCACGTCACCGCCGAGGAGGTGCTTGCCGTGATCGAGGATCAGGGGCCGGGATTCGATCCCGAGAGCGTGGCCGATCCGCTGGCACCGGAGAACCGCGAGCGCCCCAGTGGACGCGGCTTGCTTCTCATGCGACACTATCTGACGGGCGTGCGCTACAACGAGCGCGGCAACGCCGTCACCCTCCGCCGCCAGCGCTCCGCGTGTTAATCTCCTTCTCTCCGCCGAGGATCGCATCATGTCTTCTCCGCTCTTCGCTCCACTGGCCGCCGGCGCTGTGCTGCTGGCGCTGGTCCTTCCCTTGGCCGTGCGCGGCGACGAGCCAGCGCCGCTCAAGGCCGGCATCATCGGTCTGGATACATCGCATGTCGTCGCCTTCACGCAGACGCTGAACAATCCCAAGGCCAAGGGCGTTCTGTCTCGCGTGCGCATCGTGGCCGCCTATCCCGGCGGCAGCCCCGACATCCCCGCGAGCAAGGACCGCATCGAGGGCTACACCAAAACACTCCGTGAGAAGTATCACGTCGAGATCGTCGATTCGATCGATGCCTTACTGAAAAAGGTGGATGTGGTCTTGTTGGAGAGCGTGGATGGCCGGCCGCATCTCGAACAGGTCAAGCCGGTCTTCAAGGCGAAGAAGCCGGTCTTCATCGATAAGCCGGTGGCCGGCTCATTGGCCGACGCCATCGAGATTTACCGGCTGGCAAAGGAGTCCGGTACGCCGTGCTTCTCCAGTTCGTCGCTGCGTTTCAGCAAGGGCATCGGGGCGGTTCGCGGCAATCCCAAGTTCGGCGACATCCTCGGCTGCGACGCCTACGGGCCATGCAGCCTGGAGTCGCATCATCCCGACCTGTTCTGGTACGGCATCCACGGGGTTGAGACGTTGTTCACCATCATGGGACCGGGGTGCGAATCGGTGACGCGCGTCGAGGCGAAGACCGTCGAGTTCGTGACGGGCACCTGGAAGGATGGCCGCGTCGGTACTTTCCGCGGCATCCGCACCGGCAAAAGCGACTATGGCGCGATGGTGTTCGGCTCGAAAAGCATTGGGCCGAGCGGCGGCATCACCGGCTACGAACCGCTCGTGATCGAGATTTGCCAATTCTTCGTCAGCGGCAAAGCGCCGGTCAGCGCCGAGGAGACGCTGGAGATTTACGCGTTCATGGAAGCCGCCGACGAGAGTAAGCGCCAGGGCGGCAAGCCGGTCACGTTGGCGAGCGTTCTGGCCCGCGCTGGCAAGAAAGCTAGCGCGAAAGCGCGCTGAGCAATCCATTTGCCGCCTTGCCAGCCCGCAGCGCCAGCAAGGGACAATCCCTTGCTAGTGCCGCGGGCTGCAGAGGATGCTACGGCTATGTATTCCCGGGTTCGGATTCTTCTCTCGTCACCGCGAGGCCGTTGATCTGGAGAAATGCGTCAGCCCAGTGATAATGAGTGAGCAGGCCAGCAGTGGGCCGGCCGAGAAGGTGATAGGCGACGAACAGCGCTTCGATGGAGGCAAGTCCGTTGTCTGGATCGGTGCCGAGTTTGGACACACGCGGATAAGCGGTTCGCCAGCCATGCAGCGAACGCGCCGGCACATCGATAAAGTCGCGTGTCATCGCGCCGGCCCAGCGCCAGCTGCCATCAAGGAGCAGAATGCCGTTGGCGGCATCGGCTGGCGACAGTGCCGGTCCTTCCGCGGCCAGACGAACATAACCGCTCAGTTCCGGCCGATCCTTAACGGGATAGTTCAAGAACAGCACATCCGGCCGGCCGCGCAACGGCATCACCGAACACTTGCGCGGGTTCTCGCGGGTATGGCGAACGATGATCGTCGGCGGAAACAGCGGTTCCATAGGCGTTCTCATCCACGCAGAGACGGCCCCCGCACACTCGACAAGGTCCGCGCTGCCATCTAATATACCAATGTCCGAAGGCTCCGACGCCGAAAGAACCTGAGAGGAGGCAACCATGCACCTGGAACTGCGCTATTGCTCCATGTGAAGTTACGAACCGCAAGCCGTCAGTTTGACGGGCAAGCTGCTGAGTACGTACAAGCAACAGATCCAGGACGTAAAGCTGATCCCCGCGAGCGGGGGTTGCTTTGAAGTCACCGCGAATGGGGAACTGATCTACTCCAAGCTCAAAACCAAGCAGTTCCCCGATGAGCAATGGGTAATCGACACCATCGGCAGCCGGCTCAAAAAGAAGGCGTGACCTTCCGACGCCGGCCAGGCGGGAAGGAAGCGCGATGTTATTCTTTGGTCGAAAAAAACGTCTGATCGACTACGCTTCGTGTGCGGGCTGAGCGGGCAAGCTGCCCCCGCAGGGCATTGCGCAGGTTCTGCGTAACCTACCGAAGAATGTTGATCCCAATCTCCTCGTCGGCACCGACACCCACGACGACGCCGGTGTCTACAAGCTGACCGAGGAGTTAGCCCTTGTGCAGACTCTCGACTTCTTCCCACCGGTCATCAACGATCCCTTCATTTATGGCCAGATCGCAGCGGCCAACGCCTTGAGCGATGTTTACGCGATGGGCGGGACACCGAAAACCGCCCTCAATTTAGTCGGCTATCCCGATGACAAAGATCCTGAATTGACGTGGCTGGGCGAAATCCTCCGTGGCGGCGCGGAGCGCTGCCAGACGGCCGGCGTCGTCATTCTCGGCGGCCACACTGTCCGCGATGCCGAAATCAAGTTCGGCTACGCTGTGACCGGCATCATCCATCCGCAACACATTCTGACGAACGCTCTGGCGCGACCCGGCGACAAGCTCGTGCTGACCAAGGCGCTGGGCACCGGCTTCATTACGACGGCGCACAAGGCCGGCGATTGCCCTGATGACGTATTGGCAACGGCGTGCGCCAGCATGGTACAGCTCAACGATATCGGCAAGGAGGCCATGCTTGAGGTCGGCGTCCACTCGGCCACCGATATTACCGGCTTTGGTCTGGCCGGGCACGCTTACGAAATGGCAGAGGGAAGTCAGGCGACGATCGTCATCGAACTGTCGAAATTGCCGCTCTTGCCGGGCGCGGAACGTCTGGCGCACAAACCCTATCGCACGCGCGCCAGCACCACGAATGCCGCGTATGTACAGCCGTTCCTGCGCATTGAGGGCAAGCCGGACCCCGTGCGGCTGGAATTCTTTTATGATGCCCAAACGTCGGGAGGGTTGCTCATCAGCGTTGCCGCCGATCGTGCCGAAGCCTTGGTGGAGAACGTCCGCAAACGCGGCGCGGCCAGCGCGTGCATTATCGGTGAGGTTCTGCCGAGGCGGGATGTATCCCTGATTCTCCCTTAGCCCCCGGCTTGCTGGGGGTATTTCATTCTCCTGGCAAGCCGGGGGTTAGGTGGCTTGAATTTCGTGCTGACAGGTGACGGTTGTAGTAATGCCGCCGCGCGGCGTAAAGGCACCGACGACACGGCAACGAAGCGGTCGGCACGCCTTCACGAAATCATCGAGCAGGCGGTTGACAACGGTTTCGTAGAAGGCTCCCTCGTTACGATAGCGTTGAAGATAAAGTTTCAGCGATTTCAGTTCCACGCAGAGAGGGCCAGGCGTGTAGGTGAACGTGATCGTGCCGAAGTCCGGTTGCCCGGTCTTGGGACATAGGCTGGTAAATTCGGGACAGACAATCTCAATCGTGTAATCGCGGCCGGGCTGCGGGTTGGGAAATGTTTCCAACTGTTCGGGTAAAGGCATTTCAACGGCGGACACGATAAGACTCCCCGAAGCGCGGGTACCGAATGCAAATAAAAAACCCCGCCGGGTCTTTCGACTCGGCGGGGTTATCTTAGTCAAATCGGCAGGGAGTCAAAGGAGAATGTCAACATGTGTGGTCGTCTTCTTTCGTGAGAAGGAAGACGGATCGATAATCCTTAGAAAGGAGGTGATCCAACCGCAGGTTCCCCTACGGTTACCTTGTTACGACTTAGTCCCAATCGACCGTTTCGCCGTAGCCGCCTGCCTCCTTGCGGTTGGC
>Ga0134126_10001185_pt1 | contig 33091 bp, 22 predicted proteins | sample KB31752_FD_96881 | JGI IMG/M metagenome (GOLD analysis project Ga0134126, IMG submission 96881) | Terrestrial soil microbial communities with excess Nitrogen fertilizer from Kellogg Biological Station, Michigan, USA - KB3-175-2 | ecosystem: Environmental > Terrestrial > Soil > Unclassified ...
CGTTTCCTGTCCGTAGTAGATTTCCGGGCGCGTCACTTTAATTTCGCCGGAGCTGGATTTGACAGGCATGTCGGAAACCACGAAACGCGGCATGCCTTCGGGCGTGAAGCCGTTTGCCGTGTTCATGGTGATACCGTAACCATGCGTGTAGATCAGTTTTTCATTGATCCAATTTCGGGACGACTCGGGCAGTTTACCGACGTTTATTTCACGCGCTGCAACCATCATCTGCCGGATGCTGCCGTCAATGGAATAACGATCCACATCGACGTCCGGGAAGTCGTAGTAAGTCCTGATCGCTTGTATCTGCTTGAGCGTATCTTGCAACGCATGCCAGTCCCAGAGCCGAATGTTCTCGAGCGTCGGTTGGTTAGCATTTAGATCCAGGGCTTCGGTAGCGCTTTCGGCTGCAAAGTCGTGCAGTTCAACCTGCTCGAGTCCAAATGCACGCCTGGTGAAGGTAATGTTTTGTTCGATGAAAAAGGTCTCTCGCGCGAGCTCGTTGGGTTTAACTATGAAGCTCGTGACGTAAGCCGGCACCAGATAAACGCCGATCACATAAACCAGCAGCGGGATAGCCAATCCTGCCAGCAATAATCTAAGACTACGGATCGAGAAAGCATTTATAGCTGCTATTGCCGCCGCGAGGAGCAGGGCGATGGTGACGAAGAAAAGCGCCGGCAGGAGGTAGTGTGCTTCAGCAAAAGTTACTCCCGAAAATGTTTGATGGTCCTCCCACAGATAAGGAAACCGCGAGAGATAAGTACGCCACGCCAGCACGGCGAGAAACACAGCGAGCGCCAGCGAAACCGCAGCCCATGGAGTGTGGGTCGAAGGCTTACGGGCAGTCTTTAAAACCTTTTGTGGGACGGCAAGAAGGGAATAGGCGATTGCGGCGCAAAGAATTACAAAGGTCAGGGTGACGGTCCAGCTACTTAACAAATCGTAAACCGGCAGCGAAAACAGATAGAAGCCGATCGGCTTGTTGAAAATCGGATCGGGAGAAGCTGCCGGCACCTGATTAAAGTAAAGCGCGAACTTCTGCCACTCGCTCTTCATCGCGAAGCCATAAAACAAACCGAAGAGCGCCGCGAGAATCCAGCCTATCGGTCTCACAAAGCGTTCCGGCGAAAACTGGATTGGCTGATTGTTGACGATGATCGTCCGCTTCTCCATTGGCTGCATGGCGAAGGTACGCTCCAGCAACCAAAACGCCGTTCGCAGAATGACGATGGTGATTAGAACAAAGGCCAGAAACAGTGCTGCTTTTAGTTTGAATATGTACCAGTAGACTGGCGAGAAGCCGAGCGAGTTAAACCATGCGGCCGACAGATAGATCGAAAGGCCACGAGACAGGACGAGCAGCAACAGCGCAACTGCCGCAATCAGCCAAAGTCGCCAACGGCGTTTTCCTTTCGGACCGACGTCGATTACTTCATCGTCCATCAAAGGGTGGGAATCACTCACGGGTGCGCACAGCATACGCCTGATTGCCTTGTCGGACAAACGTGAGTTCAGGCCTAACTGCGACCAGCCTAAAGCTTAACGGAACATTTAGGCCTTGATTTCGTGTCAGAGTGTGCGTGTGTATAATGCTTGCGGCTCCCCATCTGAAGTAATCCGAGAAATCGTAATGCTTGCGCCGGAAACTGTTTTACAAAGTCGTTATCGGATCGTTCGCCTGCTGGGCCAGGGCGGTATGGGTGCCGTCTATGAAGCGATTGACGAGCGGCTTGAAACGACGGTTGCCCTCAAGGAAACGCTGTTTGCTGACGAACGATTACGTAAGCAGTTCGAGCGCGAGGCAAAGTTGCTGGCCGGCATGCACCATCCGGCCCTGCCGCGAGTCAGCGACCACTTCGGAGAAGGCGATGGTCAGTTTCTGGTAATGCAGTTCATTCCCGGTTACGACCTTTCGCAAATGATGGCCCGCAAGCAAGCGCCCTTTCCGCCCGATCAGGTCCTTACCTGGGGTGATCAACTGCTGGACGCGCTCGATTATTTACACACGCAAGATCCACAAATCATCCATCGTGATATCAAACCTCAGAATCTGAAACTGACTGGCCGGGGCCAGATCATCCTTTTGGATTTTGGTTTGGCGAAGGGGCAGTCTGGCGGAGTTTCGGTGGTGACGACCTCAGCCAGCATCTATGGCTACACTCCAAACTACGCACCACTGGAGCAGATTCAGGGAATGGGAACAGATGCCCGCAGCGACATCTATGCCTTGAGTGCGACGCTTTACCACCTTATGACCGGCGTGAAACCGCCCGACGCCTTAACGCGCGCAGCCTCGCTGGTTAATGGTCAACCCGATCCGCTAATGCCGGCGAATGAAGTTTTGGCCGCCATCGGTCCCGAAGTGGGAAACGTTTTGGCGCGAGGGATGAGGCAGAGCCGGGACCAGCGTTACCCGACGGCGGCGGCGATGCGCGATGCGCTTAAGGGCACGGCTGAAGTCGTAACCTTGACCGGCAAGAGCGAAGCGCCGACCGTTCTTCACGCTCCCTCCGCAGCGACCCTAACCGAAAGGGCCCAAGTTGATTCTACGCCGACCATGCTTAAGACCGGCGAGACAACCGTAGTGCGGTCTCAAGCGACAGTGGGCAGAAGAAAAGTTGCACCCTGGGCCCTGGGCGCGGCGGCGCTGGTTTTGATCGGAGTTTTGTTTGGCGGCTTCTATGCCTTTCAACATCGAAATTCGACAGAACTAGCAGCGCCCGTCAACTCGGGCGATCAGAACAACGTGAATACGGCGCCGGTTGAACCTTCACCGGCCGCGGAACGCGTTAATTCCGAACCTGCCTCCGGTAATCTGAAGGAAGAGAAGCAGCCGGTAGTCAATGTTCCGCCGATTGTAAATGAGCCCGCTAAAAAGAATGAGAAGACCGCAAAGAAGAACAAGGCTGAAAAGAATCCTGCAGGGGACGACGAGGAACCCGACACCAGCGTCGGCGAACACAATCCTACACGAGAGATACCGGTAACTCCGGAGGCGCCGGAAGTGTTTATCCCTAACACGCAACAACGCACCTTGCGCAACGGTAGTCAGGTCACAATTCTCCCCGACGGCAGGCGCATAGTAACCACGAGAAATGGTGCCGTGCGTGTGCTTCCACCGGGAGCAAGAATACTACGCAGAAGACGGGTGAATTGATCTTGTAGGCGAGCTAGTTATTTTGTTGTTTCCCAGCCCTCTTTACTTTCATATTCATTGCAAGCCCAAACCTCCCGGAGAGTTTATGAAACTAATTACAGCAAAGATTGCAATCAACTCTGTGGCTCTGTTGTTTTTACTGAACGGCTTACCGGTCGCGGCGAGCGATGGCTTGGTCGAAACTGCGAAGAGTTCCGTAATCAGAATGGCGCCGCCGGCCCCGGCTTTTGATGAGAATACGCGCCTGGCGGAGCTTGCGAGCCGGCGCGCGAGCGTGGGGAAAGCGATTGGCGACAAGGGGCTTCTAATTCTCTTCAGCACTGAACCGCGGGTCTACGCGAATGACGTTGATTATGAATATCGGCAGGAGAACAATCTCTACTACCTTACGAATCTAAAGCAGAAAGGTGCGACGCTGGTGCTCACACCGGGCAATGCAATGTTTCCCGCTATCCTTTTCCTGCCGCGACGAGATGCGCGTGCGGAAACCTGGACCGGCCACATGTATAGCCCTGAGGAAGCGAGTCAGGTTTCCGGCATCAAGGAAATTTGGGAGGCGGGTGAGTTTGAACCTTTCATGCGAGCGCTGCGCAACCGGCAGCCATATCGTCCAAAGCCCGAAAAGATTCTGCTGTCGTCTGCCTCGGGATCGAGTGAGAGCAATACAACTCCCAGTAGTCTCGGGTTCGACAAGGTGTTCGCTGCCGCCCTTGATAACAACGGCGAGATTTATTTACTGGTGCCGGGCGCCGGCGACAGCCCGGAATATCGGCAGGAACAACATTTTGCGTCGGAGTGGTCGAAGTCGGCGTCAGGCTACAGCATTAAGAATGCGACACCGATTTTCGCGGAGATGCGATTGCGAAAGTCAGCGCTCGAGCTTGCGCTGTTGCAACATGCCATAGATATCACTACTGAAGCACACGAGCGTGCCTGGGTAGCAGCGGCCGATGCGAAATGGGAATACGAAGTTGACGCGCAGGTGGCCTACACCTTCAAACTTCGCAACGCCGATCACTGGGGTTATCCATCGATTGTTGGTTGTGGACCAAACGCTACTACGTTGCACTATGAAGAGTCGCAAGGTCAGGTCAAACCTGGAGAACTATTACTGATGGACGTGGGCGCCGAGTATGACCACTACTCAGCCGACGTGACCCGGACTTTTCCTGTTAACGGAAAGTTTTCGCCGGCCCAGGCTGAGATCTATCAGATTGTTTACGATGCACAGGAAGCGGCGGCTTTGGCGTCGCGCCCGGGCGCCAGGATATCAGACGTTCACCGCGCCTCGCAGGAAGTGATTAAAGAGGGGCTGTTCAAACTAGGTCTGATCACGGATAAGAATTCGGAGCAGTATCGAATCTGGTTCATGCACGGTACTTCACATTGGCTGGGAATGAACGTGCACGATGTTGGCAACTACGCGTCGAAGTTGGAACCGGGCATGGTCTTCACGAACGAGCCCGGTATTTATGTCAGGCCCGATGCGCTCGAGAACTTGCCGAAAACGGCCGATAACGAAAAACTCATCGCAGCAATTCGACCGGCGTTCGAAAAGTACAAAGGCATCGGCGTCCGCATTGAAGACGACCTGCTGATTACGCCAAACGGTGTGAAATGGATGACTGAGGCGTTGCCGCGAAAGATGTCTGAAATTGAGGACTTCATCGCGCGCGCGCGGCGCGAATCGAACAAGTGATTTAGCCGTAGATTTCCGCGGATAAGCGCGGACCTGAGACAAAACCGGAGCAAAAACAGCTGTGTAAGAGGTCTTAAGTTCTTTTTCAGATTCGCGGCATCCGCGTCTAGTCTTGTTTTCAAATCTTCCAAGCCTGCGCTGTTAAATACAACAGCAATGAAGAAAATAGTCAGAATCCTGGCGGCTATCCTCGGTACGCTGATTCTGTTGATCGGACTTATCGCTCTTCGTATCTATTCCTACCGCACTACCGTCTCCAATGAGCCAGCCGATGCCGCAATTGTTTTGGGAGCCGCGGTTTGGGGCAACGACCTATCACCTGTTTTCAAAGAACGTATCAACCACGCGCTTGAACTCCGTCGCCACGGTAAGGTGCGGAAAATAATTTTTACCGGCGGGCAGGGGAATCGCAACGAGCTGACCGAATCGTCCGCCGCACGTAAATACGCAATACAAGAAGGCATATCTCCAGCAGACATTCTGGTTGAGGAAAGCTCGCATACTACCTACGAGAACCTTGTGTTTGCCAGAGAGGTGGCCGTCGCCAGAGGTCTGAAGCGAGTGCTAATTGTGAGTGACCCGCTGCACATGAAGCGTGCAGTCACGATGGCGATCGATTTGGGCCTTGATGCCTACCCTTCGCCGACACCCACAACGAGGTATCAGGGCGGAGCCAAGCAGCTCGGCCTGTTGGCACACGAGACGTACTACTACATCGGATACCTGATCCGTCGACCCTTCATGAAACAACCTTCACTGCAACAACGCAGCAAGTATGCACTCCTGATAGGCGCTGTCTTGCCGGGAAACTGGGAATTAAGCGAAAACAACAATGAGATCCTGCTGGTTCGCAATCAACAGATCAGAACCCACGGTTGCATAGGACTCGATGTGTCGATGCTGGGAGATGCTAATCGCTTCAAAGAGTTCGTCGAGAAGTATGGAGATGATCAGGACTACAAGATTAGACTACGATTTGCTCCTAAGATGGGGTACGAGGAATATCTCAGTCAAAAGGAAGTGAACGACCGCATCATGTTGAGTAAAGATACGCATATTGAGAATCGCGAATTCTTTGAAGACAAGGCTATGCAGTCGTTTGACCCAACCTATCGTGAGTTACCCGAATACTACGATGAGCGTTCCAGCATCTATCTTGAAAGCACGCTGTATCCGTGGGACTGCGTTTATCCGGAGGAGGTCGCGATTGAGGGTCTGAACCTTCGAAAGGAATTGGACTCGCTTTTCCAGCGTTACTCTGTTGCGGAGGGTCGTAGCCCCCACTATCACGGTCCTGCTCCTCCACTGAGACGACTTCTATCTACGCAGCCACCCTGAGAACCACCTCAGGATGGTTCGAAAAAAACCGTGCTTCGGTGGTGGCTCTCCAACTTCAGTCTTAGCTTCCGCTTCGAGCGCTGTGAAGAACTGCGAGGCCATCATCTTGGCCGTACCCTGGATCATTCGCTGACCAACGCTCGCAATCGTTCCACCCAATTGAAGATCGCCAGTGTATTTTATAAGCGTGTCTTCGCCCGTTTCCTCCAGGTCCAGATCGCCGGATCCTTTTAAGAACCCCGGTGCGCCTTTGCCCGAAACGACAATGCGTTGATGTTCCGGCGGTCGCATATCTTCAAGCCGGACAGTTCCGGTGAACACTCCCTTGATAGCACCGACGCCGGCGCGAATCGTCGCTGAGTATGTGTTGATTTCAGTTTTCTCCAGACGCTCGCAGCCAGGAATGCAACGCTGTAGAACTTCCGGATCCACAAGCAATTCGTAGACACGTGCACGTGAAGCCTTCAGCTGATGTGTGCCTTCGATCTTCATTCAAGTTCGTGACGCTCAAGTGATTGTCTGGGACCGCCGGCGTCCCGCCCGCAAATGTGCCTTCGATCTTCATTCAAGTTCGTGACGCTCAAGTGATTGTCTGGGACCGCGGGCGTCCCGCCCGCAAATGAGCGCGAAGCGCGAAAAGGTTTGGCGTTCAAGGCTGCGCGCCTGACGGCGCGTTTGCGGGCGGGACGCCCGCGGTCCCAGACAATCACTTGACCGGTTGCAAATTACTTCAGTGTTTGTGCCAGGCTTTGTTGCAGTGCTCGTTTGATATAAACCTGAGCCAGATGCCGCCGGTAGTCTTCGGAGGCGTAAAGGTCTGAATTTGCGTCAACGCCATCGGTTGCGTGAGCGGCAGCCTGCGCGATCGTCTCGTCATTTAGCTTCTGACCCTTGAGTGCTGCTTCGACGCCAGACGCACGATAAGCCTTCGAAGCCACGCCGGTGACACCAACGCTGGCGCTTTCGCATGAACCATCCGGGCCCAGGTCGATGGCAACCGCAACCCCTACTACGGCAAAGCCCGACGCGGGATGTCGCACTTTCTGATAAGAGTGCGCGAAGCGTCCGGCTGGTTTAGGTACACGGATTTCGCGCAGTATCTCGCCAGGAGACAAAGCAGTTGTTAACAGGTCGACGAAGAAGTCGTCAGCATTGATCGTTCGCTCACCATTCGCGCCGACTGCAACCATTTGAGCGTTCAACGCAATTACGGCGGCAGGCCAATCACCGGCCGGATCTGAATGCGCGACGCTGCCGCCGATCGTGCCCTTGTTTCTAACTTGCACGTCGCCAATGTGTGAGGCGCAGTCAGGCAGTAGCGGACACATCGTTTGCAGCAGAGCCGACGATTCGATTGCATAGTGAGTCGTCATGGCGCCAATCGCAATCTGATTGCCTTCCTCGCGAATATACGCCAAATCTTTTATCCGGCCGATATCGATAAGCATGCCGGGTTGGGTCAGCCGCAGCTTCATTGCCGGGATCAGGCTGTGCCCGCCCGCAAGTATTTTCGCTTCGTCAGGATTAGCGGCCAGCAATGACAGGGCCTCATCGATTGTGGCCGGCGCTTTATAATCAAAAACTGCAGGTATCATTTATCGTCTCCTTTTTGGAGTGCGCCGACCTGTCGACGCTTTCGCCGGTCGCGACCTGTCGCGACCACAGTTCGGTTCGAGCCTCCAAAACCCTTTGGGCGTCAGGCCGCCCAGGACCAAAGCGTCGACAGGTCGCCGCACTCCAAATCGCTACCCGTTAATTATTCGCCAAATCGCCTCAGGTTTAACCGGCATGTCCAGATGCTTCACGCCGAAAGGCGACAGCGCATCAACGATTGCTCCGACGATCGCGGGCGTTGCGCCAATCGTACCGGCTTCGCCCACACCCTTAACGCCCAAGGGATTTACCGGTGAAGGCGTCTCCGTCCGATCCAACTCCATCCAGGGGATGTGTGACGCTCTGGGCAGCGCGTAGTCCATCAAACTTCCGGTGACCAGCTGGCCCTGATCGTCATAAACAACTTCCTCGAACAGCGCCTGGCCCAGCGACTGAACAATTCCACCATGGAGCTGCCCGTCGACGAGCAGGGGATTAATGACCTTGCCGCAATCGTCGACGGCAACGTAGCGGAGAAACTTGATGTCACCAGTCTCACGATCGATTTCAACTACGACGAGGTGTGTGCCAAAAGGAAAAGTGAAATTCTTTGGTTCGAAAAAATAGGTGGCAGAGAGTCCAGGCTCAGTATCGGGAGGAAGTTCGCGCGCAATGTGAGCGGCGAGAGCAACCTCCTGAATGGTGAGGCTCGACTTGCCTTCGGTGTCAGGTTCGGGAAGGGCGCCGGCGGGAGCCTCTCCGACCGGCACGACCGGCTCTGAACTTTCTTCCGTGGCCGGAGTCCCTCGCGAAAAGCGACCGCCGGAAAAAGAAAGACTTGCTTCGTCAGACTTCAGAATGTGCGCGGCGATCTTGTTGGCCTTGTCCTTCAGTTTCTGAATGGCGATGAACACCGCGGTCCCGCCAACCGCAGTCGCGCGGCTGCCAAACGTGCCGATGCCGTATTGAACAATTCCGGTATCACCGTGGATGACAGTTACGTCGTTGAGATCCACGCCGAGTTCGTCTGCGGCAATCTGAGCAAACGACGTCTCCTGTCCCTGGCCGTGTGGTGAGGCACCTGTCAGCACAGTGACTTTACCGGTAGGCTCAATTCGCACGGTGGCACTTTCCCAACCACCGGCGGGCATTGCCTGAGACGGCCCGAGAGCACAAATCTCTACATAGGTCGAAACGCCGATGCCCAGCAGTCGTCCTTCAGCCCGAGCTTTCTTCTGTTCCTCACGCAGTTCGGCGTAACCGAGAATCGCCTGCGCTTTATCGCGAGTTGCTTCGTAGTCGCCGCTGTCATAATCGAGACCAGTAGCGGTGTGAAACGGAAACTCATCCTTGCCTGGGAAATTTTTGCGGCGAACTTCAGCAGGGTCAATTCCTAGCTCAGCCGCAACGAGGTCCATTGCCCGCTCTACCACGTAAGTGGCTTCCGGCCTGCCGGCGCCGCGATAGGCGTCGGTCGACATCTTGTTCGTGAAGCAACCGGTGACGTTGATTTGAATTGCGGGGATCTTGTAAGAGCCGGATAGCATCAAGCCGGTTAACGTAGGAATGGCGGGAGTCAGAAGTTGCAGGTAGGCACCCAGGTCCGCGAACACGTTGTAACGAAGTCCGGTGATGGTGCCGTCGTTTCTGCAGCCAATCTCGATGTAGCCAACCTGACCGCGGCCGTGGATCGTGCCCTGAATATTTTCGCGACGCCCTTCGATCCACTTCACCGGTTTCGCCAGCTGCATCGAGATCCAGCCGAGCAGCGCCTCCTCAGCGTAGACGTTCAACTTAGAACCAAAACCACCGCCCACTTCCGGTGTGATAACTCGCAGCTTGTTTTCCGGAATACCGATCATTAAAGCGAGCTGCGTGCGGAGCAGGTGTGGAATTTGTGTTGACGACCAGACGGTGAGCTCTTCTTCACCGGGAAAATAGCGCGCCAGAACACCGCGACCCTCCATGGCAATCGGAGCGAGCCGTTGATGGACGATGCGCTGTTTGAGCACGTGGTCAGACGCTGCCAGGGCCGCGTCGATGTCGCCCTCTCCGGCGGTCAGCTTGTAAGCAATGTTGTCGCCAAAGTCTTCGTAGATCACCGGGCCACCTTTAGCGGCGGCTTCAACATCGACAACCGCGGGAAGGTCGTCGTAGTCGACCATCACCAGATCCAGTGCATCGCGGGCCGCGTAGGCGTCGCGGGCCACGACCGCCGCGATGGGGTGGCCGACAAAATAAACTTTGTCCTGGGCCAACACGCGATAGTCCGGCACCTTCAGGCCCGGCAGCGCGCTGGCGCAGGGAACCGGACCAACCTTCGCAACGTCCTTCCCGGTATAAACCGCCACGACGCCCGGCGCCTTCAGCGCTTCGCTGGTGTCAATGCCGTTGATCCGCGCATGTGCGTAGACGGAACGGACGAAGGCAACGTGCAACGTATCGGGTAGGCGGATGTCGTCGACGTAATGCGCCAGTCCCTTGATCAGCCGCGGGTCTTCGGTTCGCTTTAAGCGTTGTCCAACGTAATTAAGACGAGTCTTAGGTCTGGAGTCTGAAGTCTGGAGTCCGTGATCGTCATTCATAGCTGAGAACCTCGCAAGCGCTGAGTCAGCGCCAGAGTCATCCGCGAAATCTCCTCGAGCAGTTCATAAATTTTGGTGAATGTCACTTGATCCACGTATTGGCTTTGCAAACAATCCGTTACCCGTTAGGGCATAAATCATCTTCGTAACCTCTCGCGCCTTCTGCCAGGCTTGAATATCTTCAATTCTTCTGAAGGTGGGCATGCTGACTTCAGACTCCAGACTTCAGACCACAGACTTTTTTGCCGCATGCTCTACGGCCTCGACAATATGCTGGTAGCCCGTGCAACGGCAGAGATTGCCTTCGAGCCCGTGTCGTATCTCTTCACGCGAAGGGTTCGCATTGCGATCGATGATTTGCGTAGCCGCCATAATCATCCCGGGAGTGCAATAACCACACTGCAGCCCATGGCGTTCCCAGAATCCTTCCTGCATCGGATGTAGCTCCCCGTTCTTCATGAGCCCTTCAATAGTTGTCACCTCCGCACCGTCTGCCTGCACGGCGAGCATGGTGCACGACTTAACTGCCTGACCATCGACCATCGTTGTGCAGGCTCCGCAAAGCGAAGTCTCACAGCCGATGTGCGTGCCCGTCAGTCCGAGTACGTCGCGCAGGTAGTGAACCAGCAACAGGCGCGGTTCGACCTCGTCTTGATGAGTGACTCCGTTGACACTTATGTTGATAGCGATCTTCATAGCTACCTCTTTTTATTTTGGAGTGCGGTGACTTGTCACCGCTTTTTCTTTGGGCGGCTTGACGCCCAAACCCGTTTGGAGTTTCAACCGACTGATGGTCGCGACAGGTCGCGACCGAGCAAAAGCGGCGACAGGTCGCCGCACTCCAAAGGGTTAAACAGTTGCCTTGTGGATCTGTCGCTTGAGGCGATGAATTGTTCTGCGCGCCACTTTCAGTTGGGCATGGTCGTGGGCGGCGATCGCTTCATCGCGCTTCTGCTTCATTTCACGAATGCGCGACTTGATCGAGGCTTTGTCGACGCCAACAACGTCATGGTGCTCGTGCTTGATTCCGAGAGCCTTTGAGAGAGCCACGAGCAGGTGTTCTTTGTTCAGCTGCGTGTAACCTTGCAGCGCTTCGTGTTCGTTGCCCTTCGCGATTTCACGTAACTCGGCGACGGTCTTATGTTTGAGTTGTTCGTAGGTGTAGTCCATTGGAGAAGTCCTCTTTCACCTCAGGGAAAACTGAAACTGTTCTTGCTGGAGGACGGTAGGATAAAACTTTCTCGACTACAGTGACAAGGCGTGGCAACAGTGACAAGGCGTGGCAACAGTGACAAGGCGTGGCAACAGTGACAAGGCGTGGCAAGAGCCGATGTGGAGTGAGGTCAGTACCACCACGCGGTAACGGGTGGGTCTGCCGATCGGCGATCAAGAAACCCATCCGCTACCGCGTAGTGGTACTGACCTCATAACGTCGAATGTCATTGGCCTCAAAGGAGAAGATGTGAATTAACGCTAAGCAAGTCGCGCGTATCGTGACCGTACAAAAGCCTTAACAAAATCAATGCATTCCGCTGAGATCAGGAATAAATCAGGCAAAACTTTCGCTGGCATTGTGTTTGCAGTTTTTGCTGGGCATGAAACAAATATATACGTTGCGCGCGGCTCTTGTTGCTGTCCTCGTGATGGTCTGTTTTGCTTTCCTGCCGGCCATCACGAACGCTCAGGAGAAAGTGGTAAAGCAAATTACGGCTGCCGAGGAACCGGTAATTTCACCGGCCGACAAAGAAACTATCAAGACGTTTAACGAGCGTGTTAAGCAGTACGTAAGCTTGCGCTCGAGCCTGAAGGCAAAGGCGCCGAAACTTTCCAAGGACAGCACGCCAGAACAAATCCAGGCGGCGGAAACTTCACTGATGGCGGCGTTGCGCACCAGCAGAGCCGCCGCTAAACCCGGCGACATATTTACTCCAGACAGTGCTCAATACATTCGCACGACGCTGAAGCGCGAGTTCAACTCCAACGAGAAAAAGGAAATTCGCAAAGTTGTGCTCGACAAGGAAACGAATATTCCGGTCACTCTCAAGGTCAATTTTCCTTATCCCGATCCGAAGGAGTTTGTAGAGATGCCGGCCACTTTGCTGTTGAAGCTGCCGCCGCTGCCTAAGGAGGTTAAGTATCGCTACGTTGGTCGGAACCTGATTTTGGTGGACAGCGATAACAACATGATAGTCGACTACATGATTGATGCCCTGCCGTAAGCACTCGGGTTTAGGTTAAGGAGGAAGAAATGAGACGCGTTGCACACTCAGTTCTAACAGTCGTTGTTCTGGTTCTTTTTAGTTCTTTTAACCCGAGCTACTGCCAGGCTGTTTCCAAAGGCGCGGTGGGAAACAAAGTCAGCCTGGCGGTGAAGCCGGCGCTGCCTTTGAGTCTACCTTTAAAGGAAGGGTCAGTTCGCTTCGCGATCATGGGCGACACTGGTACCGGCAGTAAACAACAGCAGCAAGTAGCTGATCTCATGAAGCAGTATCGAGATGCCTTTCCGTTCGAGTTTGTCTTGATGATGGGCGATAACCTTTACGGCAGTGAAACGCCGGCAGACTACAGGAAGAAATTCCAGGACGTTTATCAGAGACTGCTGGATGACAAGGTGAAGTTTTACGCCACCCTGGGAAACCATGACCAACCCAACGAACGCTTCTATGAATACTTCAACATGAACGGAAAGGAGTACTACCGATTCACGAAGGGCAACGCTGCTTTCTACGCGCTGAACAGCAATTACATGGACAAGAAGCAACTGGAGTGGCTCGAAAGTGAATTGGCAAAGGACACTTCGGATTGGAAGATCGCTTTCTTTCATCACCCGCCATACTCCTCAGGCGGCAAACACGGTTCTGATAAGCAACTCCGCGAAGTCGTCGAACCGATGTTCGTTAAGTATGGAGTCAACGTCGTGCTCTCGGGCCACGAACATTTTTATGAACGGATCAAACCGCAAAAGGGCATTTACTATTTCATTTCTGGCGCGGGTGGCAAGTTAAGAGATGGAGACGTAAACGAGCGCTCGCCTTTGACGGAAAAGTTCTTCGATAGCGATATGTCGTTCATGCTCGTCGAGATTGTTAAGGGTGATATGCACTTTCAGGTGATCTCGCGCACTGGTGAGACGGTTGATTCTGGCGTGCTGGCGAATCAGAAGAAGAAACTCTGATTGGGGAGTTGCTGATTCGCCCCAGCGGGGCGAAATGTTTATAGAGTGGCTCCGCTGGAGCGAAAACTAACCCCACTCTTCCGCGCGAGTAAATTCACAAACTCTGTTCCACAGCGGTTCGTTGCCACTCTGCTCCCAGTATCTGTCCCAGGTGTTTCTTCATGTGGTCGACGTAGTCGCGCATGAACCAATCCAACGTAACCGGTTCATTCTCACTAAGACTGTCAGAGGCAATTTGGTGAAGATTGTGTTTGTGACGCAGCTTCATCCGCGTTTCCTCGGGAGTGCGCGCCATCAAGTGCAGGATGTGCCCATTGTATAGTTTCCAGAGTTGCACCAGGTCAGCCCAGTCTTCGCCCTGGTAGTTCTGAGCGCGAACCCAACCCTCCTGTTCGTAGCCGGCGAATACCAAGTCGTCCGTAAACTGCGCCCGCACGAACCGCTGATGATTATTTGAAGCGGAATCGATCAGGTGTCCAATGATCTCCTTAGGCGACCACTTGCCCGCGGCTCTGGGAGTTTGATTTTGCGCGGCCGGAATTTGGAGAAGTTGTTTTGCGGCAACGTCGATTGTTTGCCGGAAATCGTTTAGAAAGTCTTCCATGTTATTCCTCGTTATAGGGTCGGCACTCGGAACGAAAGCGGTGTTTGCTTACCGACAGAATTGTGAAAGCGCGGATCGCTATGATAATAACGCATCCGAGATGTGAACCTCCAAGCCGGAGTCTTAAAATATGGGAGCTAAAAAGAAATCGCGCAAGAAACGCGTGCTTATCATCTGCGCCCTGTTGCTGCTCGCGATCTCAACCTGGGTACTCTACGATCTTTACGCTCCGCGCACCGCACATCTTCGAGAGTTTGACGCAGACGAAGTAGCGCGCCTGGAGACGGCGATGTGGCGTTCTTACTATGAGAAAGAACGGGTGCAACTGTTCAATCAACTATCAGAGTTGCTGCGCACTCAATATGACATGCCGTTCATTCGGTCAAACCAGGTCGCCTACTATGCCGCGAATGCGGCTTTTGTCTTTCAGAAAGGTAAGCAGCGTTCCGACTATGAAAAGGCGCTGCCGGATCTCGTCAAGTTTTATCAGTCATTGCGCAATATGAGTGACATTCCCTTCGATGTCGATCGTGCCGCACACCTTGAACTTGAATGGTGGATTATTCATCGCGAACGCGCGAAGCATCCACCGGGCGACCTTGTGCATGCGCTGGCGGAACTGCAGGCGGAGATTTACAGGATTCCCATTGAGCGACTGCAGGAGCACGGTCGCTTACGCGCGGAAGCGATGACGATTCGAGATACAAAGGCTGACGCCGGTGGCGTGACTGAAGCCGACTGGGCAAAGATTGATGAGCTACTCCATCAGTCTTGGCGATCGTTAGCTACTGCCGTGAAGTCATAACTCAAGTGATTTGCTGGGACCGCGGGCGCCCTCGCCCGCAAACGCGCCGTCAGGCGCGCAGTCTTTGGTTAATCTGTTCGCGCTTCGCGCTCATTGCGGGCGGGGACGCCCGCGGTCCCAGCAAATCACTCGAGTGACTTCGTCATGCGGAAGGCTGGTAAAGACTCTCCGTCCGGCGTTTCCAGTTGCATTGCTGCGGCCTTTTGATAACCACGAGCTGCGTATAGCGGTTCACCAGGTAGCGTCGCGACGAGTTCGATACGGCTGAACCCGGCAGCGCGTGCGGCGTTTTCACAGGCCGTCAGTATGCGGCTGCCGACACCTCTTCGAGACCATTGGGGATGAACATAAAACGCGCGAATGCGCGCGGCTTCGGTGGCCGGATCAAGCAGTGAATCGAGCGTGTCAGTTTTCGATTGGTCTCCGCCAAACAAAGTCGTCCTCTTGCTCCATCCGCCGCTGCCGGCTAGTTGACCCTCGATTTCAGCAACGAAATAGGTCCCATCGGCTATCAGTTGAGTGTCTACACCAAAAACGTGTGTCAGGGCGCTAGTGATCTGCTGGGCCGTGTAGTGTTCAGCGCTCAACGCGGTAACGGATACGCGTATCAATTCCTCGAGCGCGGGAATGTCTGTCGTTGTTGCCTGGCGCAGTTCTATGTTCACGAAAACTCCAACGCTCGACGGGGAACTAATGAAGGCGGTATAAAGTAGAGGTAAACCAGATCAGAGGCAACAGAACACGTTTAAGGGGCGAGGTAATCACGTGAGCGATGAGCAGGTTGAGGAGCGAATTATCAGGCTGGCATTTGATGGAGACGCACTTAGATATCGCGAGTTTTGCGTGAAGCTTAAAGCCGGATTGCCGGAAGGAACGGCGGCGGCGCTGCGAGGTAGTGTAGTTACCAACAAGCGCTGGAAAGACGGCAAACCTTTTGACGCTGATGGACGTGGTACCAGCGATCTTGACGTGACCCTTATCGGTGACAAGGTAATGGAGTTTTGGAGTGAAGATGCCTTCTACATACCTGGCCTGCACACCAAGCCGCTTTGCGACGAGGACGCGGGAATTGCGCCGGCACTCAATCCCTTGCGTGAGGAACTTCAGAGGCTGGCCGGCAGGCCGGTTGCCTTCCAGGCCACTTCAAACATGGTGCTCTATGCGCGCGACGTCTTGTTTGATGAGCCTTACTGTATCGTGATAGAGGCGCCAGCCTCGTGATTGTTAAGCTGCTTAGCTACAACATACGCTTCGGCGGACGCCGGCGCGAAAGTGAGCTGGCGGAGGTGATCCGCGCCGCCGCGCCGGATATTGTCGTTTTTCAGGAGGCCACGGATCCGAATGTCATCAAGCATCTGGCAACCGCGACTGGATTACCCTTCTGGGCAGCGCGCCACGAACACTCCATCGGCTACATCAGCCGTCTAGAAACGAGCCATCATGAATGGCATTATCCCGCCGGGGCGAAACATTCCTTTTTGGAAATTGTAATTAGCGGCAGCGAGGCGCGCATCTTCGGCCTACACCTGAGTTCGATGTTTTCAAAATGGGGCGAACGCAGGCGAGTAAAAGAGATTCGCGCCTTATTGAAGAGCATTGAACGGCACCAGCACGGCTTTCACGCTCTGGTCGGAGACTTCAATACAATTGCCGTTGGGGAAATCCTCGATGTCCGGCGCATGCCCGCGTGGATTCGCGGGTTGGTCTGGTTGAGCGGGCGCGATATTCAACGTGAGACGATTCAGATTCTTCGAGACTCAAAATATCTCGATGGCTATCGCCATCTGCACCCAGACGTCAAGGGCTACACGTTTCCAGTGTGGGACCCACACCTCCGACTCGACTACCTATTCGTTCCCGATGCATTCGCTGATCGATTGTTGGCGTGTGAGGTGTTGGCCGGGTTGCCGATTGCGACGAGCGCGTCAGATCACTTCCCGTTGCTGGCTACGCTCGACTTCGGGTAGGCCGGCTTTGCCGACAACCGAATCATCACGATTGACGTGTTGTAATCTAACAGCTATCGGCCGCTTCGCGGGCTCTATGAGGTTTTTGGTGTTGGCGTTCCTGGGGTTCCGCTTCGCTTCACCCTGGCTTTATGCTGGCGTCCGCTCCGCGGACTAACAAAAAATTTCGTCAGGCTTTGTCGTAATTGGGCAGTCCTTCGACAAGGTAGTCAAATGCCAGCCAGAGACTCCAGCTATGGTGATAGAAAGCGACAGGAAATAGCAGACCAAGGACGATGAGACCCGCCAGCACTGCGTCATAGCTGGAGCCAATTAAGATCAACCAAACAAAGCAGGCTACCAGAATGACGAACTCGGTTGTCAGAATGTTTGCCAGAATTGCGCCGACGAAAAATCCCTCTTCGCGCTTGAATAGGGAACGACAGTTGGGGCAATGGTGTCGTAGTTGAAAGGGACGTCGGGCGATGGACGCTTCGCCGCAGGCGGGACATCGTAAACGCAAAGCGCGGGATAATACCTTGAGAATTGACCTTTCACGGACGTTTGCCTTTGACACCTTGCGTCTCTCCTTAAGAGCAGTATAAGGGAAGTAAGAGACAAATCCTTCAGTGCCGGAGGGACCGGACGTTTATAGAACCGGGATCTAAGGGTTTCCTTCGCTCCGCGGAGCGAAACGAATGATTCGATGTACTCATCTACTAGTAGATAGCGCTGCGCTGGAGCGCCGTAAGAGAGGTCGGCCATGAAGTGTATAAACATTTGACTCCGCTGGAGCCAGCGATACACCGTTTGGCTTTGCTTCGGTTTCTAAATAACTGTGTTGACCAAACTCCAACGGATATAATAATGTGCGATTACTTCGTGAGACTTTGACATCCAGGCGGCGCTGGGCTGGTGTCTCACATGAACCAGGAATGTGGCGTTTCCGCACGTGGAAATATCCTCAAAACAGAATTCGCGACTCGGAAGTCAGGAGTCAGGGTTCCGACTAATATTGACTAAGACTAACTTCTGTATCCTGACTCCTGAATCCTGAGCCCGACTACTGAATTCCTCAGCGGAGTCTGCGCCTTTTCTCTCGGGAGGCCAAACATGAGCGCTAAGCTCAATTACAAAAACGACCTTTTCATCAGCTACGCTCACATCGACAATGCCCGTTTCACAGAAATCGAAAAGGGCTGGATCGATCTGTTGCACGAAGCTTTAGACTGGCGTCTGCCACAACTGATGGGCGGACAGGTAAAAATCTGGCGCGATCGAAAACTGGGTGGTAACGACATCTTCAACGACACCATCGTCATTGAAGTTTCCAACTCGGCTATTTTAGTTACCGTCATTTCGCCGCGGTACCTTTCATCGTCATCCTGCCGTGAAGAGCTCGATGAATTCTTCAGTGCCGCTAACCAAAGCGGCGGCGTTCGCGTCGGCGATAAGCACCGCGTCTTTAAAGTTGCCAAGACTTATGTCCCGTTGGAAGAGCATCCGCCGGAATTGCGAGACATGCTCGGTTATGAATTCTATGCAGTCGATAAGGCCTCGGGGCGCTTCCGAGAATACGACAATGAAATTGGTCCCAAGGGCGAGAAGGACAAAAGATATTGGGAGAGATTCGAAGACCTTGCACAGGACATCTCCCTCCTGCTGAACCGAATGAGCTGTGAGAAGACCACTCAGCCTGAAAAGGATAGCGAAGGGGCGACAATCTACCTGGCTGAGACCACGCTCGATCTCCAGGAAGAACGCGACAAGGTCAAACGAGAGTTGCTGCAGCACGGTCACCTCGTACTGCCGGATAAAGCCCTGCCTCAAGATGGCCCTTCGTTGCAGCAGGCGGTGCGCGATTATCTCAAGCGCAGCCGGCTCTCAGTGCACCTGATTGGCGACTATTACGGCACCATCCCTGAAATGGAAACGGATCGCTCCGTGGTTCGTCTGCAGGAGGAACTTGCCGTTGAGCGCGGCGACGATGCGCAGTTTTCCAGGTTGATTTGGATGCCTCCGGGATTACAGCCGAAGGAGCCGCGGCAGCAGAAGTTTGTTCTCGATCTTCAGAATAGCTTTTCGTCGCACAACGGCTCGGAGTTGCTCCAAGTAAAGCTGGAAGATCTGAAAACGATCATTCAAACAAAACTCACCCAAAAGCCTAAACCCACGATCGCCACTAGCGAACAAGGCGAGGCGAGCCGGATCTACTTGATTTGCGATCAGTCTGACGTTGATGAAGTGGGACCGCTGCAAGACTATCTCTTTGCCCAGGGCTATGAAGTGATTTTACCGCTGGTTGAAGGAACCGAAGCGGAAGTCTTCCAGGACCACAAGGATAATCTTTTGTTGTGTGACGCAGTGCTGATCTTCCAGGCTCACGCCAGTGAGGGCTGGCTGCGCATGAAGCTGCGCGAGTTGCTGAAGCTGCCCGGTTATGGACGAACTACGCCGTTACTCGGCAAAGCAGTTTATGTGGCCGGGCCACCGTCCCCGCCCAAAGAGCGTTTTAAAACTCTTGAAGCAACGGTCATCAAGAACTATGCCAAATTCGATCCGTCGCCATTCGCCGACTTCATCGCGCGCATTAGTAAGACAAAGGGAGGGACGCTATGAGCACCCAAACCTCTGAAAGCCTCGCCGACACTCGAGTAGCAAATAACCCTTTTCCGGGCCTGCGTCCCTTTGAGTTTGATGAAAGCCACCTCTTCTTCGGCCGCGACGGACAAAGTGAACAATTGATCGCCAAGCTTAGCCGCACACATTTTCTGGCGGTAGTAGGCACATCCGGCAGCGGCAAATCGTCGCTGGTGCGAGCCGGATTTCTGCCGGCGTTATGGGGCGGGTTTATGACCAGCGCCGGCTCAGCCTGGCGCGTTGCGATTTTGCGTCCTGGTAATGATCCGATCGGTAACCTGGCGCGAGCCTTGAATACTCCTGATGTATTCGGATCAGAACTGGAAGAGAACTCTGCTATTCAGACGGCGATCGCGGAATCGACTCTGCGGCGCGGTAGTCTCGGGCTGGTAGATACTTTGCGGCAGGCTGTCATGGTTGAGGGTGAGAACCTGCTGATCGTCGTCGACCAGTTTGAGGAAATTTTTCGTTTTGCACGAGTGGCCGAAGGTGCGGAGTATGGGAATGAAGCCGCTGCTTTCATCAAGTTGCTGCTCGAAGCGGCGCGCCAGCGCGAAGTTCCAATCTACGTCGTGTTAACTATGCGTTCGGACTACCTGGGCGATTGTTCCCAGTTCTGGGGGCTGCCGGAAGCAATCAACGAAAGCCAATACTTGATTCCGCGTTTGACGCGCGATCAGCTGCGCGAGGCTATCTCCGGGCCGGTGGCGGTTGGAGGCGGGAAGATTACGCCGCGGCTCGTCAACCGGCTCTTGAACGAGGTGGGCGACAGCCAGGATCAACTGCCGGTTTTGCAACACCTGTTGATGCGCAGTTGGCACGAGTGGAATGAGAAGCGGCTGGAAATGGATGTGCAAGAGGGGGAGCAAATAGTCCGGCGCAAGCATAAGGATGTGCACAAGGGTGACGCAATTGATCTGTGTTGCGCCGAGGCAGTGGGCGGAATGGCCGAGGCCCTTTCGCGTCACGCCGATGAAGCATACTTTGAGTTGCCAAACGATCATCATCGTGAAGTCGCGGCGAGCCTCTTTAAGGCCCTCACCGAAAAGGGAACCGACAATCGCGAGATTCGCCGTCCGATAACACTGGGTGAACTCACGTCCATCACCGGTGCCCGCCAGAGTGAAGTCGTTACGATCATAGAAGCCTTTCGGCAGCCGGGCCGATCTTTTCTAATGCCGCCCGCCCCGATCGCTCTGAATTCCGAATCTCTGGTGGATATCTCCCACGAGAGTTTGATCCGGGGTTGGTCTCGACTAAAGGACTGGGTGGACGAAGAAGCACGCTCGGCGCGCATCTATCGTCGCCTGGCCGAGACCGCGGTTCTTTACAAGGAAGGCGGCGCCGGTCTCTGGCGTGATCCGGATCTGCAAATCGCTTTGACATGGCGCGAAGAGGGCAAACCGAATGAAGTCTGGGCACGGCGTTATCATCCGGAGTTTGCGCTAGCCGGACGCTTTTTGGACGAGAGCGTTGCTGCACGTGATGCTCAGGTGCGTAAAGATGAAGCGCAACGCCGCAAGGAGATCAACCGCAGACGGTTGACTGCTTTGATCTTCGGTGTGGCCTTTCTGTTCTCGCTGGCAATGGGCGCATACGCTTATAGCGCCAAGACCAAAGCTGAGTCGGCGCAAATTGACGCCGAAAAAGCGAGGAATGAGGCAGTCGCTCAGAAGAAAGTGGCTGACCAGGCTAAGGATGACGCTCTGGCGCAGAAGAAGGTTGCGGACGACGCGAAGGACGACGCCTTCGATCAAAAGGCGAAGGCTGACGCGGCGGCAATTGACGCGCTCGCGAAGAAAAAGGAGGCCGACGAAGCGAAGAATGATGCGCTCGCGCAGAAGAAGAAGGCTGACTTAGCAGCAATTGATGCGCTCGCTCAAAAAGACGTGGCCACGGCCGAAGCCCTAAAAGGCCAGGCCCTTGGCGCGTTGAAAGAACAGGATCAGGATTCGGCGATCGAGCTCTTCAAGGAACTGGAGAACCTTTACCGCAAGAAAGAAAATGCGGGCGGGGTGTCATACGCGCTTTCCAGTATCGCGGATATCCATCGGGACCGGGCTCCGCTGGGCATTTTCGCAATGATGAGCGAGGGAGGTGCAAATCCATTAACAGACGGCGATGAAGAAGATTCGCAGTTTGTAAAACAGTACTATCAGGCAATCCTGACTCTGCAATCATTTACAAGTGACGCCGGTGACGACGCCGCGAGGGAAGAATTAGTAAAAGAGGCCACCAAGGCCATTGACCTCTACAAGCTTTCCCTCGAAGCCAATAAAGGCAATAAAGCCGGCGACAGGCCTTTGAGAGAAGGGAATATTCTGCGCAATCTGGGCGACCTTCAGATCGGCATGGCTGAAATGAATCGCGAACTTGACGATACAGACAAGAAACGGGTTGAAGAGCAAGCCGATGTCGATATGCAGAAAGGTGTTCAATACTACCGCGATGCACAGGTGGCGTATAAGGCCGCTGGACTGCATGACAAGGAAGGAGAGGTCCTGAGAAAGACCGGCGATGTTCTCCTTAAAGACATTTTCAAGCGGGCGGAATCGAAGCCCAACGACTCAGCCCCCAAACTCTCGCCCACGGATCCGAAGTTTCTCGCGGAGTTTGATTCCGTTGTCGACTACTACGATAAGGCAAGCGATGCTTTTGAATTAGCCAGGAAGCCGCTGCTCCAGGCTGCGGTCTTGAATCACGCCGGCGACGTTTACGAGACGATTGCCGAAGATATCCCGGAAAAGGGATACGACGCCGTACGCTATTACGAGAAGGCGCGCGCGATATATCGGGGGGCGGAAGGCTTTAAGCAAGAGGCAACTATTAACAACAAGTTGGGCAAGTTCTATGAAAAGCTGAAAGACGACGACAAGGCACTTCTTTTCTACCAGGAAGCGTTTACTGCGTATCAGAAGGCTTCCATTGATCCGAAAAAGAAGTCCGAGAATCTTGCTGCAGCCGACGAGATGCTTAAGAAAGTTGGGGACCTCTTGTTTAAATCAGGTGGAAAAACTGAGGCCAACCGGTTCTTTGAACAAGGCCTGAGCAAGACAACTGACGCTGACGAGAAGGCACGTTTGCTCGGCACGATTGCAGGGTTTTATAAGGGCAAAGACGACGCTGAGGCAATCAAATACTATGGACAACGGCGCGAAGCATGGCATACGGCTGGTGACTTCCTGGAGGAAGGCAATGCGCTAATGGTTATCGGCAACATTCAGAAAGAGGCTCACGACGATGCGGCTGCGACGAACTCATTCGAGAGCGCCCGGGAGGCTTATCGTCGTATCAACCAGAGAAATGAGAAAGAAGCTAAAGGGTCCAGACGCTCCACCTTAAGTCAGAATCTGATGGCCATAGCTGCATTCTATGCCGAACGGGATAAGCAAAAGGCCGTTTCCACCTATGAAGAAGCGCTCGCGGTGGAGATGCTGCAAGCAAACTCTTATGTGTTAGCGCAAATACTGCAGGCGGAAGGCGCTATCCTCCTGGGATTGAAGACGCCAGACGCCAACAACCAAGTCAGGGAGTTGGTTGAAAAAATCGTTGCCTATTATCAGAGCAAGAAGATCAAGGAAACCGAAGCGTCAACTCTGTTTGCCGCTGCAAATCTGTATGGAGACGCCGGTCAGAGCGCAGAGGCCCGCAGCTACTACGATCGCGTGCGAGCTATGTACCTCGCGAATAAGAGCGTTTACCAGTTAATGACAGTGCTCAAGAAAATTGGTGAGCTTGAGGTTGCACAAAACCCGCAAACCACAGTCTTGGATTATTATCTGCGTGAAGTTGAAGCAGCTGAGAGTAGCCGAGATCCGTTCTCACAGGGAGTAGCGCTCGAAGCGGCCGCCAGTTTCTATCGGGAAAAGAAAGAGAACCAAAGAGTGATCGAATACTCCGAGCGGGCCCTGGCGGCTTATCATGCGGGCCGCTTAACCGCGCAGGAGATCTCCGTTATGAGATCGATGGGTTACCTCTATGCCGACATGGGCAACAAGGTCAAAGCTGAGGAGTTACGGAAGCAGGCGGACGAGCTGAGCAAACTGGTGCACTGATTCTTTGGTAGTGGGTCAGTTTGAAAAGTTTGCTCCGGTTCTCGAACTTTGCCGAGCCGTAGAGCGAATCGCTAAGACGAAATCAGAACTGGGAGCGTAGCGACCAGCCCTACACTCAAGAGGCCAAACTTCTAAAGAAAAGTGCGATTCAACTGGAGACTATCAAGGTTGAGTCTTTGGCTGGTCGCTGCGCTCCCAGTTCTGATTTTGTCTCTAATGGTAGCTGGCGATTCAAAGTGACCCACTACAGATTCTTTAGTTCTCTTGACTGTTGAGGAACTACTCATAGCTGAGCGCGTCAACTGCATCCTGTCGCGCCGCGCGAAGGGCTGGATACAGGGCGCCGATGCTGCCGCCGACGAGTCCCACCAGTAAGGCGATTAGGACCCATCGCGCTTCGACGTCGACTACCAGCGTCGTCATGCGCATCACCCCCAGCCGCGCCGCAAAAGTTAAACCTATCCCAACTGAAACTCCGAGCAAGCTAACGAGTATCGCCTCTTGTTCGATGACCCAGGCGATGCCGGTCTTCGACATGCCCAACGCCTTGAGAATTCCAATCTGACGCGTGCGTTCAGTGACGGTGGTGTACATCGCCAACAGAATCACCATCATGCTGATCGCGGTGGCCACGCCCACTACAACTTTTATGAATACGTTTAAGGCGGGCACGCCCGAAGCGTAGATTTCCGGCAAATCGCGTGTGAAGATGATCTGATCGTCGGGAAACTGTTGCCGAATGAGCGCTGCCACATCATCTTGCTTAAGTGGATCGTTCACCGCCACCAGAATAGCTGAGGCCCGGCCTTCCGCGCCTTCCTGATCCTGCCAGGTCGACAGCGGAATCTTGATCCGACCGCCGCCCGGCGGCTCATAAGTGCCGACAATGGTGAAGGGTCTTTCAAACAATTGAACCTTGGAACCGATGGCGGCGTTTCGTTGTTGTTGCCAAACAGGATCGACAATGGCTTGATCGCCGCCGGTTAGTTTGTTGCCTTCTCTGAGTGCAATTCCCGTGACCCTGGCGTAATCGTCAAACTCAATTCCGTCGATCAAACGTGTTCCGAAACCAGCATCGCTGCGATCGAGTGCCTGGCCGAGAGGTGTAGCGGCGCGGACACCCTGAATCTTGCCAATCTCGCTCGCCCGCGAAACCGGCAAGAGTAAAGAGCTGGTTCCGGTAAAGCCGATGGAGCCGGACGGCCGCACCATTATCTCGGCGCCGATGTTTGACTCGCGGCGGCCGCGCTCGCGCAAGACGCCATGGGCCAGCCCGACAGTGAATACGATAAGCACGACACCAATTGCCGTACCCATAATGCTGACGGCGGTGCGCGCGGGTCGATGTGCAATGTTTGAAAGTACGAGGCTATCCATAAGTCTTTGTAGATGTGGACTACGATCCAGAAGTCGACGCCACGCATTTGGCAGCGTGCGCCAGGTTAAGATTAACAAGCCGATGGACGTCCAGAAAACTGTGCCGGCTTTGCGGACCAATGCCAGCGCCACGCCCGTGGCCTGGGCGAAGCCGAGTGTTTGCAGCACCACTTCGGTGCCGGTTTCATACACGCCAATGGTGCCGGGAACAAAGGCAAACAGGAAATTGATTACTTTTGTGAGCGACTCGATGATGTAAGCCTGAGCGATATTGGGCCGGTAACCCAGCATGTTCAGGGTCACATAAACCTCAAGCACACTCGACACATGTCCCAGCAGGTCGCAAGCGATCATGCCGAAGAAAACGCCGGGATGATGTTTGTAGAAATCATAGACCTTGGATTCAATGTGATAGATGTGCTGACGACGTTTGAGAATTACCTTGGGACTCAAACGAAGCCTGGCCATCTGATCGAGTGCCCAGGTGACCAACATGATGCGGCGTTTCGCCGCCAGACCGGCGGCAGCAATACCCAGCGCCGCAATTACCGCGATGGCGACCAGAGAGTAATAAACGAGTGGCGGCAGGCTGTAAGTGAAAAGCATTACGCAGGCGCCGCTCAGAATGAAGAAGACGACGGAGAGATTGTAGAGAAGGTTATCAACCACCAGGGCCGGCACACCATAGGTCAGCGGCACGCGTTTGCGCAGCAGTGCAACCTTGGTTGCTTCTCCCAGGAGTGGTCCCGTGAAGGTGAGAAAGCTTATCGCTTCGCCGCCAAGCCGGGCCGCAAAGGCTTGAAAGAAGTTGAAGTGGCGATGTTCTTTCGGCACCGCTGCCGCCATCGCAATGGTGCGGAAGACATGCCTGGATCCGCTGATCATCAGCAGGATCAAAAACCCAAAGAAACCAATCCGCAGCAGCGCGTCAAAGAGGGGCTGCAGGCCGACCAGATTGATGACGTAGATTAGCAGGCCCAGGCCGAGCAGAAAGGCGATCGCCTGCAGCCAGATGAAAGAGCGGCGTGAATTGCTGGGACCGGTAGGCTCGCCCTCATCGACGAGTTCGTCCAATTCGCGAACTTCTTCTCCTTGCCACTGTTCAGGTAACTGATTTTCGGGGGTGGTCAATGAGTTGCAGTTGCTCCAGTAAGACTTTTCGGGTTACCCGGCGCCAGGACTTCTTTTATAAGACGGCCCGGAAAGTGTCGAAAACCTTTATCCCAAAGACTCGGTATTGGGTTGTTATCATCGCGTAAATTTCCGGTTAACGCCAGCACAGTTGGAACAAAGCTGAGGCTGTCATAGGGCTCTTCAACGACAGCACCACGCGGAATGCTGGTCTTGTCGCCGCCTGCCAACATCAGAGTTGAGTGTGTTGAGATACGGAGGAAGGAGCCGTGATTGCCACCGGGATTAAAGCCCCGCACATCAAAATTCCAATGATCACTTGCCACCACCAACAGGTCAGCCTCGATGTTCTCGCGTTGCCTGCGCAACAGGCGGCGCAGCAATCGTTCGTCTGCAGTAATCCCTGGCTCATCCACTAATCTACCAACCATGTGTCGCGCCAGTTGTTCATGCAGACCGATCAGACCGTTGGAATACCTGGTTTTGTGGAGTGCCTCGAACCATTCGAGGTCGGTGTGCCAGGCACTGAGCCACGCTTCGCGACTCTGCCCCTGTGCCGCTGGCGGCAATTTCAACTGTGGGTCTTCGAAGAATTGCAGAGGAAACCCCGGCTGCCATGTTGACGACTCGAAATGTAGCTGGCCTGCCTCATCCTCCTTGAGGTTCTTAATTGGCAGGTAACGAAAACTCAACTGCCCCTTGCTGTCTTCACGCGCGAGAATGAGAGCCTGTTGTTCCGGTCCCGCGCTTACCCAGATTACATCCGGCGCGATGTCAGTATCAGTAATTAATGGTTTGACTAGCTCAGCAGGCATTCTGGCGGCCAGCAGATCAACTGGGTGATTCGAAACCCCGGCTTGCGGGTTGTTGCGGACCGTTAGGTTGTGTAATAGCGAGAAATAATCGACATGCACGAAACTCTTGTCCATATCGAGAGTGCCGTCGGGTTTCACGACGAGGCCACCGGGAGCGATGCCGGCTACATAATTCTGAAGTTGATGGACGCTATTGTGTTCGCCCATTGAACGGCGCGCGATCAGATCCTCAATTTTCACCGCTGAGGGATTGAAGTTCTCCCTCCGCAACGCCAGCAGGTTTGCAAGTATCCCTGTGTACTCGGAATAACTTTTCTCCCGCGCCAGCCAGATGTCCTCCCAGACGCAAACGCGTTTCGCTGCGTCGTCCAATCCCGCTGCCGATTGCTCCCTGGTAAATTTTTTCGGTTGTGCGGCGCATAGATCTCGCTGCCGCTCAATCGCGCGGTGAAGCGCAGTCAATTCTTCACTCACTTCGGTAATACTCTGCTGCCAGCCTGTCCGTCGTGCATCAAGCGTCTTGAAAAATTGATCAGTCAGCGCTTTCCGCAGCGGCGGGGAGAGGTCCACTTGTTGAAGTTGCTTCAGGATAATCTGGAGCAGGTTGAGGTCTGAGTCTCTCAAGTGCACGGACGCGCGCTCGTTGCCGTCGAAATCGAGCATCGCTGTCGGATATTCGTTGCTTTGTTTCCTGAGGTAATAGGAATCGCTCGTCGTCGTAGTGATATCCGGGACGAAGGGGTTGAGGCCTTTAATCGCGTAATCGAGCATCAGCCGTCGCTTGGTGACCACGTGATGGCCGCCGCCGGCCGGGCTTCCAAGCAGCTTAACGAGATTGAAGCCCTGGCTATAAACGCGCTCGTCGGTATTGAAACCGTGATCGGAAACAAGGATGAGCGTAGTCTCCGCGGCAAGCGGAGTCTTCTGAATGGCCGTCCAGATCTGTCCCAACATCGCGTCGAGCTCCTTCAACACCACCAGGTGCGTTTCGCGATCGTTGTTGTGGTGGGCAGCGTGATCAAAAGCAGTGGTCACAAATTCGAGGTAGCGATAGCGAGGATCGGCAATACTTTCGAGGAGTTCGCGAGTTAACTGGTCCGGCACGGAGCCCTTCAGAGCCAGTCCACCCATTGTCCACTCGTCAAACAATTCCTTCGGATCCTTCTTGAACCTGTTTTCCAGGGCCTTCTGAAACGTCACATATCTGGGACCGCGTTGAAAAAGCGAAAAGGTTGCGTGACGTTCGCTGTGCGGGAACGCCTCGGTCAGCAGAGATATGCCGAGCGAGTCGAGGACCTCCACACCCGGCATGTCGATTCGTCTGCCGGCGGTTGCGTTTACGTAAAAAGGTACGAAGTTGAGGTAGTCGTAATTCTGCAGCGTGTAGCGATCAAACTCCACATTGCCTTTGATCTGCAGGTGCTGGCCCGTATCAATGAGAGACCATGACGGCCCTGAAAGACTCATGCCGCGAACATAAAAATTCGCGAGGCGCGTGCCGCGTTGATAGAAGATGTAGTCAAACCAGGGCAGTTGGCTCTTGCCGGTGCGTGGGTCGCGCTCCTTCACAAAACGGTCGACAAGGTCATAAGGTAGCCCATCGCATTGGACGGCAACCACGCGCTTTGTTTGACCAAAGCAAAGTGCAGGAGTCAAAAGAACAAGCAACACGCCGAGCTGAATGACTCTGCCGGCACGAATTGTCTTAAGCAATTTTTCGAGGAACGTAATCGGGCCGAGTCGGAACATCGTTATTGATTATTGATCGACTCTGTTGCCGCTGCTGGATTTCTCGCCGGAGACGGCGATCGGTCCGGTGGGCTGACCCGGCGCCTTTAGGTAGGAGAGGAGCAGGTCTCGCCCCGCTTGGTCGAGATCTTTCTTCTGCGAAAGACGCAGTAATTCAGTTTTCGCTTTTGAGTTAGTCATGCGCGTCAGACTCTCGAGGCAAAAGCGACGCGTTTCGTCGTCCTGCGTGCGCAGGAAGATTGTCGCCGCCGCGCCGGCACTCTTTGAATCGGCCTCCGGCGCATGGTCGACGATGAACTGCAGCGAGCGCTTCACCTCAGAAAGATCCCAGCTGACGTCAATCTGCGGACTTGAATTCGCTACCTGGCGCAGAAAGTGAGTGTGATAGGCAAAGCGCCGGGCCAGATCGAGCTTTGACTCCAACTCCTGGTTCGCTTGCTCGCGATGGGTATACTTTCCGAAACTCAAAATGTTTGCGAGACGAAAGATAGTTTGTTGAGCCCCACCGTGGGCGAGTTTCGTCATTTCAGCGCGACGATCGCGATCGAGCTTCTGTGGCAGCCCGTCCGGCCGCTTTGCATAGGCCAGCAAGGCTGCGTATTGCTCCGTTGCTAATTTGGCTTCAGCCCCGACGTCGTTTTCCAAGGGATTTAGAGAAACTCGCTCGAGCCGATTGCCGAGCTGCTCACGCAATTCCGGATTGAGGGACTGATTCAGAGAGAGCAGTAATTTCAACTGCGAATACGTGCGCAGCCGCGACGGTTGATTAATGTCCATGCCCCTGCGACCGGTCACAAAGTCGAAAACTGTTCGGCCAAGGAAGTACGGCAAATCGCCATATCGCGAAACCGAAAGGACATTGCGCGTAACGTCCTGCAAAACTCGTCCCGATAGTTCGCGTTTCTTAGGATTGAAGGTGTCGCGAAAATCAACCAGGAGCGTCGGGATCTTCGGACTATCCAGTCCATAAAGCGCGAGAGGAACCAGTTCCGTCTGGCGCGCGCCGGGCGTGTCCTCGGAAACAGATCGGTTCTCAGAATCAATGAAGCGCGTTTCGCTGTAGCCGGGCCAGTCAAGCAGACGTTTGTCAGTCCAGGGATTAGAGATGTTCAGGAACCGGCCGTCGTATCGTTTACCCTGATTCGCCACCAGATCTGATTTTGCAACCCAAAGAAGTGCGTGAGTCGTGCTGCCGTCAGGCATTTGCAAGGGCTCGAAGATTAATGACTCGGCTTCCGCGCGTTGGCGTAACAATTCCCAATTGTGTCCACGCGTATCGCGGACGTTGGTTGTCTGTTGCTCGTTGTAACGCTGCAGGTTCAACTCGCCGACTAAACCACCAAAAGTTTTATCCGTGAGTTTCAGTCGCGCTTGAATCTCAGCCAGCTCAGGCTGCGAGAAGGCGGACGGTGTGTCCGGCCCGGCCACAGCTTCATAAAGAGAGAGTACGGATAGAGCTCGGATAATGTGCGACTTGCGGTAGTCGCTTGAGTTTTGCCGGTAGAAGCGAGTCGAGGCCTTGATCGGTAGGCCGTAAGGATCGATCAACAGACTCTGCAGTGCCGTCCAAAAAATCTTGTTCCAAACGTCTCGGTCAGTCGCGGCGAGATCGAGAACCGGTGGTGGCGCCTTTTCTGAAGCGGACTTTCTGCTTCCAACTCTGGAATACAGGAAGGGCACCGCGCCCGAAAGACGCTGTCCTATCGTGGGCCGCGTGTAGGTCAGCGGCCAAACGTAACGCAGAATATCGTTGTCAGGAGTGGAATCGCCGAGTGTGTCGCGGAGCACTGTTACGAGTGGTACCCAGCTGTCAGGTTCCGGCGTTTCGAGGCCATCGAGGCGTGCATGAATAGTTATTAGTTCAGCGCCACCGGCAACCGGCACTCGCTCCAGGCGAAATATCTCATCGCCCGAAGCCTGTTCCGCAATTGGGTGATTTGATTGGTTTTGGTCAGTTAATCGGGAGTCCTGAGCCAGCAGAGAAGTCGGAAAGACAAACGTGACTAGAAGAACAAAAACGAGGACACTGGTTTTTAGCGACGATCCGTCGGGACAAATGCGCATCTTCCAGCAACCCTTGGTAGTTTTCAACCTTATGAAATCCTTCTGATGGCGCGGCCTTATTGCACCGCCTGTTCTAATTTCGCTGTAAAGCCTTGCTTCGACCTTCGACAGCAAATAGCGCGCCGAGGAATTCGTAAGAACGAAAAGAATATACCATCGCTCGAAAGGAGCAGGAAATTCTGCTGGCCCACCGGTAGTGGGTCAGTTTGGATTGCCAGCCAACGATTAGAGACAAAATCAGAACTGGGAGCGCAGCGACCAGCCAAAGTCTCAACGTTGATAGTCTTCATTTGAAACCGCACTTTTCTTTAGACGTTTGGGCTCTTGAGTGTAGAGCTGGTGGCTGCGCTCCCAGTTCTGATTTCGTCTTAGCAATTCGTCTACGCTTCGGCAAAGTTCGAGAACCGAAGCAAACCTTTCAAACTGACCCACTACCGGCCCACGGGACGCTGTTTAATAAGTTGGGCCTAAGATGCTTGAACGGATTGGCAGCGTTGCCGAACTATTGCTTGGTGGGCTATTTTGCGGGGGAAGGGGCGCTTTCTGGTTCCTTGGTCTCTTTCTCCGGCGGAAGGTTCCAGCCGGCCCGTTGCAGTAAAGCTACTCCATAACGAATTGGGACCGCAAAATTCGAAGCTTCGTTCTCAGTAAACACGGCAAAATTAACGCCGATTACACGCCCGTTTGGTCCAAACACCGGTGCGCCAGAACCACCTTCGGCCGTTCGCGCATCGTAAGCGATTCGCCGGTTGTTAACATCGGTGATATTCCCCTGCGTCGTCAACGGTTGAATCCGCTGTGATTCTGCGAGGTGGCCCAGTAAAGCATCGAGTGAACCGCCGTACCGTTGTTGTATATTCCGTGATTCGTTTTCGTCCAGCAGTGCCAGTAAACGATCAATTCCGTTGGGGAAGCCCATCATGACCACCGTCTTCCCGACCGCCAGGGCATTTTCGTCGCTCTCCAGGGGAATCACGGGGATATCGGTCGGCATATCCTTAATGTCGAGAAGAACCACGGCGAGATCGTCACGGGTGCCGGCCAGCTTGAACTTCAGCGGAATCGGTTGTTTGTGGTCAGGAAAGTAAGCGTTGAGCTTCTTGAGCCGCGGCTGCCCTCTTACACTGCTACTCAAACTCTGCGCGCGCTCATCAGCGAGCCAAGGCTGGGCTATGTGACGGTTGGTCACTACGAACCCGTCGCCGACATAGAAACCGCTGCCAGAAAATTGATACTCCACGACGGTTCCAGTGCCCTCGGGTGTTAAGGTGGTGGGATCACCACTGTTCTGCACTGCCGCCCCGCTTTCGTTTAACTGGGCCTCAGGATAACGCAGCGGCCGCCCCGTGCCTGACTCAACAAAATAATAAGTGCCCGCTATCAAACAAACGCCGCTGCCATAATCGCTGCGAAGCTTAACGGCTAGCGACAAGCTGTTGCGGATCTCCTCGTTTGAACGACCTATGTCGTTCAAGGTTTGATTCATCTTCGACGTCTGTTCTTTTGCCTGCGTGAGCTGGGCGCGCTGGTCGTCAATTAGGCGACGGGTGCGCTGCAATTCTTTGAACATTGAGAACCCGATGTAGAGACTGCCGCCAACCAGTATCACCACGATGGTCAGCGTGATCAGTTTCGTACTCGGATTGATTTCTTTTACCAGCTCTCGCGTAAACTCGCGCAGAAACACCTTCGCGTCATCGCGGCGCGCCGTTGCTGCAGACTCAATGGCGGCCTGCTCAATGAAAGGCGCAACGTGGGCTTCATGTGCAGAGGTGCCGACCACGGCGGGTAGGGAACGAATGGGGTAGAACGTTATCAGCAGGGGGGAATCATCAATACGAAGCTCGTCCCCGTCTTCTATTCGCTCGTTAAACTCCAACGCGCTGCCGTTAAGTTTCAGATCAAGTGCTTCGTCGAAACCGGCTACGACGTATGAACCATCGCGCCGTTCGAGTTCAAGCGCGGCGCGGCTCTCGTCAATTCTCTTTGGCAATGAGGTTGAACGCAGTCGCACCCCGCAGTCGTCGCTGCTGCCGATGCGAACAAGTTCATCAGTCAAAACCTGGGTATGCTTGTCTTTACCCGAAGAGATGTGAATTACGAGGCCGGTTGCCATAAAGCTTAGCAGTCAAGTTTGCTCATTACATTATTTTGGGCGACCGAATCAAACCGTGCGATCCGGGGCGCGGTCTGTGAGAGCGGTCGCCCTTTGGGAGCTTATTCTACAGGTATTTTCAGTGCTAGCAAGAGGCTAGTTAGCAGCCGATACTAGCGCAGTCTCGAATGACCGTCCCGGTGGGTAACGGGGTGGTTGGCTCAGAATTCTTGTGTAGTGGGGTCGACAAATTCAGAACC
>Ga0134126_10001186_pt1 | contig 33079 bp, 26 predicted proteins | sample KB31752_FD_96881 | JGI IMG/M metagenome (GOLD analysis project Ga0134126, IMG submission 96881) | Terrestrial soil microbial communities with excess Nitrogen fertilizer from Kellogg Biological Station, Michigan, USA - KB3-175-2 | ecosystem: Environmental > Terrestrial > Soil > Unclassified ...
CATGGTGGAAGCTCTTAATATCCTGGAAGGCTACGATCTCGGCCGCATGGGGAACCGATCGGCCGATTCGATCCATTTGACCGTAGAGGCCTTCCGCCGCGCTTTCTTCGATCGCGCTGAGTTGCTGGGCGATCCCGATTTTTCGCGATTACCGGTCGCCCAGCTTATCGATAAGAACTACGCGAAAGCCTGGCGCGATTCGCTCGACATGACGAAAGCCAGCGATAGCAAAGAGCTTCACCGGCCTTCCGGCTTTGGAGAACTCGACCGTCAGGCTGCCACTCACGAACCCTATTCAGGACCGGAAAAAAGCAATACTACCCACTACTCTGTCGTTGATCCGGAAGGCAATGCGGTTGCCGTCACAACCACGCTCAATGACGGCTTTGGTTCGCGCGTGACCTCCGGCAAACTCGGTTTCCTATTGAATGATGAGATGGACGACTTCACTTCCAAGCCCGGTGTGCCGAATGGATATGGCCTCATTCAAAGCGAAGCCAACGCCATCGCTCCCGGCAAGCGGCCCCTCAGCGCCATGGCGCCAACCATCGTCGCCAAAGATGGAAAATTATTCCTGGTGCTGGGGTCACCGGGCGGTCCCCGCATCATCACCACCGTCGCCAATATCCTGATGGGCGTAGTGGATTACGGTTTGGACATTCAGCAGGCTGTGAATGCTCCTCGCTTCCACCACCAATGGGAGCCGGATGTAATTTCAATGGAGAGAGTCGGCATCTCGCCCGACACAATTAAACTCCTGCAAGCGCGCGGCCACCAGGTTCGTGAAGAGGGATATTGGAGTGACGGGGAGTGCATTGCCGTGGATCCGAAGACCGGCGAGTTGCTTGGTGCATCCGATGGCCGTAATGGGGGAAAGGCGGTAGGGTTCTGATGCTGCGCGCAATGTCGAGCTACGTCTATATCAAGAAGCGGCTGCATCCCGGCCTGCTTGATGCGATGAAGCGTGGCGGAGTCCAGGCAGTGGAACTGTTTGCCGCTCGCGGCCACTTTAACTACACCGACAAAGAGCACATCAAGGAACTGGCTGCCTGGTTCAAAAGTGAAGGTGTGGAGTTGCATTCCATGCATTCGCCCATCTACATGAGTAACGATTTCAAATCAGGCGGAGCGCCACTGAACATTGTCGACGCGGACAAACCACGCCGTATTGAAGCCATGGATGAGATTAAGCGCGCCGTGGAAGTTGCCGAACAGATGCCTTTTCGCTTTCTCGTGCAGCATGTCGGCAAGACTGACGAATACGACGATCCGCGAAAGTTCGAATGGGCTATGAGCGGCGTTGAACATCTGCGCGCCTTCTGCCGCCAGCTCGGAGTTAGCTTGCTGGTGGAAAACACACCCAATGATCTGACCACGCCGGAGAAGCTGAAAGAGCTCCTCAAAACGCTGCGTTATCCCGATCTTGGTGTGTGCTTTGACACAGGACACGCGCACATGACCAGCTCCGTGCACCAGGCCTTTGGGGTGCTGGAGCCTCACATCCGCTCAACTCACGTGCATGACAACAAGCGGGATCGCGACGCCCATTTGTGGCCGGGTGAAGGAACAATTGATTGGGTTGACACCATGCAGTCATTGTCCGCCGCCCCCCATACTCCTGCCATCCTGATGGAAATTGAAGGTGAGGAAGGCATGGATGTCTCCGGAAAGATGGCAGCAGCGTACAAGAAGCTGGAAGAAGCCGCGGTGGAAGTTAAGTAGAGCTACAGGTCTGAGACCGATCGGTTGGTCGTTCTTATTATTTAGCCATGCAGGCCTGCGCACTCATAAGGCCAGAAGTCAGGATTGATATGACGGAACTTACAACAACACAGGCGCCGGTCAGCACGATTGCGGAGATCGGCAAGCACGATGGCGAAACAGTCACGGTTCGCGGATGGCTGTACAACAAACGCGAAAGCGGCAAACTGATCTTTCCCATCTTTCGCGATGGCACGGGCGTGATCCAGGGCGTAGTACCCAAAAACCAGGTAACGCCGGAGGTCTTCGACACCCTTAAAAACCTCACGGATGAATCGAGCGTGGCCGTCACGGGAAAAGTGCGTGCCGATAAGCGCGCGCCCGGCGGCTACGAACTTGACGTAAGCGACGTCAAAGTCGTTCAACGCGTGCCCGAAGATGATCCCTTCCCAATTGCTCGCAAGGAGCACGGTCCGGATTTCCTGATGGAGAATCGCCATCTCTGGGTGCGCACTCCGCGCCAGGCCGCAATTCTGAGAGTCCGCGCAGAGATTATTCGTGCAGCGAGAAATTTTTTTGACGATCGCGGCTTTACCCTCACCGACCCGCCCATTCTCACTCCGGCTGCCTGCGAGGGAACCACAACGCTCTTTCCCGTCGATTACTTTGACGAGCAGGCCTTCCTGACCCAGTCAGGCCAGCTCTACATCGAAGCCACAGCCATGGCTCTGGGCAAGGTCTACTCCTTCGGTCCTACGTTCCGGGCAGAAAAATCCAAAACGCGCCGCCACCTCACCGAGTTCTGGATGGTTGAACCCGAAGTCGCCTATGCCGAGTTGAACGACATTATGGAACTGGCTGAAAACTTCATCAGCCACATTGTGCAGAGCGTGCTGGCACGCCGGGCGGAGGATCTCAAGACCATTGGCCGGGACGTGGCAAAGCTTGAAAACATCAAGCCGCCTTTCCCAAGGATTACCTACGACGACGCGGTGAAGATGTTGCAGGAAGGTCACTCAAAAGGTGTCGTTGAAGCCAATTTTGAATGGGGCGGCGATTTTGGCTCGCCTGACGAAACCTACATCTCTTCGCAATTTGACAAGCCCGTGATGGTGCACCGGTACCCGGCGCAGGTGAAGGCTTTCTATATGGAGCCCGACCCGCAGCGTCCGGAGCTAGCTTTGTGCGTCGACGTGCTGGCGCCGGAAGGTTATGGCGAGATCATTGGCGGTTCACAGCGCATTGGCGATTACAACCTGCTCCGCAAGCGCATTCAGGAGCACGATCTACCCGAATCGGCTTTCAAGTGGTATCTGGACCTGCGCAAGTTTGGCGGAGTCCCGCACGCCGGTTTCGGCATGGGTATTGAGCGCGCCGTAGCCTGGATCTGCGGTCTGGAACACGTGCGTGAAACCATTCCGTTTGCACGTACTCTGACCCGCATCTATCCATAAGAAGGAGTCTATGACGCCCGAATCCACAGTCGCACCCGCAACCAAAACGGAACAGCCAAACAAGCCCGTGGTCGCGGACAACATTGTTCCCAAGAAAATCAGGATCCTCGGGGTTCCTCTCGATCTTGGACAATCTCGCCGTGGCGTGGATATGGGTCCCTCTGCCGTCCGCGTCGCCGGTCTTGAAGCTCGATTGGAAGCGCTGGGGCACATTGTGGAAGACGGCGGCAATGTTGCAGTCGCGCTTGCGGAACAAAAGAAAGAAGGCGACCCCAAAGCCAAATATCTAAAGGAAATCACCGCTACCTGCACCAAACATGCCGAGATGGTGGTGAAGACTCTCGAGGCCGGAAAATTTCCTCTCGTCCTCGGTGGCGATCATTCAGTGGCCGCGGGAACAGTGGCCGGGGTGGCGGAGTTCTTCCGCCAGCAGCGCCGCGTCCAGGAGCAGAAGATCGGCTTGATCTGGATTGATGCCCACGCCGATATCAATACCCCTGACACATCACCCAGCGGCAACGTGCACGGCATGCCTCTGGCCGCCATCATGGGACTGGGACCGGCTGACCTGGCCAACATCTATAACTTTTCTCCCAAGGTTCATCCTGAAAACTGCGTACTGGTGGGTGTGCGTGACATTGATGCACGCGAGAAAGAAAACATCAAAGAAACCGGGATTGAGGTTTACACCATGCGCGACATCGATGAACGTGGCATGCGCACCGTGATTGAAGAAGCCCTGCGCATTGCCGGACGCGGCACAGCCGGCTATCACGTCTCGCTGGACATGGACTGGATCGACCCCGAAGATGCCCCTGGAGTGGGTACGCCTGTTCGCGGCGGAGCGAGTTATCGCGAGGCCCATCTGGCGATGGAAATCATCGCCGACCACGGCCGCATGGTTAGCTTTGAGATCGTTGAAGTGAATCCGGTCATCGACGAACACAATCGCACAGCCGATCTGGCCGTAGAATTGACGTTGTCGGCTTTCGGTAAAAAGATTCTCTAAACAAGGAACATTTCGGGAAATCCCGTCATGCACACTTCATACGCAAGAATTCGCACATTCCTTCTTCTCGCCTTGACCATCTGCTGCCTTGGCGCATTCAGCGCGGCCCAGAACCAGGACCAAGGCCAAAATCAAGACCAGCCCAAACGCGGACCATCGACTCCGGAGGAACGCAAACGCTTTCTGGCGATCGCTCATAAGATGGAGACCTCGCCCCTGGACTCCAGCCTGCGAAAAGAGAGAGACTGGGCTACCCACTGGCTCGTGGACATACCAGATATCAACGTCAACCCTTGCGCCGAATTGCTCGCCAACTTCATGGAGACGCGCTATCCCTACAAAGCGGAAATCAATGGACAGCTTGCTTTCTCGATGGCAGCCTTCATGATTGAGCATCCCGACAAAGTCGGAGACCTGGTTGCTACCAACACAGCAGCGCTCGAAGGCGGCCTGAAGGCCTATCGTTCCATCCTCAGGATTGAGCCCACTGCGCAATCCAGAATTCTGGAAGCGCTGGCGGACCAGGAAACCCAGGGCAAACTCACGCAATACGTCCGCGAGCTGACGAAGAGGGGCTGCGACAACGGGGATGAAAGAGGACTGTAGGTTTACTCACACCGTCCCATAGCATGCAGTTGGCCGGCTGAATGCTGACTGCTGAGTGCTGAGTGCTTTAAAGTAATCATCGATGAGCAAAATCAAAGTCGGCGTTCTTTTCGGTGGTCGCAGTGGCGAGCATGAAGTTTCTCTTTTATCGGCTGCTTCCGTCCTGAAAGCAATCAACCAGAAAAAATACGACATCGTTCCTATCGGCATCACTAAAGAAGGTCGCTGGCTCACACCGCCTGACGCTGAGCGGCTGTTGCGCGGAGAAGCCGCGCACGAGGAACATGGGCGGCATCTGCGCGCCGGCGATCCCGCGGCAACAGCCTCGGCCGCCGTTCTCGCCAAAGGCGAAGGTGTAATTGTGCCCCCGGTCCCGCAATCGCGCCATCTAGTCCCATTTGAGAGCGCCGCCAGGCCGGGCGATCACAGTATTGATGTTGACGTAATTTTTCCGGTGCTGCACGGCACTTTTGGCGAAGACGGCACCATTCAGGGCTTGTTCGAACTCGCAGATATCCCTTACGTCGGCGCAGGCGTTATCGGCTCCGCCGCGGGCATGGACAAGGACGTGATGAAGAAGCTCTTCGCTGCCGCTGATTTGCCCATCGTGAAGCATGTCACTGTGCTGCGCACCGAGTGGGAGCACGACCCAAAGAAGGTACGCAAGCTCATCCAGAGCAAGCTGAAGTATCCGGTTTTTGTGAAGCCTGCCAATCTTGGTTCTTCCGTCGGAATCTCAAAAGCGCACGACCGCGATGAACTTCCCGCAGCCATGGACGAAGCCGCACGCTATGACCGCAAGATCGTCATCGAAGAGGGCGTGGGTGGAAAAAAACATAAGGCCCGCGAACTGGAGTGCGCCGTGCTGGGCAATGATCGGCCGCGAGCTTCCGCCGTAGGCGAGATTGTGCCCGGAGCAGAGTTCTACAGTTACAACGCGAAGTATGTAGACGAGGGTTCGCAGCCGCTCATTCCGGCGCCTATCAATAAGAAAACCGCCAAGGCTGTCCAGGATATGGCAGTGCAGGCATTCAAGGCCGTCGACTGCTGCGGTCTCGCCCGCGTTGATTTCCTGATGGATCCCAAAAACGGCAAGGTCTACCTCAACGAGATCAATACCATGCCTGGATTCACCTCGATCAGCATGTACCCCAAAATGTGGGCGGCATCAGGAATCGAGTATCCGGACTTGATCGATCAGCTCATTCAGCTTGGGCTGGAACGTTATCAGGAAAAAAAGAAGAACCGCTACACAAAGTCTTAGGCCTTCGCGCAGGGCGGCGGAAATGGATTAAAACAGAGACCAAAACTGGCGTGCTACATTGGCTGTCATGAGAATGCTGGTAGTCCTGCCACTGTTCGTACTGATCATCTCTGGCACCGGTCTGGCACAGAAACAGTCTGCATCCATGAGTCAAACGGCAGGAGAACATACACCGACGTTTGATCTCCCCTCAGCACAGCGTTTCGCCGGACTCGCACTTGCCTGCGTTCATAAAGAATATCCCAACAAGATTGCGCACTCCATGAACAGTGACGCTGACGTGGCGCCGCCGCGCAAGCTTACGCCCGCCTTCTATGGCTGCTATGACTGGCATTCCTCTGTACATGGCCACTGGCTGCTGGCCCGTTTGGCCCGAACGTTCCCTGAGGCGCCGTTTACGCCTGCCGCTCGTGCCGCACTGCAGCAGAGTCTCACGCCAGAAAACATCGCACAAGAAGTCGCCTACTTGAATACTGAGGGACGTTCCAGCTTTGAACGTCCTTACGGGCTGGCCTGGCTCCTGCAGTTGGGAGTTGAACTGCGCGAGTGGTCGAAGGCCGAGCCCAACGGCTTACCGGGCCAACTCTCAGCTAATCTTCAGCCGCTGGAACAAGCCGCTGTCGGACGCCTTCGCACCTGGCTGCCTAAACTCTCGCATCCTGTTCGCATCGGCGAACATGACCAGACCGCTTTCGCCCTGGGATTGATGATCGACTACGCTCGCGCCACCGGCGATCAAGCTTTTCTTTCTCTCCTGCTCGATAGAACTCGGTATTTTTTTGCGGCAGACCATGATTGTCCGCTTGCCTACGAGCCTTCCGGAGAAGATTTTCTGTCGCCTTGTCTGGCTGAAGCCGATGCTATGCGCAGGGTGCTTGAGCCGAATGAATTCGCAATCTGGCTGACGCGCTTCCTTCCGCAAATTCCAAGGAATCATTCTGGCACATGGTTGCAACCAGAGAAATCCACCGATCCTTCCGACCCCAAACTCGGGCACATTGATGGCCTCAATCTCAGTCGCGCGTGGATGCTGGAAGGCATCGCCTCTGGATTGCCAGGTACTGATCCGCGGCTTGGAGCTCTGCAAAAATGCGCTGATGCTCATCGCACTGCCGGCCTCGCTGCCGTGACAGGTGAGCACTATGAAGGCGGACATTGGCTGGGCAGCTTTGCCGTATACCTGGTCACGCATAGAGGCATCTCGAGCGCCTCCAAATAACTTTGTTGCGAGGGAAGTATCTTGTGAGCTCTGCTACTCTGAGCCCACTGCCTTCTTGTTGTCTTTCTTATTGAGGATCGTTGTTGTGATCCAAAAGAGAAGAATGCTCGCAGTCAGTATTATGAAAAACCATTTGAGCTTTAACGTGGCGGCAAAGCTGGCGAGCGACGCAGCAAATCCCCAATACCAGAGCTCCGCCTTGAATCCATCTGCCCACCTGGCAGGTGTGCCGGCAGAAGCAATTCGTGCGCGAAATGACGGCCAGAAGCGAGGAACCGCTCTCAAATAAGCTTCGTAGCGCTCACCCTGACTGACCCTGAGTTCTGCCTCCTCACGCCGAATGAGGCGATAACAAAACAGCCACATGGCGAAAATGGCAATGATCGCTCCGCTCCGGCTCATCAGTGTTCCCATGGCAACGGCCATCAGCACATTGGCAAAATACAGCGGATTGCGCACACGGCGATAGGGCCCGTCAGCAACCAGCGCTGCGGTCTTTACTTCCGCCGCATACACTACCTTCGCGTGAAGATATGCTGATGCCCATGTCCGTAAAAGCGCAGCCAGTGCAAGCAAAGCTGCAGCGACTGAGAAAATCAGCCTGGCAATCGTGTCAGGATCCATATTGCTTTCGGATCCAAACCAATTGGCCAGTGCCGCCGCAGAGTTCTGGTGATCTACGGCGTACAGAGGAAACGTACAACCCATGATCATGCCGAAGATCATTGCCCGGTTGCGGAATTCCCAATCGCCGGCTCTCATACTGAGTCAACGTATAGTGACCGCATCGGGTTGTAAAGCTTTATCCGCCTCTGAATGGCATCACTGCGGCGCCTGGCGATCATCTATTCTGTTGTGCTCTCCCATCTGGATCAGGCTCCTAAAATCCAGGATTATGGCGCCATTGGCGACTGCCGCACGGTCGCGCTGATTTCCCGCTACGGCTCCATTGATTGGCTTTGCTGGCCCAGTTTTGACTGCCCGCCCATCTTCGCCGCTTTACTGGACCACGACAAGGAAAAAGGCGGCTACTGGGTAATCGCTCCCGTCGAGGTCCACAAATTCGAACATGCCTATGTTCGCAACTCGAATGTGCTTGAGACTCGCTTCATCTGCTCCAGCGGAAGCGCAACCCTGACGGATCTGATGCCGGTCGCGTCAGAAGCTTTCAAACGTCACAACCTGATCCCTGACCACGAATTGTTACGCCAGATTAAGTGCACAGTGGGACAGGTTGAAATCGAGGTACGATTCTGTCCGCGGTCCAACTACGGATCAACGCCGGTAAACATACGCAGCAATCCATGGGGCTGGCGGATGGACGTTGGCCGCGGCATCTACACCTTGCGCGGCAGCATTCCTCTTTTCATCGACGACTCCGGAGCCCGCGCAACGGCCTCATTAAAGCAAGGCGACGTCCTTCAGTTTTCTCTGACCTACTCGGAGGAATCGCCCACGGTGCTGCCCGCGCTTGGGGAACGCGCACGCAACGCAATCGAGCGGTCCATCGCCTGGTGGCAGCAATGGGCAAACATCTCGAACTACAAAGGTCCCTACCGTGAAGCGGTCACGCGCAGCGCTCTGGCTCTGAAGATGCTCGCGTATGCGCCGTCGGGGGCCGTTGTGGCAGCCGCGACTACCTCGCTGCCCGAGAGAATAGGAGACACGCTGAACTGGGACTATCGCTACTGCTGGCTGCGCGATGCATCGCTCACCATACGCGCTTTGGTAGGACTGGGTTTCATGGATGAAGCCGAGAGCTTCGTAAGTTGGCTGTTGCAGGCCACGCGACTGACGCAACCTGAGCTGCGGATTCTCTATAGCGTCTTCGGACGCATTGCTCCCGTGGAAAGAGAACTCAAGAACCTGAGCGGTTATTGCGATTCAAGCCCGGTGCGGATCGGCAATGGCGCAAGAGACCAGCTCCAACTCGACGTCTACGGCGAAGTCATCGATGCCAGTGCGCAATACGCTCAGCACATCAGCCGCTTTGACCGCAGCACACAAAAAGTCTTGATTGGTCTGGGAAACTATGTTGCCCGCAATTGGGACAGGCCTGATGAAGGCATATGGGAACCGAGATCGGGACGGAGAAATAACACTTATTCCCGGCTCTTGTGCTGGACGGCCCTTGACCGCCTGCTCGCCCTGGATGAAAAGGCAGTGATCAGCGGAGCTCCGCGTGAATTGTTTAGGCGAGAGCGCGACCGCATCCGGCGGCAGATCGAGACGCGCGCCTGGAACCAGGAGCTCGAGAGCTATGTCAGTACACTCGACGGCGATGATCTGGATGCGAGCCTTCTGCGCATTCCATGGTACGGCTTTGAAGATGCATGTTGTCCCCGCATGCAGAGCACATATCGGGCAGTGCGGAAACATCTTGGCGCAGGTGATGATCTGCTCTTCCGCTATCGCCGCGAGCCCTCGGAGGGCGCTTTCGGCATCTGTGGCTTCTGGGCCGTGGAGCATCTCGCTCTCAGCGGAAACCTGCAAGAGGCGCACCGGGAATTCGACCAACTGCTGAAGTATGGCAACGGATTGGGTCTCTTTGCGGAAGAGATCGATCCTCGCACGGGGGACGCACTCGGTAATTTTCCGCAGGCCTTCACGCACGTCGGCCTCATCAGCGCGGCGCTGACTCTTGCGGAAAAAGAGCGCGGACAGGAGCATCCTGCGGCCAAAACAGGCTCCGACGTTAAGAGCTCATCGCCTGGAGCAGCCGCATGAACTGGGACAGCTGGCTGATTTGGGGCTTCGCGGCCACCATTGTGCTAACCACTATCAGTTCCGCCACACAGGGTCTCGGCCTTACCCGCATGAACCTGCCTTACATGCTGGGAACCATCTTTACTCCTGACCGTGACAAGGCCAAGCTCTACGGCTTCCTGATCCATCTGTTGATCGGCTGGGTGTTCTCCCTGATTTATGTTTTGATCTTTCAGCAACTCGGCGCAGCGGGCTGGTGGCGTGGCGCTTTGATCGGCGTCATTCATGCGCTCTTTGTACTAGTGGTTGCAATGGCGCTTTTGCCGGGACTGCATCCTCGCATGGCAAGTGAACAGCACGGCCCTGAAGCCCAGAATATGCTGGAGCCTCCAGGCTTTCTGGCGCTGCACTATGGCGTGCAGACGCCACTTGCGATCCTGATCTCGCATTCCGTATTCGGGGCAATTCTGGGAATCTTCTACCACTTGAAGCATTAGCCACCCACCGGATTGCAACTACGCCGCGTTAGGATAGGCGATGGTGCTCAGCAACGCATTCTCCGCCTGGCGGGAATCGAGTCTTGTATGCTGCGCCACGATGGGAACGTTGGAGCGAATCACGCTGGAATAATCTGTGTCTCTCGGAATGGGCTCGGGATCGCGGAGATCGTTGAAACGCACATGCCGGGTGCGCCGCGCCGGCACAGTGATCTTATAAGGGCCCACGGGCTCACGATCTTTGTAATAGATGGCGATTTCCACGTCGGCATCTTCGTCCGAGGCGTTCAGGATGCACACGGTTTCATGGCTCAACATTTGCGGTTTTGGGCCGGTGCTATCCGGAGGAATATACCCTTCGGCAATAACCCACTCTCTTGCGCCAATCGCTTTTCCCACAGTTCCTCCTTCATCTTCTTTTGATTAGAGTCAACGCCAGTAAGCTTCCTGCAGCCACAGCGCCCAGGGCGCCGATTGCCTGTAAACGGGCTTTGCGTCGGGTCGCCTCCCGGTGTTCCTTCAGCTCTTCCTCCGGATACATATCGCTCTTGCCGTCCTGTCCCAGTTGGATCACTTCGGCAAGATGGAGGGCCCGCCGGCCGGTTTGCTGGGCAATCTGCTCGCGACAACTGAATCCATCGGCCATGATCACGGTTGAAAGCGGCGCCTGCCGTACCGTTGGCAAGAGTTTGCGCTCGCCGACGGCAATTGAGACGTCATACTTCTCGCTTTCGAAGCCGAACGATCCCGCCATGCCGCAACAGCCGGAAGCGAGCACATCCGCTTCCAGGCCCAGCTTCTTGAGTACGGAGTTTTCCGCGTCGAACCTGAGTATTGATTTGTGATGGCAATGTCCTTGCACCAGGGCCTTGCCGCGCATACGCGGGAACGGATAATCGGGAGCGTGCTTCTCCAGGAACTCGCTCAGGAGCAGCGTCTGCTCACGCAATTTTTTGGCCAGCGGGTCTTCCGGAAATAAGCTGTGCAGCTCATCGCGAAACACGGAAGCGCAGCTCGGCTCCAGCACCACCATAGGCACTCCCGCTTCAATCTGCGGTTTGAGAGCTTTCATGATCTTCTGCAAATAGATCTTGGCCATGTCGAGCATGCCGTAATCGTAGAGCGGTCGTCCGCAGCACAAATGCTGCCGTGGAACCAGCACCTCAAATCCGGCTTTCTCGAGCATTGCCGTTGCGGCCTGCGCAGTTTCTGGGAAGAAGTAATTGTTGAACGTGTCTGCCCACAAAATCACTCTCTGATCTGCACTCGCATGTCGCCGTGGGCCACGTTTACTGAACCACCGCCGAAAAGTCTGCGGCGCAAATTCAGGAATCTTGCGCTGCATCGGCATTCCTGCTGCAACCCTGGCCAAATGGCTCAGTCCCGGAGTTTGTGTCACCAGGTTCACCATCCCTGGCCAGATAGAAGCCAGTCGCGACCATTGATCCACCAGCCCGAATGCATACGCATATCTCGGACGCAAACGGCCTTCCCAGTAATGCGACAGGAACTCCGCCTTGTATGTAGCGATGTCCACATTCACCGGGCAATCGCCTTTGCACCCTTTGCAGGAAAGACACAGGTCGAGCGATTCCTTTACGTTTTCATCCCGCCAGCCGTTGGCTATGACATTTCCGTTCAACATTTCCCAGAGGTGGTGGGCGCGGCCACGCGTTGTGTGCCGCTCTTCGTGCGTCACCATGAAGCTTGGACACATTGTGTCATCTTCCGGACTCTTGCCTTTCTCCCGTCTGCACTTGCCCACCCCCACACAGCGCAACGCGGCATGTGAGAACTTGCCTTTGTCATCGGGATATTTAAAGTGTGTCTTCGGCTCCCATGGATCGTAGTCAGCGCCCAGGCGCAGGTTCTGGTCAATTCGATACGGATCCACGATCTTTCCCGGATTCATCTTCCAATCCGGATCCCAGATTGACTTGAACTCGCGAAAGGCCTGGATCAATTCCGTTCCGAACATCTTGTACAGGAATTCGCCTCGGGCTTGTCCATCACCGTGCTCGCCGCTCAGGCTGCCGCCGTACTTCACGCACAGGTCTGTGGCTTCTTCCATGAAAGAGCGCCACGTCCTGATTCCCTTTTCGCTCATCAGATCAAAACTGACGCGGCAGTGGACGCAACCCTGGCCAAAGTGCCCGTAGAGGGCGGAGATGTAGTGGTACTTGTTGTAGAGTGCCCGCAACTCGCGCAAATATCCACCCAGTTTGTCCGGCGCGACGGCTGAGTCTTCCCAGCCCTCCCAAGTGTCGGGCTGTCCCGGAACAAATGCGGTTGTTCCCAGTCCTGACTCGCGCACGTTCCATATGTGCTCCATGTCTTCTTTTTCGGTGAAGAGCTTCATGTCAGGAGCGCCCGGCTTCTTCCTGAGCATCTCCATCACCTGCCGCGCAAGATCGACTGCATCTTTCTTCTTGTCAGCTCCAAATTCCGCCAGCAGCCAGCCTTTACCCTGCGGAAGCAGGCTCAGGTAGCGCTCGTTGCGTCCGCCCTTCTTCTTGAGGTTTTCGTAGAGGGTGTGGTCGATCCCTTCAAGCGCTGTCGGATTGTAAGGCAGAATTTCCGGAACATTGTCTGCGGCTTCGTAAACGTCTGGATAGCCAAGCATCACCACTACGCGTTGCGCCTTGGCGTCGATGAGGCGCACCTTGGCTTCAAGGATCGTTACCAGCGTGCCTTCGCTGCCGACCAGCGATCGCGCAACATTGAAGCGTCCATCTTCTCCCGGCAAAAGTTGATCAAGGTTGTAGCCGGACACGCGGCGTGGAATTTTTGGGTACCTTTCCTGGACCAAATCGCCGTAATGATCGCGCAGCGACTTGAGATAACGGTACACATCTCCGGCGCGACCGCCCTGGGTAATGCGCCGTTCCAGATCGCTGTCATTCATCCAACCCACGGTCATGCGCGTGCCGTCGTATAGCAGAATTTCCAGCTCTTCCACATTTTCATGACAGCGGCCAGACATCTGCGCGTGCGCTCCGCAGGAGTTGTTGCCGATCATGCCTCCGAAGCAGCAATGCGTATGGGTGGCCGGATCAGGCCCCCACACCAGCAGATTGTTGCTTTGCTGCATGGCCTGGTCGCGCAGCGTATCGCAAACAGTTCCAGGCAGCACTCGTGCCCAGCGTTCATGCGTGTCGATCTCCAGCACGCCATGCATGTACTTGGACCAGTCCATAACTACAGCCACATTGCACGTTTGCCCGGGAATGCTGGTGCCTCCGCCCCGCGAGAGCAACGGCGCGCCAAACCGGCGGCACGCATTGATTGTCTGGACGACATCTGACTTCGATTTCGGGATCACCACACCAATAGGGACCTGGCGATAATTTCCCGCGTCTACCGCATACATTGCTTTGCTGCCGGCATCAAAGCGGACCTCGCCTTCAACGTTTCTGCGCAACTCCTGCTCGAGTCCCTGAACGTCAATGTCTTTGGGAGATCGCCAATCGGAAGGACGCGACTGGACTGATTTCTTGAGATCATCCACGGAAACAAGCGGCAGCTTCGTTACTGACATTTCCTCTCCTTCAGGCGGCAAATTTTTTGGCGTCAACGCGCTTCAGTTCAAGCCCGGTGCCGGGTCGAGACAAATCCGGGCGCAGCTCTCCTTGTACCAACTGCGGCAAGCCATCGAACAGCATTCGCTCAATGCGTACGTGATCGTGAAAATATTCCAGGTTCCTGAACAGCGGAACAGAACATGCTACATGGGCATGCAGAGCTGGAGCTGTATGCCCGGAAAGCTGCACATTATTGGCCTGGCATAGCGATGCCACTTGCAGGAACGCCGTTACTCCGCCGCAACGCGTGATGTCGGCCTGCTGCACGTCTATCGCACCGGCTGCGAGCATCCTCTGGAAGTAAAAGATGTCATACCCGTATTCGCCTGCCGCAATATCCATCCCGACAGGAGCGCGGTCGCGTATGAGGCGAAGCCCTTCCAGATCGTCCGAGGACACCGGCTCTTCAAACCAGCGTACGTCGTAAGCCGCGAATCGTTCTGCCTGTGCCAGCGCCTGTTTGCGCGTGTAGGCGCCGTTCGCATCCACGTAAAGCTCTGCCTGTTGCCCGATGGCCTCGCGAGCAACGCGCACGCGCTCAATGTCCCGGATCGCATCCCGGCCGATTTTCATCTTCACGCGAGGAATACCCTGCTTTACCCACCCTGAGAGCTGATCTCCGAGCTGCCGGTCAGAATACGAAGTGAAGCCTCCGCTGCCATAAATCGCAGCACCTTCTCGTATCTGTCCCAGCAGCGTTACCAATGGAAGATGCAGTAGCCTGGCCTTCAAGTCCCACAGCGCGCAATCCACCGCCGAGATGGCCATGGAGCAGATGCCGGGGCGGCCAAGGTTTCTCACTCGCCGCCACATCAGTGCGTAAGCCCCCGGAGGAGACAGGGCATCGGCGCCTTTCACCACATCTGCGAGCGTGTCTCGTACCAGAGTTGCTGTGGACTGATCGGCGTAGGTGTAACCCAGTCCCAGTTTTCCGCCAGCTCGCGCTTCTGCCAGGACCAGCGTGGTTTTTTTCCATTCGAAAGTTCCGTCCGCTTCGGGCAAGTCGGTGGGAACTGTGAATGTTGAGACATCGACCTGTTCAATAGAGAGTTTTGGCAGATTGTTGGACATTGCGCTTTTCACGCGTGGGTTGCCGAATGCAGTCAGAAGCAATCTCAACCTAAAAGTGATGACATTCATTTCGATGTTCTGCAGCCGTCGCGGGATATCCTCAGCTTCCCTCGTTCTACGACACAAGAGCAAAACGGCCTTGCTCCGACGCATCTAAACAGTCGAGAGGGAAATTCAGTGGCTAAACATGAAGTTGTTGTGATTACTGGCGCTTCGGCGGGAGTGGGGCGGGCCACGGTCCGCGAGTTCGCTGAGCATGGCGCCTGGATTGCTCTTATTGCCCGTGGCAGAGAGGGTCTGGAAGCGGCCCGGCGCGAAGTAGAAGCCGCCGGCGGCAAGGCGCTCGTACTTTCCGTAGACGTGGCCGATCCAGCACAAGTGGAAGCCGCCGCTCAGCGTGTTGAGCGGGAACTCGGCCCGATTGACATTTGGGTCAACAACGCCATGACGTCAGTGTTTTCACCAATTAAAGAGATGACACCCGAGGAGTTCAAGCGGGTCACAGAAGTTACTTATCTCGGCTATGTTTATTCCACGCTTGCCGCTCTCAAACTCATGCTGCCCCGCGACCGTGGAACCATTGTGCACGTTGGGTCAGCGCTGGCTTACCGCAGCATTCCCCTTCAGGCGGCGTACTGTGCAGCCAAGCACGCCGTGTTGGGATTTTTCGCCTCTTTGCGGACAGAGCTCATCCACGATAAAAGCAACGTGCACACCACAATGGTGCAAATGCCTGCACTCAACACGCCCCAGTTCGGATGGGTGAAGAGCAGGCTGCCTCGCAAAGCGCAGCCGGTTCCACCGATCTTTCAGCCTGAAGTCGCGGCTCGCGCCATTTACTATGCCGCTCACCATTCGGAAAGCCGCGAATATTTCGCCGGCTGGTCCACGGTGAAAGCAATTGTGGGGAACAAGCTATTCCCCTCTTTCGGGGATCGCTACCTTGCGCGGAATGGATACGAATCGCAGCAGTACGACGGTTCGGAGGATCCAGATCGCCCCAACAACTTATGGGAGCCCGTTCCGGGTGACCACGGGGCGCACGGCACCTTCGATGATCGTGCTAGTTCGGTCAGCCTTGAACTTTGGGCTGAGACCCATACCAGGTGGCTGGTGGCGGCAGGACTGCTTGGCCTGGTAGCTGCGGGATTCACGTTGTCAAGATCTGGTTTCTTGCGGCGGGTCGACAAAACAAAAAGCCATCTCGTTGCGGCATAGCTCGTTGCGATGAACAGATGAGGGTCCAGTCATTGGCCCGGAGGGTCAATGCAGCCTTAAGCCGGAGGCAGAGTTACTCCCAGAGCTTGCGCTGTAGTCGGACCCACTTCGCCGTCAGGCAGCAGGCCCTTCATGTTCTGGAATGCGAGAACTGCGGCATGGGTATGAGGGCCGAACTCGCCGTCGATTACTCCGGGATCAAACCCTGCAGCCTTAAGTCGCAATTGGACTTGTCGCACGGGCTCTCCGCTCATGAGAGGAGTGGCGAGGCGATAAATGACTGTGGGAGGCGGAGCCACCGGCACACTTCCGATGGAGTAACTAATTCCAGGAACAAGGATCCCAAAGTCCCAGTGCCGCCCGGCTACAGTGGAGAGAATCACCCCCGTGGCGGTGGAATGCGCTTCTACTGTTCCTCCATTGCCGTCTGAGATCACGATATGACCAATGGCGCCCGGCAAAGGTTTTCGCAACAATGCAGCGCCAGGTGTACCTGCCGCCTTCTCCAGCGTGATGATCTCACCCAGGGTTGTAGCGTCGCGTTCCCAGAATCCGGTAAAGGCATCGGCAGTGGCAGGATTGCCAAAGTCACGATTGCAGCCGTAGAGAATTGCAGCCGCCTGAAAAACTCCCCATGAAACGAATTCCGCACAATCCCATGGACCTGACCAGTTGGGATTGTCCTTGGGGACCAGCGCGCCAAGATGATACTGCTCACCGACATGTTTCCTGGCGAGATCGAGGACCATTTTTCCGGTGGCTGTTACTGGCGCAGAACCCGTGGTAGCCATAGTTCCCCCTTTACTTGTATCAGCCAGGCCGTCCGCCCGCGCGATTGACAATACCGGGCGGCTGAGCGGTTTGGCTTTGAAGAGGAGTGATTGAAACCAGCGGGGCGTTACTGGCGTGGCTGCATTTTTTAGCTCAACTAGAGCCCAATTGACGATCAGAAATCCAGATGGCTGTGAACGGATCCTCCCGCAGGGGCACAGCGTCAAGCGTCTTCGCATGTTTTCAATGTGTAGAATCATCTAGTAACGGACAATATGCGTTCCTGGTCAATGTCTCTTGGGAAGTTATTCGGTGTTGAGCTGCGGCTGCACGTAACTTTCTTATTCCTGCTCACGTTTGTGCTTCTATATGACTCAAACGGCGGCAGTCCAAACGCCGTGGCGCGCGGATTTCTCCTGTCGGCACTTGTGCTGATTTCCGTGATCTTTCACGAAATGGGGCATGCGGTGGCTGCCGCTCGGACAGGAAAGTCGTTGCGCGGATCCATCCTGCTGCCAACAGGTGGAATACCCGCGGCCGATCCCGACGCGGTGACGGAATCCGGGCGCGATTTAAGGCGCCAGGCGGTGATCTCTCTTGCCGGCCCATTGGTGAATGGTGTGATCGCCGGTCTTGCAGCGGTGTTTTTGCTTACGCTGCCTCCAAAAGCAAACCTGTGGACTAGGCCCTTCGTTAGTGTCGCCGATCTTGGACGGAGCTTCTTCTGGATCAACGCATGTCTCTTCGCTTTCAACCTGCTGCCGGCTTTCCCGCTCGATGGTGGCCGTGTGTTTCGTGCCTGGCGCGCACGCAGCCGTGATTTCCGTTCCGCCACCCGGCAAGCTGTCAACCTCGGCCATCTGTTTGCTGCGGGGTTCATGCTGGCGAGTATCGCCTCCCAATGGCTCATGCTGGTAGGACTGATCATCTTCATTGCCGCCCAGATGGAAGAACGCACCGTAATGTTTCAGGCGGCGGTGGAAGGGGTGCACATGGAAGACATCATGCTCACCGAGTTCGCGACGCTGTCTCCCGCCGATACGCTGGAAGATGCCCTTGACAAGGCTGTCCACTCTCTCCAGGACGATTTTCCCGTTGTCAGCGGCAAAGATCTGGTTGGCGTGATCAACCGGCACACCATCGTCAAGCGTCTGCGCGGCGAAGGAAACGGCTATGTACAGGGCGTGATGAATAGAGCGTTTGAGATTGCTTCGCGAACGGAATCGCTGGGTTCGGCTTTTCGCAAGCTTACCTCACGCGGCCTCACGCTCATTCCGGTGATCGATGAAGACCGCCTGGTGGGAATTGTGACGCTGCAAAACCTCATGCACAGCATGGGACTGCTCGCGGAGTCGCGACGTCTGCGAAAAGAAATAGATCAGCGGATGTAATCGCCCCATGTCGTTGTACACTTTTTCGTTTCAGCTATTCATTTTCAAGGTCGGAGTATGCCCGTGAAAAGGCTTTGTCTTGCCGTTCTTTTTGTGACGTTTGTCGTGGTTGCGTCCCCTGCACAGGAATTGACCATTGAATCCATTTACGCGCCCAATGGCATCACCGGTCGCGCACCGGATACGGTCAAGTGGAGTCCCGATGGCAAGAAGGTCTCTTACGTGGTCCACGCCGAAACTTCGGGCAATGCTCCGGATGAAGGCAAGGCTGATCTTTATTACATCGATGTGGCTACAGGCAAGCCGGCCGTGCTGGTGGCGTCCGACAAGATCGCCGCAATGACTCCGCCGCCGAGCAAAAACAAAGACGACCGGGAGCGCGACAATCGGGAGCGCTATCGCGTCGCCGGCTATCACTGGTCGCCTGACTCGCAACACATTCTCTTCGATGCCAGCGGCCAGCTCTGGTATTACACATTGGCCAGCGGCAAAGCTGTGCCGCTCAGTTCGCCGGGAGAAGATGCGGGAGATCCCAAGTTCTCCAATGATGGCAAGCATCTCTCCTATGTGCTCAAACACAATCTCGTGGTTCGTTCCATCGACGGCTCTACGGCAAAGACTCTCACCAGCGATATCGACCAAAACATTCTGGACGGCGAGGTGGACTGGGTTTACGCGGAAGAGCTTGATGTCCGCAGCAACTATTTCTGGTCGCCCGATGACCGCAGGATCGCGTTCCTTCAGATGAATGAGACGACGGTACCCACGTACCCGATCGTGGACTTCATCCCTCAACACCCTCCCGTGTCACAGGAAAAATACCCCAAAGTCGGCGATGCCAATCCTGACGTGCGCCTCGGCGTTGTCAGCGCTTCGGGCGGCAAGGTGAAGTGGATTTCGCTCGGCGAAAATAAAAACTTCTACCTGCCACGCTTCGGCTGGGTCAACAAAAATGTTATCTGGGCCATGATCCTCAATCGCGCTCAGAACCAGCTCGATCTTTATTTCATTGATGAAGACAGCGGAAAATCAAAAGTCGTTCTCAGCGAAAAGGACGATGCCTGGATTGAGATGGACGACAGCTTTAAAATCCTCGAATCCGGCGACAGGTTCGTCTGGTCAAGCTGGCGCGACGGCCACACTCACCTGTATCTCTATTCATTCGACAAAAATAACCCTTTGGCAAGCGAAGCAAAGCTGCAGAACCAGATCACCAAAGGCGACTTCGAGGTTTTCTCCGTCGATGGCATCGATGAGCATTCCGGTACCCTGTTTGTCACCACCAACGCCGGAGATGCTCGCCAGCGTCACGTGTGCAGCGTAAAACTGGACGGCAGCAACTTCCAGGTGCTGAGCAAGGCACAGCCAGGTACGCATCAGGCGAGCTTCGGGCCAAACACCCAGTATTATGTCGATCACTTTTCCGCCACCATGATTCCGCCGCAACTCTCGTTCTGCAAAACCGGCGGGACCTGCGAACCCTTCTGGAAATCAAAGACGATTGACCCTTACAAACTCATTCCGCCGCAATTTGTCGATTTCAAAGCCGAAGACGGCACCATTCTTCATGGCCAGCTCTTCCTTCCGCCGGCCAGTGCCGGGAAAAAGATTCCGCTGCTGAACAATCCATATGGCGGACCTCACGGCCAGTCAGTCCGCGATGCCTGGGGTGGCGCAGGATTCTTGTTTAATCAGATTCTCATGCGCGATGGTATTGCCGTTCTGGTGGTTGACAATCGCGGCATGGGAGCGCGGGGAAAGAAATTCGCCACCGCCCTCATGCACAACTTTGGGGAAGTGGAGCTGAAAGACCAGCTCGCGGCCATCGACCAGGCGCTCGAGCGCTTCCCGCAGCTGGATGGCACACGTCTGGGCTGGTGGGGCTGGAGCTACGGCGGCTTTATGACGTTGAATGCTCTGACTCACTCAGACCGCTTCAAGGCCGGCGTAGCTGTTGCGCCGGTGACCGACTGGCGCGATTACGATTCCATCTACACCGAACGCTATGAAGGCCTGCTGCCTCAGGATGAGGCTGCCTATAAGAAGAGTTCACCGGTCAATTTTGCCGGCCATCTTCATGGGCGTCTGCTGGAGGTTCACGGTACCAGCGACGATAACGTCCACATGCAAAACACCATGCAGATGATTAACGCGCTGATCAATGCGGGCAAGCAATTCGACCTGCAACTCTACCCCCGCAAAACCCACGCAATCTCCGGTCAGGCGGTGCGTGTCCACCTTTTCAATCGCATCCGAAATCACTTCCGGCAGGAGTTGTTGGGACTCCCACCTGAGATGCCGGCGCCGGTTTCATCGGCCGCTGCGCGCTGAGGACGGCCGAGGTCCAGCTACAGATGCAAACCATCACTCTCGGTGATTTCGAGCTCACTGCTGTTTCCGACGGCACATATGTCGCGGATGGCGGAGCCTTCTTTGGCGTTGTGCCCAAAGTGCTCTGGCAGCGAAAGGTAAAAGCAGACGACCTGAACCGCATCACGGTGAGCTGCAACTCGGTTCTGATTCGTACAGGCAAGCAGAATGTACTGATCGAAACCGGAATTGGTAACAAGCTAGCCGAAAAGACGAAAAGCTTTTTTCTTCCGCAGGAAAAGCTTCTGGACAGCCTTCATGCTGCCGGCGTCGCTCCGGATGACATCGACGTGGTGATTAATTCTCACCTGCACTTTGATCACTGCGGCTGGAACACCGTTTACCGGAATGGAATCGCCGTCGCGACTTTCCCAAAGGCGAAGTATTATGCGCCCAAGGGCGAATGGGAGCACGGATCGCTACAGCTTGAGCGCGATCGCGTTAGCTATATCAGCGACAACTATGATCCGCTGATTCGCTCCGGGCAGATGACCTTGCTGGATGGAGATCACGAGATCCTTCCCGGCATCTCTGTAAAAATGTATCCTGGGCACACGCGCAGTATGTGGGCAGTATTTGCACGCAGCGGCGGCAAAACCGCGTGCTATATCTCTGACCTGATTCCAACCTCATGGCATCTTGAACCCACGTGGGTGATGGCTTATGACCTGTTTCCACTCGAGGCCATTGAGAACCGCAAGAAATATTATGCGGAAGCAATACCAGGCCAGTGGCTTACCATGTTTACACACGACCCCAAGGTTGCCTGGGGGGTTATTCGCAAAGAAGGAGCGAAATTCGTTGTCGATGCGTCGTAGATTTCAGCGTTTGATTTGGATACTTCTATCTTGCCTGCTCGCCGGGACTGGAAATGGCGAACAGCTCAAATACTCGTTGCTCGGTAAAGACGTCATCCTGGAGCGCATCAAGCAAAGCTTGCCAAAAAATAATCAGCGTGAAGAGAAGATCAAAGAGCTTTTCACCGGAGCTGGTTGCGCCCCCGCCATGATCGAGCAACCGGTAAAAGCCGCGGGGAACCCGAACGTAATCTGCCGGCTTCAGGGCGAGACCGATGACGAAATCATTGTGGGCGCACACTACGACAAAGTGAGCAGGGGAACCGGAACTATTGACAATTGGAGTGGAGCCTCTCTCCTCCCTTCGCTTTATCAAGGCCTCTCTTCTCAAAAACGGCATCACACCTTCCTCTTCATCGCCTTTAGCGGAGAGGAAGACGGCTTGGTGGGCTCGCATTTCTATGTCTCTCATATGTCGCGTGACGAAGTGGCGAGAGCAGAGGCCATGGTCAATATGGATACGCTCGGTCTCTCCTTCACCAAAGTGTGGGGTGACCGCGCTGACAAGAAATTGCTGCAGGCACTGGCTGTCATGTCCTCGTCCATGAAGCAGCCTCTTGCTGAAGTGGATGTCGAGAACTTCGGTTCAGCTGATTCAGAGTCTTTTGCTGACAAACACATACCGAGGATTACCATTCACTCGCTCACAAGAGAGACGATGGATGTGCTTCATAGCCCTGCGGATAACTTAAAGGCACTCCGTCCGGACGACTACTACGACAGCTACCGGCTCATTCAGGGATACCTCGCATTCCTTGATGTCGAGTTGCCATATTCTTCCGCTGACAAAGCCGCAACGGACACGAAACGCTAAATGCCTGGAGTCATTGCCTGCGTTTTGTCTTTTCCGCGTGTAAGATAGCCTGACCATGCGCGGGGCCGCTCTCGCAATTCTTGTCCTGGGTTTGTGCGGTTTTTGCGCCGCACAGAAAGTTCATTTCTCGCCTGCGGAAAAGGGCGACATTCTGCAGTTTACGAAGAACGTGCCGCCGACCGATCAGGAGCGCGGACGGCAGCTGGAAGCCTGGTTCAAAGCTACGGGGTGTGGAGGCAGTTTTCTGTCGGAACAGAAAGTGCCAGACAGCGATGCTCCCAATATCATTTGCCGCATGGGCGGCAAGAGCGACGACGCCATCGTTGTGGGAGCGCACTATGACCGACCGTCATCGGCGCAGCGTCCCATTGATAACTGGACCGGCGCTCTGCTGCTTCCCACCCTCTACAAGTGCCTGAGCACCCGCAGACGGGGCCACACTATTATCTTTGTCGCTTTTGCTGATAGCGGGAACAACCTGTCCGGTGCCCAGGCTTTTGTCGATCAACTGAGCCATAAGGAACTCGGCCATGTGAAAGCCATGATCAATCTCGACGCGCTCGGGCTATCCTCAACCAAAGTTTGGAGCGATCACTCCGACAAGGAACTGGTTCACGAACTGATCACGATGGTATACACCTTAAAGATCCCGGCCAGCCAGATAGACATTGCAGCGGCCGGTAGCACCGACTCCGAACCATTTCTCGCCCACAATATTCCCCAGATCACAATACACTCCATGACGCAGGCAAATCTCACGAGCAGAGAAGCCACCGCTTTCCGTCCCGACGCCTTTTATGACAGCTATCGATTGATCTGCGGGTACATCGCATTTCTCGACGAAAGTGAAAAGCTGAGGCCGCACTCATAATGGGCGCGCTGAGCGGCTACTTTCAGTTCGAAAAGTACAACACCACATTTTCGCGGGAGATCGTGGCTGGCCTGACAACTTTCACCACCATGTCTTACATTGTGGTGGTGAATCCGGCCATTCTCGGCCAGGCCGGCATTCCAGCGGGACCGAGCTTTGTAGCAACCATTGCGGCGGCGGTTTTTGGCTGCACATTGATGGGTCTCTACGCCAATCGCCCATTCGCCATTGCGCCCTATATGGGCGAAAACGCCTTTATTGCGTTCACTGTTTGTATTCAGCTTGGTTACAAATGGCAGACGGCCCTGGGCGCCATCTTCATTGCCGGGGTGTTGTTCGTTGTACTTACGATTCTCCGTCTGCGCCAGTGGGTGGTGGACGCTGTGCCTCTCTCGCTGCGCTACAGCTTTGCCGTGGGAATCGGACTCTTTCTGACCTTTATTGGACTAAACCAGACTGGAATTGTTGCGCTTGGGGTTGTGGGGGCTCCTGTCCGCTCCGGACATCTCACCGCGCCTCCGGTCCTGGTGGCAATTTTCGGATTCCTGCTGCTCTCTGTGCTGGTGATTCGCAAGGTCCCAGGGGCCATTCTGCTCGGGATTGTGACAACCGCAATTGTTGCTTTTCTGTTCAAGACCGCACCGGCGCCTGCCCATTTGCTCAGTCTGCCGCCTAGCTTGCGCCCGATTGTAGGGCAAATAGATCTTCGCGGTGCCCTGAGCTGGGGGGCGTTCCCTGTAGTCTTGACCGTCTTCATCATGGCGTTTGTGGATACCATGGGAACGCTGATCGGACTTTCCGCCCGCGCTGGCTTCCTGGACAAAAACGGCAAGCTGCCTCAGATCGAGCGCCCCATGATTACGGACGCTCTGACCACAACGCTCGCGCCGATTCTCGGCACCACCACATCCGGCGCGTTTGTTGAATCTGCAACCGGCATTGAAGCGGGCGGTCGCACCGGCCTGACTGTGTTAGTCGTGGCCATATGTTTTGCTGCGACTCTCTTTTTCTCTCCGTTTGTGACAGCAATTCCCGCTCAGGCCTACGGCCCCGCTTTGATTCTTGTCGGGCTGTTCATGCTAGAGCCGATCTCTAAAATCAATTTCGCCGACTACACGGAATCCATTCCGGCTTTTGCCGTGGTCACACTCATGTGTTTCAGCTTCAATATAGGCGTCGGAATTACCGCAGGATTTGTTCTGTATCCATTGGGGAAACTGGTTACCGGGAAGATTCGCGAGATCAAACCCGGAATGTGGATTCTGACCACGCTTTCACTTCTGTTCTTTATTTTTTATCCCTACGGGTAGCGTTCGTACCGCGACTGCAACCGTTATCTGGCTTGCGCCGTTCGCACTCCGTCCGGCCGGACTTTCAGGCTGCGTTCAGGAGGTTGCGGCCACTTTCTGCTTGCAATGATCTCGTTGATCTGTGAGATTCGTTCTTCCGGCAAGGGATGGCTGCGAAAATATCCGACCACCCCGTCGATTGCCACCTTGGACAGCTCATCTGCGGGGTCTTCCGCTTTCAAGACATATTGCCGACGAAGCGTTTCGAATTGTTGGAACAAGTGGACAGCGCCTTGCGGCGAGTATCCGGCCATCACGGCCAACTGGGTGCCGTCACGGTCTGCTTCAAGCTCCTGTTCCTTGCTGTAGCCGGCCATAAAGAGCTCTACAGGAAGCGCAAAGATTTTTCCCAGCGGGATCTTGCGCAAATGCGCTTCCACCTGCACTCGTTCAGCGCAATGATAGTTGTCCACATGCTCCACCTCATGCCCCAGTGTGCTCGCCAGTTCATCTTCACTACTCATCAGGCGGATGAGGCCTTCGCCAATAATGACGTGCCCGCCGGGAAGGGCAAAGGCATTCACGAAACTCGGATCAGGAACATAGTGGAATTTGTAATCGAGCTTGCGCCGCGCTCTCCCGGCGACCATCCGTCCCACCCTGCTGACGTAATCCTGGAGATCAAGATCACGCTGGGTTCGCAAACTGAAGCGCGCAGTGTAGCTTTGCGCCATGGCATCGCCAATGCGGATCTCCTCAGAGTCGGAAAGCCGCGTGAGTTTAGCGGGAATGCGGCTGATCTCGCGTTGCGTCTCGGCCAGGGCGTTGAGCATTCCCTCAGCACCGGCACTCGACTGTGGCTTGCGACGCTGGCTGTAATAGAGTGCCGATCCGGCCGCACCAAGAATCAACACCAGCCCGATCCATCTCTTCATAGGTATTCCCGTAATGTTTCACGGTTGCGCCCGTACAAGAATGAGACCACCAATAACAGAGCGCCAACGCCGATCAGCGTGGAATAACGTGCGCGCGGGTCATCGATGTGCCAAACATCCCAGAAGACGATCTTCCCCAGGCACAACATCAACAATGCCACTCCGGTGAGGCGATAGCTGCGTTCTTTCGCCAGCAACGCCAGTACAAAAAGCACCATGCCTTCGATTCCCCAGGCAAGGGTGATCATGCCTCCAGGCATCTTCAACGCCAGCAATACGGTAAGCAGTATTACCGGAACAAAGAACGCGGGCTGCTCAGGATGCTGGAACAAAAATGCTGCCCATCCTGGAACACTGATGGCGCGCGACCGCTCGCGTTTTCGTACCAGAAAGCTCAGAGGGACGCCGACGGCGAGCAGAGAGATTGCCCAGATGGAGCTTGGGAGACTGCTGGAGAATGATTCATGCAGAAAAAAGAAGTTGTGTGTGGCAATGCGGAACGCTGCCACACCCAGCATTACAAGAGCCTGGAGAGTAAAAATCTCATGGCCGGTGAACCACGCAACCAGTTCCAAACCAAGCACCATGGACGCGTAACCAATCACCACCGCCTCCGGAGCCGATTCAAAGCGAATCAGTGAGGCTACGGTCGCCGTGCCCAGACAGGCCAGCAGGTAAGCGATAATCCTCTGCGCCCTTGAATTCATAAACCCGCTCCTTTCGCGGCTGTCCGGCCGGACGTCATGCCGGGTCCTGCATTCAGCGATTGCAATCTCCCGTAAACCCAGAAGAAAATGACGATCAAGGGCAGCACCGTAAGAACTCTCGGGTCAACCAGAATGTGCGTCCACGCGCCTGTGGCCCGTGTGTCAAAGTTCGAATAAAAAAGATGGGCAAAGCTGGAAATCAGCGCCACATAGGATTGTGTACGCAGGTTGGTTTGCGTAATGGGCGTTATAAACCTCCCAATCTCCGGGACTTCAAAGAGCAGCAGCCCGAATATTCCCCAAGCCAGCGAAACATTGACCGGATCAAGCTGGTACCACGCAAGCCAGCTCAACAGCAATGAAGCTGCCCAGGAATAGCCCTGGCACATGCGTTCGTCTTCGATTACGTTGGGAATGTTGGTGTTCCAGTTCAACAGGTAGAGGACAATCGCTGTGATCCCCACCGTAGTGAGCTGCACCTCTCCCCCGCGATATTGCGGGGCAAAGCTGGTGTAGAAGGTCCATCCCGCGGCTAAGACTGAAAGCAGATGAGTTTGCCAGAGCAGCGCGCGATCTTTCCATAGCCGGGCTCCCAGAGACAGCAGCGCAGCCAGCAAAATCCAGGCAACACCGGTCCACGGTTGCGGAGCTTCATCGTAAGCCAGATACGCCAGCAGAAACGTTCCCAGCACGGAATAGACAGGACGCAGTTCCTTTCGCGGAGCCCATCTGGCCAGCAGATAGATTCCGGCCGCAATCAGACTCACGGTGATCAGTCGATAGCTGATATGGTGAGTCGCGCCGGCGAGCGTTAAATTAAATGCCACTGCGCGCCCGAACGAGAGCAGCGCCAGAACAAACGCCTGCCACTTGAGGTCGTTTCTCTGAAACAGCTCCGCAGCCGCGCACAGGCTCAGTCCGAGTGCAAGCCACAGAACAGCGATCGACCAGCCCGGCATCTGGAACCAGATCAGCAGACCCAGCAGTCCGGTAGCAGCCCACGCATAAACAGCAGAGAATCCGGCTTTGGCTCGCGTTTCAGACAAGCGGACAAAACGCGAGCTGATATAAAGCAGGGCCGCAGCGGGGACGAACATGACAAACCGCAAGGGCAATCCATGCCACGTGTTCTGTTCGTTCTGGCCTGCAAAGATCAGCTGTGCGATCGCAACCGCGGCAATCCAATGCGATTCGTAGGTCAGCTCAGGAATTTTGAAGTTTCGGCCGCTCCAACTCAGCAGGGTGACCAGCGACATCAGCACCAGTGCAACGGCCACATCGCCGGCCAGAGCGAAAGTGGCGGCAACGCTGAACAAGCTGGCTGCAAAAGAAAGCCCAGTGAGCGCCTGACTCTCCAAATCGTGGTCAAACAGCTCAGGCCAGAGCCATCGAGTAATATGCGAATTTGCGTAAAGAGTGACGGCTAGTGCCGTGAACACAAGCCCAAGACCAGCATGGTAATGCGCTTTGCCGCTGGAGATTTCCTGAATCAAACCTTCGAAGTGGAACGCCACTCCATAAAGAGCAACCAGGAACGAGATGATCAGGCCAAAGCCGCGGAACAGCCGTTCCCGGGTAAGAACGCCTGCGAGAAGGAATGCTTCGCCGCCGGCCAGCCACAGGATATCCAGTGCATTGCCCGAATATTTGAAAGGAAATGCAGCCACCATCAGAGTTGCGCCAAGACACGAAAGCAGCTGGAAAGGAGCAACGCGCTTTCGAGATAACGGTAGCTGGCCCAGGATGAACTCAACTGCGCCCAGCGCCAGGAGCGCGTAGAAGGCCATCTCCGGATGGAATGACTGGTAATTCATCACGCCCAGAAGCAAGGCTGGACTCAGTAAACCTGCGACAGTCGAGACTCTTTCCTTTTCGTCCGTCCTGGGATTTCGCAGGAGATAGGAGACGCGGAAGACTGCCCAGTAAAATCCGAGCAGAGCCACGCTCCCAGGGAACTGCGGAAAATTGTGTTTGTGCCTGCCCATTGTTTCCACAATGGGATAAAGCCACAGCAGATGGTTCAGGTAGCTTGCCAGGATCCCAAACACTTCCAGTTCGTACCACTGCCGCCGCAACACGATCAGCGTCATCCCGGAAACCAGAATGGCGCCGGCGATCAAGTTATAGGGCGGATCAGAATTGAGCGCCACGGCCGTGAAGCCGAGCAAAAACGCTGCTCCGGTTACCAACTGAGAGTCGTACTTGAGCGTGTGCCAAACCATCGCGCCCGCCACAACAAGCATCAGGCACAGGTCGGCGGGTTGTGACGTGAGCACCAGCAACGGCTGAACGTGGCTGATGGCGTAGGTGACAAGGAAGGTGACGGCCCAGCCTCCCCCAATCAGTGAGCGGCCCAGAATTCTGTACTGCTCCCTGCGCTCGAGCAATATCCCGCTGGCAAGAAGGCCCAAGCCTCCGCAATAGAGAATGAGTACGCGCAGCCACGGGGCAAATGCGCCCCAGCTCGCGCCAACAAGCAAACCGATCCCGATCACAACCGCCGTAATGCCCAGCTTGGGAAACCAGTTCGTTCCCAACGCTTCTTCCAGCGAAAGCGATTTTCTCTTGAGTTGGGCTCGATCCCGCGGTGCTTTCTCAATCTGCTGAAACACCGGTGGACGCAAGTTGTGCATGGCCGGAGGCGGAGGCGCCTGAACCCGCGCCGCAACGTTTGCTTCCGCTGAGGAAATTTTTATCTCCGGCTTGACCACCTGCGGAAGAGGAGCAGACGTTTCTTTTTGCGCTACTGGCGTTGAGGATTGCAATGGCGGTTTTGGCGGAACCGTAGAGGGAATGTCTGCCTGGCTCTGCGGTGTAGTTTGCGCCGGCGTTGATGCTGGTGTGGGGGACGCTCCTGATTGTCCAGCTTCCGTTGGCAACGGTAAAGCCGAAGTAATTTCTCTTCCCGCCGTTGCCCGCGGTGCGGCTGGGACTGCCGGCTTCTGCGCGATTGGCTCTGGCGTCACAGCAGTCGGCCCGGCGTGAGGCTTAAGCAAGTCCGCAGGCTTTTGTGCCGGAGAAGGACTTGTCGGAACACTTAGCTCCGGAGGAGCGACGGTCGGCGACGGAGCAACGGCGCGAGTTCGTCGTTCCAGAATTTCCATCTCGCGCGTTAGTTGTGCAAGTTTGCGATTGAAGCCCTCAGCGTCACGCCTGCGCCGGCCGTCAACAACGCTTGCATAGATCAGCGCAGGAAGAGATATAAACGCCCAGACCATCAGGGCCAGGAAGAGATATTCCATAGATAGGTTGAAAACCAGTGAACTTGCGCAGCATTGTAGAACGGATTTTGGTGAAAGTCTTGCGTTTGTTTAAGTTAAGGTCTTTGCTTCCACAAACTTCCAAGCGCATTGCCTTAGAAAAGATCGGCTGGAGGTGTGTGGCATGCGCTACTAGTCACCGCAGGCGGGCAGTAGATCGAGTTCGCAGGGGACAAACGTATCGCTCTGAGAAGCGACGCGGCCGCTGAGGAGCTCTGCAAAGAATTTATCCACGCTCGCCAGAATGTCCGGTCCCTTTTGAGCCGAGTACACAGCTTTGCGCAGAGCGCTTCCGCCCTGCACACCGTGAGTGAACCATGCCACAAACTGTTTCATCTTGCCGGCTGTGCCGTGCATGTCCTCGTCCACCAGCATCTGGAAGTAGGTCCGGATCATCTGGTAGCGATCCGCATCTTTCGGCTGGTCGTAGCACCCGGTATCGGCGAACTGGCGGATCTGGCGAAAGATCCAGGGATTCGAAGCAGCAGTGCGGCCAATCATCACTCCATCGCAGCCGGTCTGAGCGACCATGGCAATGGCATCTTCAGGTGTACGAATGTCACCGTTGCCGATCACCGGAATGCTTACAGCGTTCTTGACTGCCGTTATCCATTCCCAGCGAGCGTTGCCACTGTAGCCCTGTTCGCGGGTGCGCGCATGCAGAGCGATGGCATTCAGCCCACAGCTCTCGGCCATTTTTGCCAGGGGAACACAAACAATGTTGTCGTCGTCCCAGCCCAGACGAACTTTCACCGTGAAAGGAATCTTCACCGCTGCCCGGACGGCCTCGAAGATGCGACCAATCGCGGGCAAGTCTTTGAGCAATCCTGAACCGCCATTGCATTTGACGACGCGTTTGGCCGGGCAGCCGAGGTTTAAGTCAACCAAGTCAAAGCCTGCCTGCTCGACGATCTTTGCCGACTCAGCCAGAGTGTAAGGATCGCTGCCGAAGAGTTGAGCGGAAATCGGGTGCTCGTCTTCGTAAAAGTGGAGATAGCGCTTGCGTTTCTTCTCGCGGGTGCGAAATAGACCGTCGGCCGAGGTGAATTCGGTCATGATCAGCCCGCAGCCGGAGACTTCACTATTGCTGTTCGAAGATGCCGCGATAGTCTCCTCGGCCCCGCCGGTATTTTCCGTGACCGGTGTCTCCATCACCGATGCGGCGCTGCGCACAAAACTGGCATTGCGGATGAAGCGACGAAACACCGTATCAGTCACACCAGCCATGGGTGCAAGGATAGTGGCCGGACAAATCCGCACAGAGCCGATCTGGAGAGACTCCGGCACCTGAACGCCTTGAGGAGCGATCGTCGTGGTAACCGGGCTTTCCCAGAATTTATGCATTCACATCAGCTATTAGCCCTTGGCCGTTAGCCCTTAGCCAAGCCGTCGGGCTGCCCATTTACTCGCTAATTGCTAAGGGCTTTGGGCTCAAAACAACGGCCCCCGCCGCAGCGGAGGCCTTTGATTAAAGTCTCGGCCTTTACTTCTTCACGGCCTTTTCGTACTTGCGGCGGAAGCGCTCGACGCGTCCGGCGGTGTCTACCAGCTTCTGCTTGCCAGTGAAAAACGGGTGGCAGTTGGAGCAGATTTCAAGGCTGATATCGCCCTTGTGGGTCGAGCGTGTGGTAAATGTGTTGCCGCACGCGCAGTGTACGCGTGTCTCATGGTAGTCGGGATGAATTGCTGCCTTCATTTGCCTCTTGGAACCTTTCCGATGTAAGACCTTTATTTTAGCGTAATTAGCTGCTTTTAGCCAGATGGATTCGATGCTCCACGCCGAGAAAGGATTCAGGGCAAGGGCTGCCGCTGATCCCGATGATCTACCTGAGCAGCGCTGATGAACCCGGAAACACGGTGCATTCAGCTGAGTGCAGCTCCTGTGTATTTCCTGTGTAGAACCAAAGAGTTCACCCGCAAACCAGTCTCTCATCATGCTTCGTTTGGTGGTATGTTGCTGAGTAGAGATCTTGATGGAGTCGCCCCAACCAAACCAACCAACATCGGAATGCCCCATCTGCGGAGGCACGGGGTGGAAGTCTATCGACATCCCCGGCAAAGCCAGCCGCGTTACCCGGTGCGATTGTCGCAATGAAGCCCGCGCTGCGCGGCTGCTTAAATCGGCCAGAATTCCAGTCCGTTATGAACATTGCTCGCTGGCAGACTTTGAAACAAGCTTTTCCGGCGCCCACCGTTCCCTGGCCGCAGCCCGCCTGGCTGCCGGCCGGTTCGTGGAAGAGTACCCCATCGAGAAGACCGGACTGCTATTCATTGGGCCGGTGGGAACGGGAAAAACACACTTGGCAGCAGGCATGATTCAGGAGCTGATCAGGAGCAAAGGCGTGCAGTGCCGGTTCTGCGATTATCGTGAGCTGCTTAAGGAAATCCAGAATTCCTACAACCCCACCGTTCAAACTACCGAACTCGAGATCCTGCGGCCCGTGTTCGAAGCAGAGGTTCTGGTTCTGGATGAGTTAGGTGCTGTGAAGCCAACGGAATGGGTATGGGACACCGTTAGCCATATCCTGAACAGCCGTTATAACGAGAGGAAGACCACCATCATCACCACTAATTTTCCCAACCTTCCGCCGGGGGAAATGCAGAACTTCAGAGGGTCGGCTTCTGAGGCGGCCCGCTACGCTGCCCGCAATGAAACGCTGGGCGATCGCATCACCGAACGTATGCGCTCCCGTCTGCATGAAATGTGCCGTGTGGTGCAGATGGATGGAGCGGACTTCCGCCAGCGCGTCCAGAGCGCAAATTTCCGCTGAACCCGGTAAAAGGGTATTTGGTATTTGGTACTTAGCCAGCCGGTCCATCTCTCGCGAATCCCCGAAGCCAATCGCTGACATGGCAGCTTTTATGCCAGACTGATAGCAGAAGACTGCCTATTGTTCTGAATGTCGGCTCACTCCATACCGTTCTCTGCGGACGTTACCCCAGACTTTTTTGCCCAGTTCGCGACGACGCCTGCTGTCTTCGCCCTGCGGGCTTCTGATGAAGGCGCGGAACCGTACGTCAGCAAAACAGCCAATTTGCGACGACGGCTGCAGCGCCTGCTGGCGCCACCGGAATCGCAATCAAAACGTTTGAACCTGCGCGAACGGGTCGCAAACATCGAATGCACACTGACCGGATCTGATTTCGAATCCACTCTGCTGCTCTACCGGCTGATGCGTCAGGAGTTCCCGAAGACCTACCAGAAACGATTGCGCCTTCACGCTCCCGCCCTGGTGCGTCTCAACCTGGAAAATGCCTATCCACGAGCTTACGTCACCAACAAGCTGGGGAGGCTTTCTGGACGGTCAATCTACTATGGGCCGTTTCGTTCGCGCGCGGCGGCGGAGAAGTACATGAACGACTCGCTCGATTTGTTCAAGATCCGCCGCTGCACCTTCGAACTCCATCCCGATCCGGCCTATCCCGGATGTGTCTATTCGGAAATGAAGATGTGCCTGGCGCCGTGCTTCAAAGGCTGCAGCGACGAG